>ERZ773014.488-NODE-488-length-27115-cov-3.768551_pt1 | contig 27115 bp, 37 predicted proteins | sample MGYA00580841_ERZ773014 | MGnify/ENA primary metagenome ERZ773014 (study PRJEB29015, sample SAMEA2737989) | human oral metagenome | biome: human oral; feature: human-associated habitat; material: dental | place: China | collected 2067 ... | reverse complement strand
CAAGGAAGAAGTATCCTTATAATCACGAAATGACAGACGAGCAGCATATTAAATTGTTGCAAATTGTGAAAGAAAGTGATTGTAAAATCATGATTTCAGCGTACGAAAATGAGCTGTATAACACAGAGTTGATAGGTTGGAGAAAAGACCACAAGTCAACCACGGCCGAATGTTCGAGAAAGCGGACAGAAGTTATATACATGAACTATTAAGGAGTAAAAACAATGGACGAAAGAAAATTTATAAAGAAGTGTAAAGAACTTGTAAGAAATTATTACAACGACAGAGTGGAATCAACCGACAAGAACGGCAAAATCACAACAGAAGATGTATTTATCGTATGGTTCTGCAAAGCATTACAGAATTCGAAAACATTACTCAGCACCAACGTGCCAGATGGTATGTACTACGAGATTACATATAACGGAGATAAGAATGAGTGCTATCTTGACGCTTATAAAAAATGGCAGAACGTTTGCATTAAAATGTAGCAAAGAGGTGAGAAGCAATGGAAGCATATAACATAATCCCAGAGTGGAACGAACTCGTTTTTAGAAATTTAACGCCAGAGGAAGAAAAAGAATATGCCAATTTTGATTGGTCGTACATGGTCGAGAATCTACCGGAATACGGAGAAGAGGTGCTAGTAACCGATGGAAAAAGCGTGTGGGTAGACTCCTTTGATGAAGATGATTATGTATACCTTTCTGACACAGATGGCGAGATCGACGGCGTGACCGCGTGGATGCCGTTACCCGCGCCATACAAAGGAGAATAACATGAGAGAAATAAAATTCAGAGCGTGGGATAAAGACCTTAAGAGATGGACGAATTATTCAATCGCTGATGATTTACCAAGATTCTACGACAAGCACACAGGGTGCTGGAAAACAGATAAAGAGGGCGAACGATTTATTTTATGCCAGTATACAGGGTTGAAAAATTTTAACGGAAAAGAAATATACGAGGGTGACATCGTAAGAGCGGTAAGCTTTTCAAGATGGATAGGAGTTGCAAAATATTACGACAAAAATCAAGCTTTTGTATTTGAATGCACAGATGAGAACTATGGAGGAAACATAGTATTTATGAGCCGATTTGACCAAGGCTTCAAAATACTTGGCAATATTTACGAAAACCCAGGGCTACTAGAGGAGGTGCGCTAGATGTATCTACTAATCGACAGCCGCGAAAAACCGAAGGCAATCAATGGCATACTAAACCACTTCGCGAAGAACAACGTCAAGTACGATGTTACAAAGCTCTACTTTGGCGATTACATGGACTACGCAAGACCGAATCGAGTTGTAGACAGAAAGCAGAATATAGCGGAACTAGCCATGAACTGCACACGCGATCATAAGAGGTTCAAGCGAGAGCTAGAGCGAGTTAAGGCGACGGGTAGCGAGTTAATCCTACTCGTCGAACAGAACAGCTATAAGGACGGAGAGAAGACAATCAGAGTCGAGACGATAGAAGACTTAATGCTCTGGACAGCACCTAGAGGAGTAGTTAGAGGAGAGCAAGTGTATAGAGTTCTCGTGTCATGGTGCCACAAGTACCCATTACGAGTAGAGTTTTGCCACAAGAGGAGCACAGGGCAGAGGATTTTAGAACTATTGGAGGAACAAGATGAGTAGGCAGAACCTAGCTGAGCTAATAAAAAACCGAATAGACCTACAGTCAGTCATGGAGCATTACGATACACATTTCGACCGCATGGGTAAGGCGCTCTGTCCGTTTCATTCCGATAAACATCCATCGCTCACAATAAAAAACGAGCGATACAAGTGTTGGGCATGCGGTGCGAGTGGTGATATGTTTGACTTTGTTCAAAATCTCTACGGTGACAGCTTTATGGAGGCTATAGAGCGAATCAACAGAGATTTAGGACTCGGAGTTGATACAAAACTAAACGCACTAAAGAACAATAAGGCTATAGCCACCGCACAGCGCCAGAAATTAGCTCGAGAGGAACTAAAACGGGCTCGTAGGGCAAAAGTATTAGAACTAACCGAAAAGCATCGTATCGCTTTTAAAAACGGCGATTATGAAGAGGCTAGCAGACTAGAGGAAATCCTCGACGACATTGTCGCATATGAGGACGAACTCGCTCGTAACAGAGGACAGCACAAGGAGGCACGATATGAATAACAATGAAATAACGACGACCTTCTCGCTGTCAGACTTTGCGGACGGAACCGTATTTGACGAGCTTGGACTACGCGATAGGACTGTTAGCGAGAGGGAAGTGCTACTAGTACAGCTTAAGAGAGAGGCGAAAGAGCTAGGACTTGGAGCAAAAGCCTTTAATGCGATTGTATCGGACTACTTACGAGGTGAGGCAGTATCAAGTGTAGGCTCAATTGCTGGATTCAACATGCCAACTAGATGGGTGCTCACTAGCACAGGAGAGATACAGAAGACCACTATGGAGCTTGCATGCAGTCACCCTATATATATATCAAAACGGTTTATTGACTGCCTTACAGGCGAAATAAAGCTCGAAATAACCTACTCGAGAGATTCAGAACTAGAACGACTACAATCGTTTATCGTTCCAAAGTCAAGAATCACATCATCGCAGAGCATTGTTGCCCTAGCGAATAAAGGTGTATCGGTATCGAGCACCAACGCAGCACTGTTAGTCAATTATCTACAGGATTTTGAGGATACCAATTACGACCAAATTGTAGAAATCAAGAGCATTAATCGGTTCGGTTGGATTGGCAAAGACTTTTCACCGTATGTAGACGGCATTGAGTTCGATGCGGATGATAATTACCCAGAATTAGAGCAATGCGTAACGAAAGCGAATGGCACTATAGAGGGTTGGAAGGAGATTGTTAAGACTGTTAGAAAGTCCAATAAGATAGCCCCTAAAGTCGCTCTAGCTGCCTCGTTCGCATCAGTTCTAATCGAGCCACTGGACGCACTTCCATTCTTCGTTCACTTCTGGGGCGCATCTGGAGGCGGTAAAACTGTATCGCTAATGTTGGCCGCATCTGTGTGGGGAAAGCCCGACGTCGGATCATATATAAAGACATTTAATTCGACTAAGGTCGCACAAGAGATACTCGCATCTACCCTATATAGCATGCCCGTTATATGTGATGAGTTGCAGATTAAGGCGGGAGCGAGTGACAACTTCGACGGGCTGATTTACGAACTATGCGAAGGCTCCGGGAAAAGTAGATCTAATAAACAACTAGGCATACAAGCCTCTAGGAATTGGCGAAACTGCTTTATATCAAGCGGTGAGCAACCAATTACAGGTGAACTGAGTGGAGGCGGTGCGAAGAACCGTGTTTTCGAAATCGAGTGCCAGGACGACCTCTTCAGCGACCCAATGAAGATAGTTGAGGCGGTCAAGTCAAACTACGGACATGCAGGACGAGAATTTGTAGAGGCACTAGATACCAAGACGCGCAAAAAGATTAAGTCAGCTCAACAATCGGTATTTGCTGAGTACAGCGAAAAGGGTTTCACCGATAAACAAGCCCTTGCAGCATCAATAGTAGTTGTGGCAGAGGCATTCTACAGCACAATAATTCTGAACGAACCGCCGAGCTTTGATGCAGAGGACCTAGAACCTTATATCGCAACGCATGACGACGTATCGCAAGACTTGAGGGCTGTTGAGTGGCTGAAAGGCTGGATAGTTAAAAACTGGAACAAGTTCGACGAAGATGCACCAGAGATTTATGGAGTAGCGAACACAAGCGAAACGGTAGACATAGTAGCTCCTGTATTAAGGGAGCATTGCCAGAAAGCGGGCATTAATTACAAAAAACTAGTGTCGCACCTAGACAGGCTTAAAGTTATTGAAACCAATAAGGGCAGAAAAGACCGCCGAGTAAGAATAGGAGCAACATCACCGTGTTGCATATCAGTTAAAAAATCATTCTTGCGCAAAGAAGACAATGATTAACTTGTTCGCAACGTTCCCAAAATGTTCCCAAAATAAAAAACTGTTTTGGGAACAATAAAAACGTTGATATTTCAATAGTTATAAGTAATAAATATATACTTGTTCGCAATGTTCACAAAAATATTTACACACTTATAGGCTGTATAAAAAAACATTAAAAAATATATACACATATAAGTGTGAGCAAAAAAAAGTTGCGAACAACTGCGAATTTGCGAACAGCCTTGATATTACTGGGATACAAGCGAAATTTATTGAGAACAAGCTGTGAACAGTTGGGAACAAACTAGCTATATGAACAAAATTAACAACATATTTTGTAATAAACAACAAAATGGCAAAAGAGAGGTAAAGCAATGAACAAAACAATACCCATTACGATAAAGGAATTTTCGGAAATGTCAGATGAAATAGTACTAGTCGCATCTTATCGCCCTAGGAATTCTAAAAAATATGACACACGTGTTCTAGGGTATCGTAATGGTAGTGAATTAGTAGGGATACTCTCTGTATCGGAAGAAGAGTATAACGGGCCACTTACGATTAGGTTTATAGACAATTACTTGAGTTCGTTGTTTTCGCAGGCTTATCAAAAAGGAATAAGCGATTATATTGAATCTGAGGTGATACAAAATGGCTAAGTGGATATTAAGTGCAGAGTCCTACGGGGCTTTTAGGCACACGAAAGAATATATTCCTGTTCCGAATCCGTACGGGGTAACAGTGATTACGGAGCGCCAGGCAATCAGGCTGACTAGCGGCTGTAGGTGGGCGACTAGAGGGCATTATGTATATACAAGAGACCACAAGTCGATTAGGTTCGACACACTGCGAGAGGCTCAGCGATACGCAGAGCAGTTAGGAGGCACAGAATGATTAACGAAGATTTGAAGTACATAGCCGACCACTACGGGTTAGAACATCAGCTAGGAAAGTGCAAGGAGGAGCTTAACGAGCTTATAGAGGCCATCGATTCGTTGGACGAAAGGGCAATTATTGAGGAGGTAGCAGATGCCGAGATTATGATCTCGCAAATTAAGTACTTGCGGGACATACCGGATGAGCAGATTGATGTGATCAAGAAATACAAGATTCAGAGACAGCTACAGCGAATCGAGAACGGGGATGGTGCCCAGCGTGTGGAATCCGAACAGGACGTAATCAAGAGTCCTAGCCACTACATGCTAGACGGACTGAATGTAGAGGCTATCGACGTCATAAAGGCGGTACTGGGAGAGGATGGTTTCAAAGCGCATTGTAGAGGCTGTGCGCTAAAGTATCTGCTGAGAGCGGACAAAAAGAATCGCACTGAAGACCTTAAGAAGGCTAGAGTTTATCTGAACTGGGAGATTGACGATGATAACTAAAGAGGAGCTACTACGAATTCCAAAGCTACGTAAGTATATCAAGCGCAAGATGCAACGTATTGAACTGTACGAGACGAGAGCAACTGGCGGAGCGATTGAATACAAGGAGCGTGTACAATCAAGTGTGAACGACTCAGCTAGCGATTGCCTGAGTATGGCGGTTGACTTACAGGCAGAAGTCGAGCGAGATATAGATGAGCTGCATGAATTGGTGTATAAAGCTGCGTTGTTTGCTGATACGTTAAGCGACCCACTGGAGAGGGATATTGTGTATGCGGTATACGTGGGCGGTTTGCTTTGGAAAGAGACTGCGGATAGGATGAATTATTCGTATCAGAGGTTGTATCAGAAACATCAAGAGATTCTCAAAAGATTAGAGGTCGTTTTACTTGATTAGAGGTACTATGTTGATTTATGATATACTCAAGCAAAGCTGGAGAGGGAGAGAATAGACCCTCGTGGCACTGCTTGAACAAATCCATTTAAAGTCAACTTAATAAGGTGTTGCCCGGTACCAGTTGGTATCGGGTTTTCTTTTGTGTAATAAAATTCATCTATAGATTTTTAAAGACAAAATACACATTTTGTATAGAGAATATCTATAGTTGGGCAAGAAGTGTTGAAAGATAATGCATTCCTAGTATAAACTTATCTGACAAGGAAGGGAGTGAGTCTAATGAAAATTAGTAAGAGTTATTACAATGGATTCGCCCGAGCTCTCGATTTGGGTGCAACTGTCAATAAACACAAAAGGGCAGCTTACGAAAACGGTTCTGAAAGAGATAGAAATGCGATAAGAAGGGACTGGGAGAATGTTGGAAGAAGCATTGAGCGAGAAACCAGAAAACATGCAGTCGCAACAAGAGGTTAACACAGATGAAGAAACGGCTGTAGTGGGAAAGTTATTTGCAGGAGAGATTACCCCTGAAGAACTTGAAGATATCCCGCCAGAGGTTTTAAAGAAGGAACTATCAACTTTTTCAGCGGAAATACACCACGACGGACCTTTGCCGGCACCATGGATTTTACGCGGGTATGAGAATATATTACCTGGTTTCGCAGATAGGATGCTTCAATCTGTTGAAAAAGAACAATCTCACCGATTCGAAATGGATTTGCTCTGCCAAGAAACCGACGCACGAGATAGCAAGATGGGTATTGTTAGTGCAACTGTTTTAGGGGTGACGACTATTCTGGGAGGTGTGGCCATAGCTTTTATCGCACCAGGAACTGCTGGAGCAGTAGTAGGAGCGCTTTTAGGGGCTTCTGGTCTTGCTGCGATAGTCGGAACATTTATTAAGGGAACCAAGGCTACGTGGAAGATTAATTCCGAAAAAGATAATCATCAAGATGCTAAAGGTTAAAACAATTAATACAAAAGCAAAGAGAGTCCTTCGGGGCTCTTTTTTAATACTTACAAAACGACGAAAAGAGAGGTGGTGAGGCTTGGCAAAGGAAAAGTACGAACTAGCTGAACAAGATTATATGAACGGCATGAAATATAAAGATATTGCCGATAAATATGGTGTTAGTCTCAACACGGTAAAGTCGTGGAAGAAGAGATATAACTGGGATAGAAAAGGGTGCACACAAAAAAAGAAAAAGGGTGCACACAAAAACGCTATTGCACAGCTTGGTAACAAGAATGCTACGGGTCCTGCGGGCAATAAGAACGCCGAGAAGTACGGATTCTTTTCAAAGTATCTTCCGGAGGAAACACTTGATATCGTACAGGCTGTTGAAAAGGCTAATCCGCTAGACCTATTGTGGCATCAGATACAGATTGCTTATGCTGCCATTATCAGAGCGCAGCGAATTGCGTTTGTGGAGAATGAATACGACAAGACAATTGAACAAGTAGAGGCTAAGAGAGGGAATGTAAGCGGCGCAAAGTGGGAAGTGCAGCAGGCGTGGGATAAGCAGAATAACTTTCTCAAAGCTCAGGCAAGGGCTCAAGGAGAATTGCGGAGCTTAATCAAGCAGTATGATGAGATGCTACACCGTGATTGGGATATGGCGACAGAAGAGCAGAAGTCACGCATAGATCTAATCAAGGCTCAGACTGCTAAAGCAAAAGGAGACGATGGCGCAGATACTTACCAAGACGATGGATTTATCGATGCTCTTAAGAGAGAGGTGTCAGACGTATGGGAAGACTAGCACAAGTATTTAGGTTTCAACCGTTTAGCAGGAAGCAGAAACAGGTGCTTACGTGGTGGCTTCCAGAGACACCCGTGCAAGAAAAGAACGGCATCATTGCAGATGGGGCTATCCGTTCTGGGAAGACCGTATCGATGGCGTTATCTTACGTCATGTGGTCGATGGAGACGTTTAGCGGCGAGAACTTCGGTATGGCTGGTAAGACTATCGGTGCGTTTAGGCGTAACGTTTTGAAACCGCTCAAGTTGATGCTATTTGCTAGGGGCTATAGATTCAAAGACCATAGAGCTGATAATTTACTCGAAATAAGACGCAACGGCGTAACGAATTATTATTACATCTTCGGCGGCAAGGATGAGCGTTCACAAGACCTCGTGCAGGGTATCACTCTGGCGGGGTTCTTCTTCGATGAGGTCGCACTTATGCCTGAGTCGTTCGTTAACCAGGCAACGGCTAGATGCTCGGTAGAGGGGTCTAAGTGGTGGTTCAACTGCAACCCGGATAGACCTCGTCACTGGTTCAAGATTAACTGGATAGACAAGGCGGAAGACAAAGACCTTATATACATACACTTCACTATGGACGACAATCTGTCACTGTCGGAGGCAATAAAGGAACGATACAGACGCCAATTCGTTGGTGTCTTTTTTAAGCGCTTTATAAAAGGATTATGGGTCGGTGCTGAAGGACTTGTACATCCGCAGTTTGCAGACGACGCGGATAAGTACGCAATCAGCTACGACGAGCTTATGCCGTTAAACGCAGCTGGAGAGAGAGAAAACGCATACAAACTAGTGCAGATATGTATCGGCATAGATATAGGCGGAACGAAGTCGCATACACCTTTTGTTGCTACAGGATTCACCCGAAAGTTTGACAAGCAGATAAGACTTTATTACAAACGAATTAAGCACGATAAGGGCACAGTTGATCCAGAGAAGATATATATCATTTTCGGAGAGTTTGTTAGCGAAGTCAGAGCCCTTTGTCCTGGCATACCAATAACGGTCGCATTTGTTGATAATGCAGAGCAGCTTATACTGAATGGTCTTGCTCTGTATAGCACAGCAAATCGAATAGGGGTAAACGTGGCAGGATGCCGCAAGACGGAGTTTAGTGACAGGGTGCTTGCCTATAACGCTGTAATCAACACCGGGCGCCTACTCTGGGTCAAAGAATTCTGCGAGCCGATTGCAGATTCAATCAGTGAGATGGTTTACGACAGCAAGAGTAAAGATGAGAAGTTGCTCGACGATTTCTCGACTGATGTTGATACATATGATGCCGATTTCTATTCATGGAGTTACTTTATTAATTATTTCCATCCGATCCGATAAGGAGGACGAATTGAGAACACATATAACTGACTTCCTCAAGAAGAGAGGATATAGGGTTAACGTCAAAGCTCTCGAGCTAATTGACACCTGCGACAGTTGGTACAGAACTGAATTAATTGACGATTTTCATAAACGGTACACGGTTAACGGTGAGAAGTATGAAATGGCACGTACTGGGTTCGCAAAAAAGGCTTGTGAAGACGATGCTAATCTATGCGAGGTCGTGGATATCATTCTCGAGGATGAAACTACCAGCGATTACGTTAACGAAGTGCTTGAAAAAGAGAGGTTTCAAAAGAATTTACGAGAGCAACTAGAACTTATCGCTGCGGAGGGAACTGCTGCGGCATATGTTAGGGTCGTGGGAGCTGACGTTCTCGATACACAGGAGCTACGAGGCGGACAGATTGAACTTGTCTACGTAAAGCCTAGCGGTATATTCCCTTTACGAATTGAAAAAGGTGTAATTACAGAGTGCGCATTCGCATCGGAGAGCGTTGTTGATAACAAGACTAGGACAACGATCGTTCTGTTCGAGCTTAAAAACGGTAAGTACAAGGTAACAACTGTTGTGCTTGACGACGTAGGTGCAGAGATAACAGGAGAGCGACTAGAGGTTGAACTGGGCGAAGTTAGACCGTTTGCAGTGTTGACTACTGCTGCAGTTAACAACCTTAAAGGAATGCACGGTTACGGACTTCCGAAGTTATACGGAGCAATACCAGAGCTAAAGACTGTTGATCTGGTGTTCAACGTGCTGTTCGGAGACCTGGACAAAGCCGACAAGATGGTGCTGTATAATGAGGCACTGTGTCAGTTCGACAAAGACGGCAAGGCGATTACTCCGAATAAGCAGCACAAAAAGATTTTTGTATCGATGGGAAAAGCTCTTCCGGAGCAGGACACTTTAATTCAAGAGATTAACCCAGAGATTCGAATAGACGACATTACGAAGTCGTTCGAGCTTGTTCTCTCCTTGCTTTCGCTTAAGTTCGGGTATGGCTCAAGGAAGTATAGCTTTGAGAACGGTCAGATAAAAACTGCTACCGAGTATATCGGAACTAAACAGGACTCTATGCAAGAGCTTAACAAGCAGAGGCAGAATTTAACAGACTACATAGAGGACATTATCAAAGCTCTGCTGTGGTTCTCAAACGCATTCAATCAGACTAAATACGACATCGAGTCGGAAGTTAGAATCGGTTATGATGATAGTTTTATCATCGACAGACAGAGCGAACTCGAAGCAATGAGGCAGGATGCACAAACGTTCGGGCTGCCTAAACTCGTAACTTATTACCTCCAGGAAAAGTACAACCTATCCGAGGAAGATGCGAACGAGTGGTACAACGGTGGTGGAGCTGAAGCAGATCCAACTGAACCTATAGAGGAGTAAATCGATATGTTATCCGATAGGCAGAAGGAGCAGTTATCTGCGGAGATGGTGCCACTGTTCCAGGAACTCGAGCAGGACATAATACAAGACATAGCTCGCAGAGTCCGCAAGGAGAAGCGCTGGACAGAGACTGCAGAGCTACAGGCAAAGGCTCTCGAGGCTATGGGATATAAGCCAATGGAGATTCGAAACAAGGTCATGCGAGAACTTAAAGCGGACAAAGCATATCAGGCTATGATTGCAAAAAATACGCTTGAGCACAAGAGAGCCGTTAGAGAAAGCATAAAGCAGCTTGTAGCGGACGCAAAGGCGCAGGGTGATGATATTGTAAGTCGTGCCGGCACAATGGCTTTTAACGACGATTTATCCTTCTGGAAGTCGAAGGGCAGGCACTTAAGATATAGTCCGGAGCTCGGCAAGATTAATCAATCTGCTTCAAAGCGGCTCGCCCGTGAGCTTAAGAACCTCACACACTCTACAGGGTTTAAGTTCATCGGAGCACCTATCCGTGAAGATAGAGTGTTTAGCCACGCGATGGACAGCGCAATCATGAACATCGCCTCGGGAGGGTTTTCAAGCGGACAAGCAATAGAAAAGGTCGTATCTGACCTAGAGAAGAGCGGAATTAGGCACGTTGACTTCGGTTCTGGTATCTCAAGAGGGATTGACGTAGCTGCTGCCCTAGCGGTTAGGACGACACTCGGACAGATGGCGGCTGAAATATCAATGAGTAATGCCAATGAACTCGGTACCGATCTCGTAGAGGTTTCGTCACACGTCGGAGCCCGTGAAGGTGATGGGCACGCTGACCACGCATCATGGCAAGGTAAGGTCTATAGTATCAGCGGTAGACGGCATCCAGAAGAAGAAGCAAGGCTAGGATACAAGATTGAGAAACTGTCAGACGCTACGGGGTATCCGGACGATCCATTAGGTTTGTGTGGTTATAACTGCAGACATACGTTTTACCCGTTTTTAGAGGGAGTATCTGAACCTAATCCAATCGTAAAAGATCCAGAGCCTGTAATGGTTGATGGACGCACTTATACATACTATCAAGCATCACAGGTACAGAGGAGACTCGAGAGAGAACTGCGCGAGTTAAAGCGGCAGTATATAGGCGGAGACAAGACAAGGCTAGCGGCTATTAAGGCAAAAGAACAGCGATACGCAAGGTTTTGCGGCAAAGCTGGACTAAAGCAGAATCTCGAACGGATATATGTGAAGGGATACAAGAGGGATTTCGAGTACATAAAACAGATTGATGGTTTTACAACTACGAAGTTTAAAGCGAGAATGCCTGCAAAAAACAACAAAGTTTTGTTCGAACCTTCGAAAACTCTTGACGAAGCACAGAAATATGCAAGACAGTTTTGCAATGACGGATTTTTTTCGCGAACCTTCAAAGGTGAGGTCTTATATTCGGGCATTGACATTGAGAACGCTAACGCTATCAATAAGGCTTTAACTGAAGTTTATAGCAAGATAGAGTTAGACAAAATATCCGGGATAAAAGCAATTTCGCCAACGTCTTCGTTGGGTAAAAAAGCGTTTAAAGGAGACACTAACGCTGTTTTTGCGTATAGCCCTGTTGAAAACGGTATTTTTATTAATAAAAATATACTGAAGAATAAAAAGACGTTTACTAATTACGTTAATGAGTCAAAAGATGCTTGGAACTTGGTTATGTCAAATTTTGACAGTTTAACAAAAGAGCAACAATCTTTAGCAGAGGTGTATAAAAACGCTGGTCGCAGCCTTGTAAGGGGGGATACAGTCGAGGGTATGTTCACCCACGAACTAGGGCACCATGCACAATGGACACTTTTTGACCCGAAGACAAACAATTTAATCGGAAGTAGGATGTCGGAATATGCTCCTAAAATATCAGGATATGCGAATGCGAGTAAAAGTGAGTATTTTGCTGAAAGTTTCAATGCTTACTTGAAAGCCGAGTTGAATTTGCTAGACCCCGAGTTTGTTAACGCGCTTCGTAAAAAGAAAGTATCAAAATAGCATAGAACATAATACAAAACTAAATAGGTTAATTAGCATCGCAATGAAGCGGTGCTTTTTTGTTGCCCTTGGACTGCGGCGTTAAAGGTGAGGTCTGACACAAGTTGGTCTGAACATAAGGGCTTGTTTGGACGTTAAAAGAAAGGATAAATCACAATGGCATTAACAAGAGACTCAATCAAACAGCTAGGCATTACAGACGAAGACCAGATTACCAAACTACTAAACGCATACCATGCGGAGGTTAATCCGCTAAAAGAAAAGGCGGAACAGTACGACAAGGTAAAGGCTGACTTCGACGAACAGGCGAAGAGTATTAAATCGCTGCAGGACGCTGCAGGTGACAAGGATGCTTTACAAAAGCAAATTGACGAGCTTAAGACCGCTGCGGAGACAAAGGCGGCTGACCACAAGAAGGAGCTTGAAGAGATGCAGAGTAAGCTAGAGGGTGCGGAGTTCGACAAGCTACTCGACGATGCAATCACCAAGGCTGGCGGAAGAAGAGCCGCAAGTATCAGAGCTGAACTCAAACTTGACGACTTAAAGGCAAGCAAAGACAGAACGAACGACATCGATGCGGCTATTAAGGCTCTAAAGGAGTCGGACGATACATCGTTCTTGTTCAGTTCAGATGACGGAAAACCTTCCGGAGCAAGAATCGACTCGTCAGGTAACGCTGGAGGTGGCACAGGCGGAGACGATGCAGCGGAGGCTACTGCAAGAGCTGTTATGGGTCTAAAACCAGTAGGAAAGGAAGATTAAACAATGGCAAATCAGATCGAAAAATTTAAGGTATTTGTAAGACTTCTCGATGAAGTGTACAAGACAACCTCATGCACTGCAATCCTTGATGGTGCTCCAGAACTAGCACAGCAGGGAGCTAATGCAGATGAACTCATTATCCCTAAAATTGACATGGACGGGCTAGGCGACTACGACCGTTCCGCTGGATACACTATGGGTAGTGTTGAATTCAAGAACGAGACAGTTAAGTGCAACTTCGACAGAGGTCGTAAGTTCCTCGTTGATGCAGTTGACGACATCGACACAGCAGGAATGGCATTCGGTAAGCTCTCATCTGAGTTCGAGAGAACGAAGGTAATCCCAGAGCTCGATGCATTCAGAATTGCAACTTACTGCAAGAAGGCAGGCTCGAACATTAAGGCAACTACTATCACAGATGGCGCATCAGCTATCAAGGCAATTGCAAAGGTGTTTGATGAGATGACCGACAACGAGGTTCCGGAAGACGGAAGAATCCTATTCGTATCTCCAACAGTATACGGACTAATCAGAGACCTTGACACTACTAAGTCGAAGGAAATCATCGGTCAGTTCGCGAAAGTTCAGAAGGTACCAGCAGGCAGATTCTATACTGCGATTAAGCAGAAAGACGGCAAGACAGGCGGAGAAGAGAAGGGCGGATTTGAGAAGGCATCTACAGGTAAGGCGCTTGACTTCCTAATCGTTGAGCCTTCTGCAGTTATCCAGTTCCAGAAGCGCAGAGTCAACAAGGCTGTACCTCCAGAGGATAATCATGATGCTGACGGTTGGATTTTCCCGTTCCGAGAAGTCGGTATAGCTGACGCTTACGAGAACAAGCTGAACGGTATCGCAGGAATGCACAAAGCGTAAGGAGGTGTATCATGGGTAGAATCGTAGGACTTGAAATCTTCGACGATGAGGTTCTGACGACTGCTGAGTCGGCAGATGATGAAGATTTAAAAAACGCAGAACCGGCAGATGTTGAAGAAGTTACCGAGGAATCCTCGGATACAGAACCGGCAGATTTTTCAGAGGATGAGCCTAAGAAGAGCGGAAAGAAGTAGTTATGATAAGTGTGCAGCTTAACGATTACCAGGAGTATTACAACGACATCACCGACGAGGCTGAATTCAACAGAATGCGCCTGCAAGCGGAATCGCTGCTCCGAGGAATGACTACGAGACGGATTGACAATGTAGTTGATCCGTCTGATTTCCGTCATAGCCAGGTCAAGGCAACTATAATTCACGTTATCCATGAATTGCACGCAAAACCAAGTAGCTCGGGTATCAGGATTGTTAGCAATGACGGTTACTCAGAACATTACGACAGTGAGCAATCATGGAATGAAAGTATAGAGGGCACTGTTCGGTCGATGTTATCCGGAACAGGATTAATGGGGTTTATGTAATGAATTTTACTGACACAATAACGATTTTTAATCATTATAAGGAAAACGGACACGATAAGTGGCTGCGAACAGTTCTAAAAGGGTGTCAATGGCGCCGTAAGATTGTCCGCACCGTGGATAGTGGCGGTAAGGTTATAAAGACTAACGAGGTGTCAATTACAATACCTATGCGTGATGGTTACAAGGTAGCCATAGACTGGGCGAGATTAGCCGATAAGGCGAGTTATTGGACGATTGATACAGAATACAGCCTTGATATGATTGTCCTTGGAGAAGTCAAAATTGAGCTGTCTGAGGCATATCCGCCAAAGAACCTAAAGCGTGATTATCCCGATGCAATCACAGCAAAGACTCTCGCGGATAACACCAACAGAGACAGGCTCATGCATTGGAAGGTGACGTCATAATGGGTGTTCAGATTAAAGATGCAAGAGTTGTAATGCAGCCAATAGGGGCGATACTTCGTAAAAGAGGGTTAGAACCAAATGGACGTGTGCAGAAAGCTGTTGACCAAGAAGTTTTAAGACTTTGCGAGCCGTATGTTCCACACGACAAAGGCGATTTGGTACGATCTGGGACTATACACACTAGAATTGGCTCAGGGCAAGTAACATATCGGACACCTTATGCTAGACGCTGGTATTACCGACCAGCAAAGTTTAAAGGCGCACCTAAAAGAGGCAATTACTGGTTCGAGCGCATGAAGAAGGAAGGCGGCCATAGTAAGATTCTAAAGGTTGCGGCGGCAGTTGCGGGTGCAAAGGAGAGGTAGCAAATGGTGACGAACAGCGAAAAAATTAAGACTTGGTTAAAAAGGTGTGATCTTGTGGTAGTAGAGGATGTTGACACCGATAGACTCGAGGCACAAGTAGAGAGCATCGGCATATACAAACAAGCGCAGAGGGATGTCACAGAATTTGTTGATGGCTCCAAGGTTGTGAGCGAATATTATTACTTCCTTACCCGAAGAAATGCGCAACTTGAGACTGAACGAATTAACTCACAAGCTTTTTTGGCCATGATTGAGGACTGGGTAGAGGAACAAGACCGTATTGGCAACCTACCAGATGTAGAGGGTATCGAGAGTGTTTTTATCGCAAACGGTTATTATATGATTGATATCGAAAACGACGACGCAGTTTATCAGATCTCAATCGGTATCACTTATCACAAGAAAGGAATTAATTAATGAAAGGTGAAGGCAAGGTTAAAAAGTACGAAGTCGCACTATTCTTAAAAGGAAAAGGCGCGACAGACTACACAAGAATTAAGAAGGCAACTGAGCTCAAGTTAGAGTTCGGTGCAAGTACACAGGAGTACGACTACATTGCTGATGAGAATCCAACAATCGAGCTTGACAAGTACAAGCCAGAGATTAGCGGACTTCCTCTCACGATGTACAGAGAGGAGCCAGATTTTGCCCTTATATGGGACTTGGCTTACAACCTCAAGACAGGAGGCGAGGCAGTTGTAGACCTTCTGCTCGTGTACAAGTTCGATGAGGATGCTGCAAAGACAGGCATCTGGAAAGCTTGGAACGTACCAGCAACTGTAGTTGTAAAGACTCTGGATGCAGTAGATGGCAAGATTGAGTTCGACCTACAGCTCAGAGGTACGGTCATTAAGGGAACAGTTACAGAAGAGGGCGGAAAGCCTAAATTCAAAGCAGCTGGCGCATAGGTTATCACTAAATTAATACACTTTTTAGGAGGGATGTAACAGTCCCTCTTTTTTATTTACACAAAGGAGATATAACAATGGAAATTATTCTAAATGATAAGGAGTTCGAACTACCTAAGAGAACTCCGAAGATTGCAAAGCTGTTCGATGACTTCAACGCAACATTCGGAGAAGGCGATGTAAAAGTTCACAACAGCGCAATGAAGGTGCTAGAGGCAACAATCGGACGAGAAGGCATCAAGGATGTGTTCGGCACGGCAGATTCGGAACAGATTTCCGTTGTAGAGTCTGCTATTGCTGTAAAGGAGATTGATGATGTATACATGGCTCCGTTAACGGAGTACATGATGAGAAAAGAGGCTGCAGAGATGGATAGGCCAGCATTTACAGCGGCAAATGAGCTCTTGCGCAATGTTGCGAACCTATCAGAACTAAAATAATGCAGTTACCTTTTAGAAGGCTACCTAAATCGCTGATAATTGACGATGTTGAGTACCCTATACGTACAGATTTCCGATTTTGGCTCGCATTACCAGAGCTAGAGGACTTATCTGTGCTGTTTATAGGTAAAAATCCGTCATTTATGCGTTATTTCTCCCAAAGCGCAATAGAGAAGATTGTCGAATTCTATCACTGTGGCAAAGAAGTTGAGCGAAACGAGAGCGGTGTCAATGTTTTAGATTTTAAAATCGACGAAAACCTAATTTATGCAGCGTTTAAGCAGGCATACAACATGGATTTGTACGATTTAGATACCGATGAGCTCCATTGGTACAAGTTCAAGGCTCTTTTAGACGGATTACCTCCGAATACCGCTCTATCCAAGGTTGTAGAGATAAGGGCGTACGACGGAGATGATCCAGAGGCAAAGAAACTACGTGACAAATTCGCACTACCTAGACAATTGACTGAGGAGCAAGAGGTAGCAGGAAAGAAATTTGATGAGGTATTCAAATAATGGCAGACGGTACACTTGTATTTGACACCAAAGTAGAAAGCGAAGGTGTTAGCGCTGGCATGTCTACCGTTAAGAAACTGTTTACCGCTGGTATGGGGTTCGTTGTAGCAAAGCATGCTGTCGGACTGGCGAAGATGGGAATTGCCTACAATTCGCAGATGCAAGACTTTCAGAGCAAGTTCAAGGTGTTGCTAGGCAGTGCCACGAAAGCAAATAAACACGTGGCAGAACTGCGAAAGCTGGCTATGAAAACGCCCTTTAGGACAACTGATTTAGCAGCTGCATCGCAACAGCTACTTGCGTTCGGTGTTAACTCTAATAGTGTTAGTGGTCACTTAAGACGGTTAGGTGACATTTCTCTCGGGAATAAGGAGAAGTTCCAGCAACTAGGACTTGTGTTCGGGCAGGTTTCGTCACAAGGGAAGTTGATGGGGCAAGATCTATTACAGTTCATCAATGCGGGATTTAACCCGTTAAAGGAACTATCCAAAATGGGTCGAGGCACATATCAAGAGTTAAAAGACCAAATGGCGCAAGGAAAAATCAGTTTCCAGGATGTACAAGCAGCAATTGAGCACGCAACATCTAAAGGTGGTCAGTTTTTTAATGGTATGAAAGAGGGAAGCAAGACCTTTGCTGCTCAAGTTGATGCACTAAAGGGCAACCTCGAAATTTTGGCAGGTAATGCGTTTAAACCACTGTATAATCTGCTAACGCGTATCGTACCTCACCTAGGTGCGGTCGCATCAAAATTAAATAAATACCCGAAAATAATTGGGGCGGTAACGACCGCAGTAACAACACTTACTGCGGCGATGGTGACGTTTTATGCGGCGCAGAAGTGGGCTGTATTCAACGAAGCTATAAGGAGTTCAATGGGTAGCGCAATGAAGTTCTTCAGCGCGTTCCACAATTCATTGTGGCTGAATCTCGGTGTTGGGGTAGATAAGATTATACCAGGATTGGGAACTAAACTACTCAACATCCCTATAGGGATGCAGTCGGCAGTCGGCAAGCTCTCAAGTGTGCTTGGTTCGGCGGGTAAGTCAATTGCTGCGTTCATGGCTACACCAGCGGGAATAGTAGTCGCTGTTGGGGCAGCGATAACAGCGCTCGGTGTATGGGTAAACAAGATAGGCGGAGTTGATAAAGCTATAGCTCTGATTCATTCGAAAATAGCTGCCTTTAAGGCGAAAATACCAGAATTGATGAATGGTATAGGCGCAGGCTTTAAAGTCGCTGTGGAAGGGATTAAGACGGTTCTATTCGATGTCTTGCCAACAGTGGCAAAGGCTATATGGAAAGCGTTGCCATCCGCTCTATCGACACTCGGTCAACTCGCGAACAATCTCGGAACGTATCTATTCCAAAAAGTCGGCCAACTAGCGCAAGCTATCGCAACAGGATTACCAAAGGCACTACAGGCGGTCATAACCGCTATCCCTAAAGTGCTCATCGAGTTATTTACCCGTTCGGGTGAAGGCGCAAAGCAAGGCGGTGAACAGGCTGGCGCAAAGGGTGGCGAAGGCATTGCCCTGGGCTTCCTCAAGACTTTTATAGTCGGTATGGGAAAACTAGCTCTCGCTATTGTTACCGCACTGCCTCAAATCGCAATTGCTGTTGTAAGCGGAATTGTAAAGTGCATACCGATAATTCTCTCGGCTGTTGGCAACCTTGCGATTTCGGTTCTAAATGCAATAGGTAGAGGACTGGGCAGTCTAGTTACGGTCGCAGTTAATTGGATATGGGGCTTTATCGAAGGTTTCCTAATAGGTGCGGCGAACGTGATCAATGCGGTGTGGAACTTTGCGAAATCACTGCCAAGTAAGATTGCTAGTGGCATCGGCTCCCTAGTATCTACTGCTATCAATTGGCTAGTAGGATTTGCAAGCGGTATACGCAGCGGATTCGCCCACGCAGTATCTGCGGTTAGTAGTGGCGCAAGGTCGCTTCCTGGCAGAGTTAGGGGGGCGATAGGCAGTCTTTACAGCATAGGTGTTCACTTCCTACAAGGTCTTGTTAACGGCATAAAGGCTGGATTTGGCAAAGTGTTCAGCTTGATTAGTTCGCTTGGTTCCAAATGTAAAGCGAAATTAAAGAGCGTTTTCGATATTCATTCGCCGTCAAGATTCACGACCTGGATAGGTAAGATGCTTATAGAGGGTATGGACGTCGGGATTGTAAGAAACACAGACAAACTACTCAATTCTATAGGCGAGCAAATGGGGCTAGTGCAGGATGCATTCTTGATAGACGCCCCAGAGATTAATCCTATAGCCTCAGCTATTAGTGGTGAGCGTTCAAGAATCTTCGGTGCTACTGGCTCAAGCCAAAACGTTGAAGTAAATCAGACTATCAACTTCAATCAGCCGTGGAAGTCACCGGCGGACGTGTCTAGAGCAGTATCGTGGGAGACTGCGAAGTTAGGACTAGCAGGAGCACAATAATGATACACAACTTAGTTTTAAAGGCCGTTCGTAGTGACGGCCTAATATTTCACTACGAGTCAGACGACTGGCGAACTACTTCCGTTACGGGGGTAGATGCAGCGGATATAGAAGTTTCAAAAGAGGCAAGAGGGGTTGGAGACGGTGCAATTATCACAGGAAGGCGCAGACTTCCGAGAGAGATAACTATTACTGCACAAGCACAGAATCACGAGGCTAGAGCGAAGGCTCAAGGGTTCCACAACAACCGTTATAGAGTCGACTTATACATCACCTACAACGGAGTAACTCGAATTGCAAAGGATTGCGAACTTACTGGAAAGTCAATTCCTACAAAGAACGTCTATAAGCGTCCGGACATGACTATAAAGTTCTTGTCACCTCATGCTGACTTGTTTGCTGTAGAAGGTGATCAGACGAGCTTTAGCAAGAGACAACCTCTATGGGCGTGGCCTCATGCGTTTAGAGGTGGTGCGAAGCGGAACTTTTCAAGAGAAGAGGTCGCAACTGAAAAGGTTATCGAATATCTTGGCTCTTCCTCAGCACAGCCTATTATCGAGATTGAGTCTCAAGGGTATGCAAAGAATGTCACTGTTAAGGTTAATGACAAGATTGCAATTCTAAATGTGGAGCTCAAGAAGGGCGACACGATCACAATTGATACATCTCGTTCCTATGCAGTGCATAACAACAAGATACTAGCGATGGGAATGGGTGACGACCCTTACGACTTTAGGCAGTTTGTGCTCGATTACGGCGACAATGTTGTCAAGGTTGACGCAGAGGCAGGGGCATCTGCACTAAGGACGAGTATAGAGTATATAGGGAGGTATGATGGCGTATGATACAGTTCTTTGACAAGTTCATGAATCGCCTAGAGGATCTCGACTTCATAGAAGTGACATGGAATCGCAAGTGGACCGAGCCCGGAGACTTTTCCATACATATCGCTGCAAAAGACTGGAACAAACATGCGAAGTTTGTGCGCAACACAGGACGTCCGGAAACAGGCATTATTCAGAAAACTGTATACGAGGTAACTACACAAGGGGCGATGGTGACTGTATCAGGATTCTTCGCTGAAAAGGTGCTGTCTAAAGTCGTGTTGCACTCAGATGAGAATGTTAACGAGCGCGGGGCGACTGTTGTGTTCGGACTTTTTGCAAACATCAATTCTAGCGCACTAGGGCAATACTCCTCGCATTTAACTGACCACAGCATACCGCCCTCGGTACCTGGTCAAGTGTGGGGTGACTACGACGCTGAATGGATGCCGGAGCTAGTCTATTCGTTCAAAGGGGGAACCGACGCAGCGACATCGCTGTATGACGCTTGTTTGCTGTACGGGCTGAGCATATCGGTCGAAGTCGCTGAGACGTACAAAGAGTCTGTTGACTGGATAGAGGAGTGGCAACGCAAAATAAAAGAGCCGCACTTCCTATACAAGGTGTACCCTCTTCACGGACGAGATTTAAGAAACAAAATAATCTTCGGAGTTGGCTGGGCGAATGTCTCGAAAATCGAATATATCTACGACGATAGCGGAGTAGTATCGATTGTAGAGGCAAGGCAGACAATGGAGGAGACAGGTTTTTCCAAAGAGGAGCTAGTTACGGACGAGCAAGGCAACACTAAGAGCTTAATTCGAGAGTTTTATATCGATGAAAGCAATCGACCTCGGGACCTTGACCTATATCCGAAAAAGGTGATTCAAGGAAACGTATCCGGCATCGAACTTAAGGTGTCCAACGAATCAACCATTAGGGAGCAACTGCGAAACCAAGCAAAACTCGAGATGCTTAATAATTGGAAACAAGAGACGATAAACGTAGATGTGTTACAAAACACATTCTACTACTTACAGGACTACAACCTAGGCGACATATGTACGATAGTCCTTGACGATATAGAGCAGATGTTCACGGCTCGAATAATGGAAGTTAAAGAAGTGCACCGCAAGAACACCGTAGAGGTACAGCTTGTTATGGGAACACCTCGCAAACAGAACTATGTCGCTTTAAGTATTTAAGGAGGTAACTAAATGATTGCATTACCACTACAGTCGCATTTTGACTCAGACCCTAACGGCGATAGAGCTGTGTCGGATAGTGACATAAGGGAAGTTTTTAAATCGGTTTGGTCTAATGGTGTAACGACCGTTAGGGCGGATGGTTCTGACATGCAAGTGCAGGCAGTTGGGGGCATGAAAGTTAAGGTTATGCCTGGAGGGTGCGTTATCGAAGGAGCTCTTGGGCGAAATACGAGAGAAGAGACGATTAACATCGCGCAAGCTCATCCATCACTTAAGAGGATTGACAGAATTGTCGTAAGGCTCGACCTTTCCGACAGTGTTCGTAACATGCTTATATACAAGAAGGAAGGCACGCCGTCAACAACACCTATAGCGCCTAATCTAGTTCAGCAACCTAACTACTACGAGCTTGCTCTAGCTGACATATATGTTGGAGCAGGTGTAACAGATATTACAAGTGCTGTAATTCTTGATCAGAGACCGGATAGAGAGCTATGCGGGTTCGTTCTTCCGGCATTTCCGACGAACTTCGGACTAGAGGCAATTACGGACCGTTGGCAGTCAATCCTTGCAGGGGCAATTGACGGAACTGCAGCAGGAAAGCTACAGAATAATATCAATGATTTAAAAACTGAACTCCAGAAGTTGAATGCCTCTACAAGCGATGTGCACATTGATAACAGTAACGCAGAGAATGAGCTCGCTGCTTTCTTTGGCGCGTCAATAAGAGTATAGGGAGGTGCGATATGATAAGTGTTTTAAAAACATTGATAGAAATTAAAAAAATGTTAGCAACAGTCGAAACAAAAAAACTGCTTTGGTCTAACGCAAGACCAAATTCAGAATTTTCAGCTCAATCACTAGCGATTGATGGGGGCTACGACGAATACATCATAGAATGGAACGACTATGTGGGAGAGAATGCTCGCTCTAGCTTAAGTCTGAAAAAAGGCGAATCTATCAAATTTTGTGCATCTTCGATTGGTGGTGGTGGAACAAATTTCTGGGCGAACGCAAGGACGGTTGCAAGTTCCGGGAGTGGCAGTTCACACAGAATCACGTTCGGAAACGGTACATACAAGTCACAAGGGAATACGTCCGTAGCAACAAGTAGCGCATCTATGATACCAGTCAGAATTTATGGTGTTAAGAAGCTTGGTAATTAGTAGCGGAGGATTATTGAATGATAGATTGGACAAGCATAATAGTGGCTGTTGTGACGGCCACAGGAGCAGGCGCGGGGTCTCTTTACGGAATCCGTAAGACTAGTTGTCTGACTGATTTTAAAATCGACCGATTGACTGAGGAGGTTAGACTGCATAACGATTTTGCGAGACGCATCCCTGTAATAGAGGAACGCATTAAGGTGGTAAATCATCGCCTAGATGATCTTGAGAATAAATTGAAGAATTAGCCGGGCATAGCTCGGTATTTTTATTGCTAAAAGGAGGCAAAAAATGAGGATTAATTGGAGAGTAAGATTTAGAAACAAAGCATGGGTACTAACTTTTTTACTAGGACTTATTGCAATGTTTTACCAGACAATAAAAGTGTATGAAGCAGCTAAACAAGGGCTACCTCCACAAGAGCTCATGATTGAAACAGCCAAAATGCTCGTTACATGGCTAGTACAGATAGGAGTTATCGTTGACCCTACAACAAAGGGTACTGGTGATAGTGCAAGGGCGATGAGTTATGGAGTGCCAACAGATAAACTAAATACATCAGAAATCGAAAAAGGATTGAAAAATGCGGAGGTGCTAGAAGATGGGCGTTAGAGAGGCAATCGTCAACACTGCGATACGTTACAACGGAATGAGTTTTAAGGGTGGTTCTCATAAAACCCTTATTGACGAGTTCAACAAGCATCGTCCAGATGGTTGGGCGATGACATATACAGCTAACTTCTGCGCTGCGTGTGCCTCAGCTATTGCTTATTTATGCGGGGTAGGTGACGCCTACCCTTGCTCTGCTAACGTAGGTACAATCGTAGCCAAGGCGCAGAAGATGGGCATTTGGGTTGAAAACGACGCATACGTACCAACTGCGGGCGACTGGATCATATACGCATGGAATGATAGCGGACGAGGTGACAACACTACGGGCGCTAGCCACGTAGGTATTGTAGTGTCTGCAGACAGCAAATATATCAATGTGTTTGAGTTTAATATCCACAACAATCACTCGACTGGCTATAGGCGTATCGCTGTAAATGGCAGATTTATCAGAGGCTTTGTCGTTCCGAAGTTCCAATCTTATGGTTGGATACAAGATGGGCGAGGCTACTGGTTCAAGAAGAAAGACGGTACTTATTATAGGGCTGAATGGCAGAAGCTAGACGGTGAGTGGTATTACTTCGACGCAGACGGCTATGCTGTCACTGGATGGAGGCAGATAGAAGGCAAGTGGTATTACTTCAACTCTTCTTGCAAGATGCAGACTGGGTGGGTAAGCCTCAACGGTCGTTGGTTCTGCCTTGCATCAGACGGTAGTCTATATACAAGCGGAGTACATGAGGTCGACGGCAAATCGTACTATTTCGATGCAGACGGAGTTATGCACACTGGATGGGTAAAGGTTGGCGACGATTGGCAGTACTTCAAGGATGATGGCACGCGAGTTGATAAGGGCATAGTCAAGGGTGATGCGGTGTACATTATCAAGGATGGTGCCCTGGTCACTGATGATAAGGTGACTGTAGAGGCTGATAAGGATGGAGCAATTAGTGTTATGTAGCTAATTGTGGTACAATACTAATTGAGAGAACCGTATTGATTGCGGTTGAGGGGCGATTCGTTATGGGTCGCCTTTTACTAACAAAGTGCTATACGCACCATTAGTGTTAATTGAGCGGGCAGTGTGATGCCCTACCGTGTACACGTGAGACGTCGAGATTGAGAGGGGTAGTTCCCTCTCTTTTTTATTGCATATTGATGTATGAAAATACATATCTTAATTTAGCGATGTTCCAACTGTCACGATTTAGAGCCTGTAGTAATTGAAACCCAAAGAATATATACACGTCCCGGATGCGGTACCAATATAAACAGAGAGGAACCTTATAACTAGTGAAGTTACAAGGTTTTTTCTTTGTAAGCATACGGTGGGGAGAAATATTATGCCAGAAAAGACTAAATCTATAGAGCTTGAAGAACATCAAATTTTAAATGAATACCTTGCATCTGACTCAAACTTAAGTATAGAGGAGTACTTACTCGTATACGGTTCAGATGAATTAAAATCATACTATTTGGCTACAAAAAAATATAAAGAGGCAGAATATGCAAAGGGAGTAATAGTAAATTAATTGACTTATCTGACCATTTATCATACAATACAGCCAATAAGAAACGGTTTAGAGGTTGAAAAGTATCCCGCTCCAACGCGCCGTATTTATGACGGGCCGAGAAATGTGGGCGACTGCGGGTCCTACCTAAACCGTTTTTGTTTTACTTAAATTAAGGTTTATAGGACAAAAAGAGCTGCTAAAAACCGCTGTAGTCGCTGAAATTTCAACGACTATAGCGGTTATATCTTTTTTGAAAGAAGATACAAAGTGGACAAACGCACTTATAGGACAAAACGTATTGGTGAAACCGCCTGAATGCCTTAAAATTTCAAGCCGTATGATGGTTATATCTTCTTTAGAAATGGCCTTTTATGGGGATTATAAAAGCATTATCTGCTCACTGGCGTTTATAGCGATATGAAAATTTTATATGAGCAGCATGATACTTACCTTTAGATTCGGCATTAAGTAGATTATCAAATTCATATTGTGGAACATCAAAGTAATCGTAGACGCTTTCTTTGAACATTACTCGCAGTATTTGAGTCTCAGAGTCATAGCCGATAGCCTCAAGATTGCTAGATACTACAGGAATCATTTGCATATATCACACCTCCTCTATTAGTGTGAGTATATCATAAGAAATTATCCATCAAGAGTATAAACTGCAACGAAATATAGGAAATATATTAGATTGTATTTGCCACACAAATATTTCTGTAGCGCACATATTGACTGGTATTCTTTTTGCACCCTTACACATCCAGCTCACATGTTGTATCATTAAGTTATTATATAAGAGTTACATAGAAGAGGAGATGATGATAATGGAACTAAAGGAGATGCGTAAGCTCCTCGGCTTATCGCAAGCGGCATTTGGAGAGAAATATAACATCCCAGTAAGAACTATTGAGCAATGGGAGAGTGGGCGCAGGCAAGCTCCCGTATACGTTCTTGAGCTACTAGAGCGAGCTGTGATTGAAGATTCCAAAGCTGAAGTGAATTAATAGCATAATCACATTTCATAGGAAGTTTAGCCTCATGATTTAATGTAGATTATTAATCCTTTAAACAATAACAGCAGGAATAACTTATGGACAAAAAACGAAACGACCGCATAGCAACTATTGTATCTATCGGCTTGTTAGCTACAATATGGCTGATTTCAGGCCTGACAAGATATTTCAGTTCAGGGGAAGTCGACACGGGAACGGGATATTCTACACTCAGCTACAATGTGACTGTGGATGTTAGAAAAGACTATTCATACGTAGTAGTGGAGAAGATCAAGGTGAATTTCACCGACCCAAAGCACGGTATAGTTAGAAACATTCCTTTCGGCAAGGGATACAAGATCAAAGACGTATCCGTAGATGGGGATAAATACAAGATTAAGAATCTGTACAAAGCTAACCAGATGCAGATTAAAATCGGTGATAAAAAGAAGACCGTTACTGGCGTTAAAGATTACACCATCATCTATACCCTCGCTAATTATGAGCGCAAGAATAATCCTAACGACATATATGTGGATTTGCTTCCGTCGGAATGGGCGACAGATATAAAGTCGGCATCAGTTTCCGTGTATCTGCCGCAGCATTTTCCGTACAGCGGTATGAAAGGGTATAGTGGCCCGCACAAGAGCACGTATAATATGTACGGGACATGGACCTACGACAAGAAGCAAAATATAATCGAATATAGCGTTCAGAATTTGCCTGCAAATAATGGTGCGACATTGCTCGTAGATACTCCAAAAGGCTACTGGTACAAAGCGCCTAGCAAGTACTGGGTGAACTATGCGACCGTAATAGTAGCAATTCTCGGCGTCATTATACTTATCGTGCTTAGGGTTTTGAACGAAAAAGAGCACCCGATTGTTGCGCCCGTTACTTTCAAGCCACCAAAAGGTGTTCCGCCTGGAGAAATCGGATATCTGGTCGACGAAGCGGTAAATAAAAGGGATATCACATCGATGTTCTTTTATTTGGCATCTAAAGGGTATATCTCGATTGAGGAATACAAGAAGGGAAAATATCAATTCGAAAGCCTCCGGATTCCCGACGTATATGACGAACCGCCGATTACCGTTACTTTTTACAAAACTATATTTGGAAGCACGAAGAATGGCACGCTTGGCAAGGTAGTGAGCCTAGAGGAAGCGAGCAAACGCATAGGCAAAGAATGTGAACTTATTAGAAAGGTAATCACTGAAGAGTACACGGACAACAAATCGATATTCTCTAAGAAATCGCAGAAAAATGAGGAGATTGCTTCTATCATCAGCTGCATTATAGGAGGTATGCTGATCGCACTTTCTATGTAT
>ERZ773014.487-NODE-487-length-27118-cov-20.234564_pt1 | contig 27118 bp, 19 predicted proteins | sample MGYA00580841_ERZ773014 | MGnify/ENA primary metagenome ERZ773014 (study PRJEB29015, sample SAMEA2737989) | human oral metagenome | biome: human oral; feature: human-associated habitat; material: dental | place: China | collected 2067 ... | reverse complement strand
CTCCCCTCTCCCCTTGGAGAGGGGTTGGGGGTGAGGCCGATTGTGGGTGAGGCCGGTAGTTGGGGCTTATCAGCTCTATGTTAGATTGTCTTTACGGCGTTTCTGGCGTCAATTCCACATCAAACAAGCCATTTTCTTTCACCACAAGCGTTTCGGTGCGATAGCCGGCGAGGGCGAAACGGAGGGTGGAACCAATGCGGGCGGAGAGCGAATACTCGCCGCGGGCGTTGGTTTGCGCCGTCTTTCCGTCGGCCGTTACCTTTACGCCAACTAGCGGAAAGGCCTGAACGTTGCGCACTATGCCTGCAATGCGGATGGTTTTGCTTGTGGTGGGCGTGGCCTGCGGTGTGCGTTGGGGGCTTGCTTTAAACGTTGTGGGCGCGCTGTTGGCAGACTTCTGTTGGGCGACGGGCACCACGGTGAGCGTGTCGCGAAGGCGGATGTCGGCCGAGGAGGCACCAACGAGCAACTCGAATTGTCCTGGTTCTACCACGCGGCGCATGTTTCTATCGTGCAAAAACAATTCGGCGATGGGCAAACGAAGGACGAAACGTTGTTCTTTATCTGGGCCAATGGCGGCCTTGTGGAACGCATAAAGCTGCTTTACGGGTGTGGCAACCGAACTTTTAAGGTCGCGAACGTAAAGCTGTGCCACCTCCATTGCCGCGCGCCGACCTGTGTTGCGCACCACGAAACGCACCTCCACGGTATCGGTTTCTACGGCCGTGCGACTGGACAGTTGCAGCGCGCGATAGGCGAAAGCGGTGTAACTAAGGCCATGACCGAAGGCATAGGCAGGGTAAGGGTCGGAAAAAACGTAGTCGCGCCCAGGCTTTTCGGGCGTGCCTTTCTTGTTGTAATAGCCCTTATCTGTGGGCAAGGCGTTGTAATATACGGGCAGTTGACCCACGCTTTTGGGGAACGACACAGGCAAACGACCCGATGGCGAGAACTCGCCGAAGAGCATTCGGGCCAACGATAGGCCTGCTTGTTCGCCGCCATACCATTGCACCACCAATGCGCCAACACGATGTCGGAAACTCTCCGTTACCAACGGCCGACCCGTTACCAACACAACTACCAACGGTTTGCCCAAGGCCACGAGGCTATCCACAAGTTGTTGTTGCGCGCCAGGGAGGGTAAGTTCGGACAAGTCGTAGCCTTCGCCACTGGTAGATGGTTGCGAGGCGCGTGCCAACAGCATGCTTTGCGTGCCCACAACCGCGATGGTGAGGTCGGCTTGGGCTGCCAAACGTAGGGCATGGGGGATGGAATCGGCCTTGGGCGAGTAGTAGTCGCAACCGCGTTCGTAGTCTACCTGCACGCCTTTGCCCTGCAAATACTGGCGGATGCCAGCCAAAGGCGTGATGCCATAGCGGTTGTCGGCCGTCCACGAATAGTCGCCAAACTGCACTTGATTGGCGTTTGGACCCACCACGGCGATGCGTTTTAGCCGCTGGGTGTTGAGTGGCAGCAGGGCGTTGGGGTTTTCGAGCAACACCAAACTCTCGTCGGCCAACTGCCTAGCGGTGGCCACGGCCGCTGCGGTGTGTATGGCTTTGCGCCAGTTAAGGGTGTCGGGGCGGGCGTCTTCAAACAGTCCTGCGGCCAGCTTTGTGCGCAAAACGTTGGCCGCTGCGCTGTCTATCAGTGCGGCGTTGAGTTCGCCTTGGTCCACCAACTGCTTGGCCGTGCGGTAATAATCGCTGCCCGCTTCGAGGTCTACGCCGGCCTCGATGGCCTGTTTGGCGGCTTCGCGTTCGGTTTCGGCCGTGTGGTGGAAGTAGCGCAGCATAGGAACCGAACCCCAATCGCTGTACACATAACCGCGGAAATGCAGGCTATCGCGCAACAACTGGCGCATGAAGAAGGGCGAGGAGGTGATAGCCTCGTTGTCGTAAGCACTGTAACAGTTCATTACCGATGCGGGAAGGGTGCGCGAAATGACGTGGGCAAAGGGCCGAACGAAGACATCGAGCAACTCGCGACGGCCGCCTTTAACGGATGCGAGGTTTAGTCCGCCTTGCGGAGTGCCGTGTGCCACGAAGTGTTTCAGCGTAGGAATGCACCCCGCTTGCTGAATGCCCGTGGCGTAGGCCAAGCCCATTTGTGCCACAAGTAGGCGGTCTTCGCCGAAAGTTTCTTCCACCCGACCCCACCTAAGCTCGCGTGCAAGGTCGAGATCGGGCGCAAGTACCTGCCTTGCACCTATGGCACGCATCTCTCGGCCCACGTGTTCGGCCATGCGTTGGATAAGCGGGGGGTTGAAAGTAGCCCCTTGTGCAATGGCTTGGGGAAAGATGGTGCAGCCGTCTTGCACGGCTCCGTGTATGCCTTCGAGCACAGGAATGAGCGGAATGCCCAGTCGGGTGCTGTCCATAACGTGGCGTTGGATAGTGGAAACGGCCGCTAGATATTGCGCCGAGGAGTAAGGGAAGGCCTCGAAACAGCCGAAACTAAGTCCGCCGGTGTGGTTGGTGCGCAGCTTTTGCAGGTTAACCGCACCGTTGTCGTTATAGTGTTTGGCGTGTATGTGGCGTGTTTGGGCCAGCTTTTCGTCGAGGGTCATCCGCGGTAGCAGGTCGTTTAGTCGCGTTTCTACGTCTAAACTGGCGTTCAGGTAAGGCGGAACGATGGTTTGCAACACGCGTTGGGCCATCTGCACGGCATCGCCTTGGGGCTTGGTGTTGATGGGTTGGGGCGTGTTGGCCCAGCGTTTTTCCATCTCGAAAAAGTCGATGGCAGGCGGATTGCCCGTGCCGATGGTGGCTTGCAAGCCGCGGAAAAAGGCTTGCCAACGCGGAAGATAATAGGTGGAGAGCATGCCTGCCCACTCTTTGTTGGCGTAATCGTGCACCTTTGTGGCGGGGTCGTCGGGTCCCCAATAGCTAATCAGGGTTTGCGCATTGAGCACGCACAGCTGGCGGTCGGCCGCGTTGGGGGCATATTGCGTGGCTTGTTGCAGCCAGTTGCCCAGCAGAAAGTGGCGATTGGTTTGCAGCAGACTGTCTTGCAGCGCGATGAGGTGTTCAAAACGGCGTGTGGCCTGTTGCAGTTGCTCGGCGTTCTTCTGCTCGTAAGCTTTTACCACGTTGGCGTATGCCGTACGGGCGTAGTTGGCTAGCGACTGTCGGGCAAGGTCTACCAAGTCGTATTGGTATGTTTCGCTATTTCGTAGCGTTGGGGCAGCGGCAGCCTTTAAGAAGAGCCCCAAGGCGCGGTAGAGGTCGGCCGGTTGGTATTGCATTTGCTTGGGTCCCCATGTAGATACGCTGGTGACACGTAGCGATGGGCGGGCGCAAAACACCGACTCGAACGTTCCTTCGCCCTTAATGGCAAACTCGCCATACACGGATTTGAGCATGATGCGCCATGCAGCGAGTAGGTCGGGATGAACTTCTCCGTAGCGATAGCCAAGGTATTGCACCAGCATGCTGTCTGCATCGGGTGTCGCGGTGTGCCAAGCGGTTTTTAAAGCCAAGTCGTACACCACGGGATTTGTGCCTATTCCCTCGGGCAAGATGCCTATTCCTTGCATCACACTGTCGACAGTTAGGGCCAAGGCGCGGTGTGGTTCGGCCACAACAACGGGCAATTGTCCGCCCATGTCGGTCTTTCCGCCGAAGTGGTTTACGCTACCCCAAAGCCAAGGCGTGCCGCCAAACTCGTCGGAACTTTGCCACGAGGCGGCAATTTCGCCGCTGAGGTTAACCAAGAGCGTGTGTCGTTTGTCGAGGGCACGTAGCAATTGGGGCGAGGGATTTTTGTTCCAGCCCTGCAACACCCACTTGGCACGAGGGAAAAAACGTAGCATTTGGCGTTGAACTTGTGCGGCAACGCTGCCCACATCAACGCCAGTGGTTATGCCCCCTTCGTGAAAAAGGTCGCCACCAAGAAACTCGAAGTCGGCCCCTAAAAGCTTGGTTAGACTTTGATAATAGGCCTCGGCCACCTTTTCGAACACGCCATCGCCATTGGGCAACAGCACGGCTGGCCGCTGAAAACTGCCCCATTTGCCTTGCTCGATGATGTGCGCTTGGGGAAAACGCGCTTTAAAGAAGGTGGGAACGATGCCCGGAAACCCCTGCACCACGGGCTGTATGCCCAATTGGCGCATGCGTTGCAGCATCTGTCGTTGCTGTTGTAGGCGCAGGGCAATGAGGCTTTCGCTCATTGGTCCGCCCCAACCTTCGAGGTTTCCCATTAGCCACCAGGCGGTGTAAGCCGGTCCGGGGATGAAGCGTTGAATGTCTTTCTGCCCAAAGCCAAGCGTTTTAAGCGTTTCGGTCCATACGGCCTCCATGCCCAAAGGGGCCAGCATGAGGTTAACGCCGTTAAGTGCCATCCAATCTAATTCCCACTCGAAGTCGGGCCAACGATAAAAGGCGTAGCTGTAATTATAGGTGCAGTAGTTAAGGGCGTATCGGTATTTAAAAGGTGTGGTGCGCCTAACGGTGCCTTGTATGGGCACTAGGCGGAAGTGGGTGGGCAGGTTGTTGCCGCATCGGGAGATGCTGATGTGGCAGTAGTGGTTGAGGTAATGGTTCAGTCCGACGGCCGCTGCCGAGGGCGAAGTGGCCTTTACCACGAGGCGTTTGCCCTGCGTTTGCAGTTCGAATGCCTCTTGGGTTGTGCCTGAGAGGGGCTGAAAAACCACCTTGCCCACCATAAACGGAAAGCAGCGAGCCACCAGTTGGTGCACGCCGTTGTACGTGGCTGCCTCGCTGCGTATGCAGAATGAGCAGGCTGCCAATATAATAAGGAGGGAGTTTATGAGTTTTTGAGCTTTTGAGTTCATGAGTTTTTGAACTTATAAGTTATTGAGTTGGGGTTGCGGTAAAAAAGAGATTGGTTCTGATTTTGTGTGCCAATAACTTCCTTTTTCCGTTTGGTGATGCAGTACAAAGGCCTTTGTACTGCGACTACAAGGCTCTTGTACTGCTACTACAAGGCGTTTGTAGTGGGGCTACAAGGCGTTTGTAGTGTCACTACAAGCTGCTTGTAGCCGGAAAAAACAATGGCAAATGCCACATCGTTTAGAAGTGATTGATTTCAAATCCGTATTTATTTTAACGTTATTGGCCTGCTCAAAAACTTATAAGTTCAGAAACAGAGTGGCTTAAAGGCCGATGGGCTAGCATCGCACAAACTAGAAACGAACATCCACAAAGACGGGGAAATGGTCGCTTATCGTTCCCGTTTCGGTTACTTTCCCATTTATTTCGAGCTGCTTTACCACGGCCGTTTGAACCACTTTCACCGCGCCCTTGTGTGCCTTGTCAACGAGAATATAGTCGATGGTTTCGTTGGGTTGGTCGACAGAAGTGCCAGTTTGTGGGGTGATGATGTCGAAAGCCTTGGTTATGATGGGGAAAGCAGTTAGTTCGGGTTTCCACGAAGGCGAGTCGTTAAGGTCGCCAGCGAAGAAAACGGGCTGCGTGGCGAGCGTGGTTAGCTCGTGGTTTACGATTTCGGCACTGGTTTTTCGGGCCGTTGCGTCTAGGTCGAGATGGGTGCCTAACAGCGTAAACCGCGGGAGAGTGAGCACCATCAGCGCGCGAGTTTCTTTGCCAGGCAACGCTATTTTCTTGATGGATGTGGGCTGCATGGTGCGTTTGTACAACACGCCCGGCCCTATTTTGCCCTCCGAATAGACGGCGGCCGAGCCGAAAAAGAGGTCGTAGTCTAGGCCTGTGGCGCGGCGAATGTCGTCGAGCAGGTAGCGTTTGGCGCGTTCGGTTGTGCCGCTGTCCAGCTCTTGAATCACCACCACGTCGGGGTTCAGTGCCTTTATCACCTTGGCGAAGTCGGCGGTATGCTCGTCAGAGAATGTTTTGTTGCTGGTGTTGCTTTTGCAATAGAAGCAGTTGTAGGTCATTATGCGCACGTTTCCTTCTGCCTTGGCGTACTTATAATCTTCGTTTTTCGGCTTTGGCTGGTAGTCGGGGATGTGTCCCGGCGTGTCTTTTCCGCCACAACCCATGATGGGAAGCGAGGCGATAAAGAGTGAAACGGCGGCGATGAGGGTGGAAAAAATGGGTTTCATAAGCAATGAATGTATTTTAAAGCCTCACCCTCTGCCCCCTCTCCACGGGGAGAGAGGAGTGAGATGCTTTGTGGAAATGTGGTAAAAGCCTCACCCCCTGCCCCTCTCCAAAGGGAAGAGGGGAGTGAGATGCTTTGTGAATTAACAGGTGAAGGAGTGAAAAGGTGAAAGGGTGAAAAGGTGAAAAAATGGCTAACGCCCACTAGCTTTTCAACTTTCAACTTTTCAACTCTTCAACTTATTAACTTGTTAACTTGTATACTCGTCAACCAAATTACCATCCTGGGTTTTGTTTTATCACCCCTCCATAAATTGTTATTTGGTCTTGTGGGATGGGATATAGGTAATCGCGGTCTTCGTTCCACTTGCGTTGGTTGTTGGCGATGTCGTGTACGATGATGTTACCACCATTGGCTCCGTTGGCCACATGCAGGTTCACGCCAAGCTTTAAGAACTGTTTGATGTTGGCCACTTCGGCATTTGCCTTGATGTTGTCGATGTCTCCTTCGTACACACAGATGTCTTCTGCATCGCTTACACCATTGCCATTGAGGTCGCAAATTACGAAATGTTTGGTGTCATCGAGCTTTGGAATAACCATTCCTTTAAATTGTTGCTCAAAAGTTTTGCCTGCTTTCCAGCGCATAAGGTCGTCGTAACGCAAACCCTCTGCTAGCAATTCGATGGTGCGTTCGCGCCTTATTTCAAGTATAACGCCCTTGTTTGCGCCCGTAACGTTGGGATAACCCGTTTCGGCTGCTTCGAGATAAGGGTCGGGATTGGCGTTGGCCGTGGCCAAATCGATATTGGGCATGCCCACTCTATCCCTTATTAGTTTCACCGACTTGTCTAAATCTGCCTGCGTAAGCGTTCCCAATTCGGCTTTTGCTTCGGCAAAATTGAGTATCACTTCGGCCAAGCGGAATAGCGGAATGTCGTTTTGCGACTTGTTATAGCCATCTGATGCAGCGGTAGAAACCCACTTGATGATTTGATAACCTGTTGTTGCGGCGGCAAAGTTAAGGGGTGTAACGTCGGTTGCACCTATTCGTTTGTAGCCAGGCGCTACGATAGTTTGTGCCAATCGTGGGTCGCGATTCTGCATTTCTTCGTAATACTGCATTTTATCGTAGTCGGCTTGGTCGGTAAAGCGTGTACCGTCTTTCATCAAATAGCTGTCAACAACCTTTTTGTTCAGGCCAGGAGCAGAGCCACCACCGAAGAAATACAGGTTGGCAGAATGCACAATACTTAGTCCGAGGAAGTAGTTGCGGGCGAGAATAACTTCTTCTGCCTTGGCTTTATCTGCGGCGAAGAGGTCGCGATAGGGTTGTTCGCCAGTTGCATAGATGGTGTATTGTCGGCTGTCTATGAGTGTTTCGGCAGCCGTTGCAGCTGCGGTGAGATAGCTTTCGTAGCCCGATACGCCATGATATTTTCGCCATGTACCCTCGTAGAGGCATACCCTAGACTTCAAAGCCAATGCAGCCCACTTTGTAACGCGGTATAGATTTTTTGCTGTCGGCAGGTTGTCGATGGCGTAATCTAGGTCGGCTATAATGTTGTTCACCAGTTCGTTGCGTGGCGTACGGGGTGAATATAGACGGTCGTCGGTAGACGATAGCACCTCGCTGAACCAGGGAACTTCGCCAAATCGTTTCACCTTATTATAATAGAAGTAGGCTCTGAAAAACCTTGCAACACCCTCGTACTCCTTACGAGCGGCCTCATCGCCACATCGCGAGCAGTCTTTAAGGAAGCTGTTGATGTTGGCCAGCTGTTTCCAACCCCATCCGCCACCGCTTTGTGGCACACTTCTCGTGCCCAGAACTTCGGGCAATAGTGTTGTGGGTATGATGATGTCGGCCGTTTCCGAGTATAGGTTTTCGGCCGTAGGGAAGTCGGCATAGAAGCCATTGGTAAACACTTCTAGCTCCTTGCGGTTGTTGTAATAGTTTTGGTCTGCCAGCTTGTCTAGCGGTTCTAGGTCCAAGCTGCAGCTTGTAAGCAATGCGGCCGTGGCCAGGCATTGAGCTAATAATATTTTTTTCATGACTGTTTGCGCTTAGAATGAAACATCAAGTCCGAAGGAGAATGTCTTTGAGAAGGGATATACACGTCCGTTCGAGTCGTACGTCATTTGCTCTGGGTCTAGGTAATCGCTCTTCAGCTTGCTGGTGATGAAGATGTTTTCGCCGCTGAAATATACGCGTACCTTTTCTAGATAAGCTTTCTTTGTGAGCGACTTTGGCAGCGTATAGCCAAAGGTTAGGTTCTTCAAACGGCAGTAAGCAAGGTCTTGCAGGTACCTGTCGTTAGGCTTGCTCATGGCGAGTTCGCGTGCCAGGTCGGCAACGGGACGTGGGAAATATGCGCCGCGATTGTTTGTCGACCACACCTTGGCAGGAAAATCCTTGGGGATGAATGAGCTGTAAGCGCGTGCATACGGCCCCCAGAACATCATGTTGTTGCCGCCAGGGTATATGTTTTGTTTGCCGATGCCTTGCCAGAACATTGAAAAGTCGAAACCCATCCAGGCCATGTTAACCGTGATGCCATAGTGATAGCGCGGAGTTGAATTGCCTATGCGTACCAAGTCGCCATGATTGTCAAGCGTTCCTTTGCCGATGTCAATCTTCTTGCTGTCGTCAACATCGTCGAAGATAAGGTCGCCTGCCTTATCTGTGAACCTCGAACCAAGGAAAGATTGGTCTACGCCACGGTCAATTGCCTCTTGATCGCTTTGGTAAATGCCCTTAATGCGGAATCCCCAAATCTCTCCCCATTCCATTCCTTCGTAGTCTTGGCCGAGCACTTTCGACTCGTTGCCCTTGAATTTGGTTATTTTCGTCTTGCTGTCGGCCAGCGTTAGGTTAACGCCGTAGTAGAAAGGCTTGCCTGCAAGGTTAAACTTGTCGTTCCATCCTACCACCAATTCAAATCCGTTGGTGCGCAGTTCGCCGTTGTTTTCGTATGGCGCATTGTAGCCGTATACGGCAGGGAGTGCTCTCGCTGCGGCCAACATGTCTTTGGTTGTACGACGATAAACGTCGAGTGCAAGCGAAAGGCGGTTGTTGAAAAGACCAACGTCGAGACCAACGTTTTGCGTAACGATGGTTTCCCACGTCAGCGAGCCCGATGTGGGATCGCCCAGCGAGGCGTAAGTGGCCTGCGTGTTGTCGAATATGTAATTGAGTGTGGTGGTGTTGGCCAATGATATCAGGCGCATGTAGGGGTAGAATGTGTTCTTATTGAACTTTGCGCTGTTATCTGTTATCTGGTTTCCCAGTGAGCCAAGCGATGCGCGTAGTTTCAAATTGCTAACCACAGGGCGCACGGGAGCAAAGAACGCTTCTTCGCTGATGCGCCACCCCAAAGCCACAGAGGGGAAGAAACCCCAGCGATGATTGCGTGGGAAACGCGACGTTCCGTCGTAACGCATGTTGGCCTCAACAAGATAACGCCCGTTATAATCGTAACTAAGGCGGGCGAAGTAGCCCATCAGCGCGAACTCGTTCTGCGATGATTTCACACTCTTAGCTCCTGTGGAGAGCGCAAGGTCGTTGAGTACGTCAGACGTCAAGTCCTCTCCCGAAGGCTCCACAAACTTGTAATGTCCTCTTTCGTAGTTGCTGCCCACCACAGCACTCACGTTATGAACGTCGGCAAAGGTGCGGTGGAAGTTGGCATAAAGGTCGTACACATAGTTCTCGTATGTGTCGCGCCCGTCTTTCAGCTTGTTGTTGAATGGCCATCCGCTAGCCGTTAGCACCTCGTTGGGGCGTATGGCATATTGTATGTTGGCAGCGCGGGCTTGTTTCTCTTTTGCGTAGTTGCGGTAAGTTAACTTACCCGTTATCTCCAAGCCCTCCATCACTTTGAGCACGGCTCCGATAGCGTAGGTTTGCTCGGTTTTGCCAACTTGCGTAAAGCCGTTGCCTGTACGCAGCATGGCGGCAAAGCCGTCTGCGGGTTTGTCTTTGCTGTTTGGAAGGAGGTAGACATTTGTTCCGTCTGGATTTACAGGAACAATCCAGGGCATGGCATGAAAGACAAGGTTGCCCACGTTGCCGCCGCCTTCGTAGTCGTAGCCTGCTTGCTTATACTTCGACTTGAAAAGCGAGGCGGTGCTGAAAACCCTTAGCCACGGCGTTACTTCGGCATTGAATTTGGCCATAAGTGTGCGCGTGGAGTATTTGTCTGTGCTGAGGGCGTACAGTCCGTCGTGGTCGTTCATGCCGCCGCTAATCATATAATTCATCTTGTCTGTGCCGCCACTTACGTTTAGGTTGTGGTTCCACGTGGGTTGCGAAAAATCGAAGATGTAGTTGTACCAATCGAAATTGCCGTAATAATGGTAGCGACCATCCTGCGGGTCGACAACAACCCACGGCCTTGCGGGATTTTCCGTCGTGTCATAGCGGCGTTTTTCCAACATTTTGTAGTCGTCGGCGTTCAGTCCGGAGTAGCTACTACCTGTTTTGGCCGTGTTAAATTCGTCTACCAGCCGTGCAACGTCGTAGCCCACCGTCATGAAGTCGGTTTTGGTTGTGGGTGCCGAGAAACTGAAACGGCCATTGTAGTTGATGTGCGCTTGCCCGTCTTTGTTGCTCTTGGTGGTGATAAGCACCACGCCGAAACCGGCACGCGCACCATAGATGGCGGCCGAGGCGGCATCTTTAAGTACCGAAACGCTCTCGATGTCGTTGGGGTTGATGCGGTCGATGCTGCCTTCTACACCATCGATGAGTACCAATGGTGCGCCAGAGTTGGTGAGTGAGGTTTTTCCGCGGATGTTCAACGTGGCAGATTCGCCAGGCGTGCCCGTTCCAAAGCTGATGTTTAGGTTGGGTACCTGTCCCTGCAACATCTGTCCAAGGTTGGTAACAGGCCTGTCTTTCAACTCTTCTGCCCCAACTGTGCTCACTGCGCCGATGAGGTTGGCCTTCTTTTTGGTGCCATAGCCAATGACGACCACCTCGTCTAGTCCGCGCGTTTGTTCGTCTAGCGTTACGTGCATGCCCTCAGTGGGCTTTACCGTCTGTGGCTTAAACCCCACATACGACACGGTGACGAGGTTTCCGGGTGTCAGTTCGAGGGCGAAGTCGCCGTTGATGTCGGTAATCGTACCGCCTGTTCCACCTTTTTCGCTAATGGTTGCGCCCACGATGGGTTCGCCCTTTGCGTCGCTCACGTTTCCTTTTATCCGGCGTTTCTGTCCCTTGTCGGGTTGGCCGGACTGCGCGTTTTTTGCTTGCGCCAAGCTAATTTGGTTTCCTTGGGCCTTGTAAGCCAATCCCGTGGCGGCGCACATCTCGTCTAGAATTTGCAGTGCGGGTCGTCCGTCGAGGTTCACTTTCACCCTATTGGGCATCATCTTTTGCACCTCGGCGTTGTAAACGAACACGTAGTTGCTGTTCTTTTCGATGTAGTTGAGCACGTTTCTCACCGTAGACATGCTGTTGCTTGCCGCGATGGCTGCTTGTTGCCCATGCTGTGTAGTTGCCTGTGCAGACGTGGCCGAGGCCATAGTAGCCACGGGCGTAAGTAGCATGAGGGCCGATACGTAGCGTCGGGCGATGCGCCAACGCCAAGTTTTTATGTAAACGTTTTCTCTCATGGGGTTTGTATTAATGTAGTTATTGTTAATTCGCTAATAGAATGTTTAGGCAATAGCACCTATATATATAAGGTGTGTTCCTATTAATAATGTCGTAAGGAAAGGGTAAATGTATAGGTGGGAGATGAAAAAAAAGCCTCACCCCCAACCCCTCTCCAAGGGGAGAGGGGAGTGAATAGTAAGGTTGAATGTATTTTAGTTCTTGGATATTAGCGCAATGTCTGGTTCAAAAGGACAACGACTAGGGCGTTCTTCCATGCTGTTTTTCCTCTTATAGGCACAAAAAAGCGACCCGCACATCAGCCGACATTCACGCCATTGTCTGCCAAGTGCGGGTCTGTGGAGCATGATGCTCCATTTCTTTTGAGTGGTTGTTCGGTTCTAGGAGTTAAGGAGTTATGGAGTTAAGGAGTTAAGCCAATGGCTTTGCAGGCTTTTAAGGAGATTACAGGCTTGTCTGTTTACGATTTTCTTAGCATAACTTACAGTTCTGTTCAAAGACCTATGCTTAGCATCTTAATCACAAGAATAGTTTTCTTTTGATATTCAAAGCTATTGGCTTAACTCCTTAACTCCTTAACTCCTTAACTCCTTAACTACAATCTGCGTGCTATCGTTACCACGCCATTCTTCACCATTGCTTCTGCTCCTGATATGTTGCAGAGGCTTGCGAGTACATCTGCTAAGGGCGCAGCCGTAACCAGCTTGCCGTAGAGCCGTTCGTTGCGCAGGCCGTCTTGCACCTTAAAACGCATGCCGTAATAGTTCTCCAAATACTCCGTAACTTCTGATAAGCGCATGCCCTGCATGGGCAAAACCCCTTTCAAGCGGTCTACGTATGCGGCAGCGTTAACCTTTGTTTTCGATGCAAACTGCCCTTGGGCGATGTTCAGCCGCTCGTTGGGCAACATGTTCACCTTATCTTTCGCAGCAGTGTTTACTTCTACGCGACCTTCGGCCAACACCACGCTGGCTTTATCCGCCGCGTAGCTGTTAACGCAAAAGTGCGTTCCCAGTACGCGCACGTCAAACCCTTGGGCATGCACCACAAAGGGGCGGCTTTCTTCGTGGGCCACCTCGAAGTAGGCTTCACCTATTATATATATATCGCGCGTGCGTGCGCGAAAAGGCTTGGGATATCTGATGTGGGTGCGCGAATTGGCCGTCATGCGTGTGCCGTCGGGCAGGGTAAGTGTCAGAGTGTGCCCCGTTGGCACCGCCAATTCTTGCATCACGCTTGCAGGCTTGTTCGTTGCGTGTGCCGTTTGCTGCGCAATTGTGTTGCTGTTGCCTTGCAAATTAAGCCCCAACCACACGCCGCATGCCAGCAAAGGCACCATCACGGCAGCTGCCACGAGCCACCAACGCTTACTTCTTCGTGCCCTGTCGGTTTGAATTTTCTCGTAAACGCGCGCCATGATACGCTCGCCAACAACGTTGGCGGGCTCAGCACGGCTGATGAAGTCTTGCAAAAGCAGGTCTTCTTCCGAGCCGTCAAAGCGCATGTCGTGTATGTCCCTGTTCATGGGCAAAGTGTCTTATTCGTTTTTTAATGCGCCAGCTGCGGGTTTTGTGCGTCTTCTAAGCAACTGTCTCAGTGTCTGCACGGCCAGTCCCACGTGGTAATTAACCGTGGCGAGGGCTATACCCAGCATGTTGGCGATGTCTTGATAGGGCATTTTCTCTACCTTGGCCAAGAAAAACACGTACTTGCATTTGGGCGGCAAGGTGTCGATGGCGGCGTTAATGGCCGCCAACTCTTCGGCCGAGATAAGCGTATCGGCAGGCGTTTGCATGTCGGGGAAGGCGAAATCGCCCATGCCGAAGTGCTCCACGCTAATCTGTTTGGTGTAGTTTCGTTCGCGTCGCAGGTAGTCAATGCTCTTGTTATACACGATACGTGTTAGCCATGCGCGCACGTTTTGCAGTTGTGTTAGCTTTTTGCGCATGCGCCATGCCTCCAAAAAGGCATCGCTCACCACCTCTTCGGCCATCTCTCTGCAACCCAATATGCCGTAGGCGTGACAATAGAGGGTGTTTGAGAAACGGCTGATAAACCCGTTGAAGGCCACTTGGCTCCCTTGCGAGATAAGCACCAGTTGTTGATATAGTTCTTCCATAGGTGGCGTGATGGGCGCATGCTATGCTTGCCCTTTATTATATAAGACGAGTGGTTTGGGGGTTGTTATAGGTTTAATGGGGTAAATAAAGGATATTTAACAAAAACATTGGGCAAGCGAGACGGTTGCCCTACGATGCCCAGGATGCCTAGAATAACTAGAAAACTCTGAGTAGCTAGTGATAAGCAAGCAAATCGGGTTAACCAAACTAAGTGCAGTCTGGTTAACCCGATTTAGATTTAAGTAGCCATATCCTAGTTCCTTGTTGTGCTTACGTTCCTTCCTCAAACCATTCTTTGTCGGGCATATAAGGGCCTGTGGCCTCCAACTTGCGTGTGCACATGGCGGCGGCAAACTTGCCAGACTCGGCATAGCTTAGGCCTTGGGCACGACAATAGAGGTAACCGGCTGCATAGGTGTCGCCACAGCCCGTGGCATCCACCAGCTTACGCGGTGGGTAGGCGGGGATTTCGTAAAATGTTTGGTCGGCATAAATGAGCGAACCATGACTGCCTAGGGTGATAACTACATCTTTAACACCCCACGATGCGATTTGTTGAGCCACTGAACGCGGGTTGGTAAGCCCCGTTATCACCTCCATTTCGTGTTCGTTCAGTTTCAAAGTGTGGATACTTTTCAAGATTTTGTGCTTCTCTTCCCAGTCAACGGGCAGCACTTCTTGCCCACGCACCTCGCGCAAAAAGCCTTGTGCGTCGATAGAAATGTGTCCGCGTGTGGATAGTTCGCGTACAAAATCGGCCGAGAAGTCGTCGTTGAGCAGCGAGCCTAGGTGGAAAACCTTGGCCTCGACGCCGTTCATCTCGCTAATCTTAAAGGGTTCGCATTTGGACAACACCCGTTGTGTGCGTTTGTTTTGGTCACCTTCGTAGCGGTTTTCAAAGAACACCGAGTTGTCACAAGTAAAGGCCAATACGTCTATTCGTTCGGCACGCATGCGTTTCACCTCTTCAACATCAAATCGTCCAAGCTTGGTTACCAACTGATAAGACACCTTACGGGGTAGGCGTGCTATGGCATACGAGAAGTAGAAGGCTGTTCCGCCAGAGATAAAGGCCTCGTGATGGGGCGTTATTATCTTGTCGCGCGTGATGTGTCCAATACAGCAAATGTCGTTCATTGTTAGAGATAGGAATTGTTTTAGGAAATTACATGGTGGGCGAATGGGGCTGTGCTAGCCCAAGAGTTTGCGGCTGAGATAGCGTACGGGATACCAAACCGAGAGCCAACCCACGGCTATAACGGTGACGAAAATCCACGCCACATCGGTGTAGTGCACGCTTACGGGGTAGGCATCGACGATGAACGAGCCCTCGCTCTTGCCCAAACTCACCAGTCCGTATTGTTGTTGCAGCCAACAAAGCAGTAGGCCCAAGCCCACACCCACTAGCGCGCCGACGGCCGAAATCATGCGACCTTCGAACAAGAAGATGCGCACAATCTGCTTGTCTGTTGCGCCAAGGTTGCGCAAAGTGGCCACATCGGCCTTCTTGTCGATGATGAGCATAGAGAGCGAACCCACGATGTTGAAACACGCCACTACCAAGATGAAGGTGAGGAAGATGTAGGCAATGGCCTTTTCTACGTTCATAATGCGGAACGTGTCTTCTTGTTGTTCGTATCGGTCGAGCACTTTGTACTTACTTCCTGCAATGGTTTGCATCTTCTTTTTCACCTCGGCCGTGTTGGCATTGGGCTTTAATTTCAGCTCCAAGGCTGTGAGCATGCCTTGCATGCCAAAGAGATTGCGGGCGAAAGAAATGGAAGTGAGGATGTAGCGCTGGTCGTACTTGGCTTGTTTTACTGAGAACACCACGCCTGGCGAGAGCAGAGAGTCGACAACGAAGCCCGAAGAGGGGTTGGAAATGTCGAATTGTCCCTCGCGGTTGGGCGCAAACACGCGCATAAAGCCATTCCATCGCGCGCCTGTTCCCAGCTGTTGGGCCAGTCTGATGCCCAATACACCATACTGCAAGTTGGCCGCACGCAGGGCAAATTCGCCTTCGCCGTATAGCAAATCGTTGATGCGCGTTAGTTGGGTGAAGTTTTCGTCAACGCCCTTGATGGTCACCATGGCTTGCTTGTCGCCGTAAAACACCAGTGCGTTGTCCTCCACACACTCGGTGGCAACGTCCACTTCGGGCAGTTGTTTAATCTGTGTGAGCACGGGATCGTCGGTTGGTGCGTCCTTTCCTTTGGCTGGTACCACTTCGATTTGTGGGTCGAAGGCGGTGAAGAGCGAGGCAACGAGGTCGTGAAAGCCGTTGAACACGCTCAGCACGATAACCAATGCCATCGTAGCAACAGCCACGCCCACCACCGAGATGGCACTAATGACATTGATGGCATTGGTGCTTTTCTTGGAGAAAAGGTAGCGGCGGGCGATGAAAAGAGATACGGCCATGAGCGGTTATTTTTTTAGTAGCTCGTCTATTCGTTCGATATAGTCGAGACTGTCGTCGATAAAGAAACGCAGTTCGGGTATGATGCGCAATTGGTTGTGCACGCGCGTACCCAGTTCGTAGCGTATGGTTTTGATGTTGCTTTCAATGTTTTTGAGCAGTTCTTCGCCCTTTTCCGAGGGGAAAACGCTGAGGTAGGCGGTGCAGATGCTCAGGTCGGGCGACACGCGTGTGCGTGTTACGCTCACCATAACGCCGTGCATCATTCGCGTTTGCGATTGGAAAATAAGGCTCAACTCTTTTTGCAGAAGTCGTGCGATGCGGTTTTGTCTTGTTTCTTGCATAGTGGGTGGGTGTTTAGAGTGATGTGCGTGGGGCTATTCCAAGCTAACGTGCTGGCAGTCTATTTGTTCGTGCAGAAATATCTGCGCATTCTCTTTGAACTTGTCTTTGTTCTCGGTGGTGAGGTAGCGTGCCGTTCCATGTTTGGTGCAAAGCGCGTCTATCTCTGGGTGTCGTTGCAGATATTGCTGCAAGCTGTTGGCCACATACTCGCCTTGTGGCACGATGCGCACGCCAGGCGGCACGTGTTTCACGATGCTGTTCATCAGTAGGGGATAGTGGGTGCAGCCCAGTACGATGGCATCTATCTGCGGATCGGTGCGCAAAAGGCCGTCGATGCGTTTCTTAACGAAGTAGTCGGCACCGGGACTATCGGCCTCGTTCGCCTCTACTATGGCTGCCCACAGCGGACAAGCCATGCCTTGCACGGCAATGTCGGGGAATAGCTTTTGTATCTCCAAGCGATAGCTGTCGCTCTTGATGGTGCCTTCGGTGGCCAAGATGCCCACGTGGCGGGTGTTGGTAAGGCTGCCGATGCTCTCGGCTGTTGGTCGGATGATGCCCAACACGCGACGTTTGGCATCGAGCTTGGGTAGGTCGCGCTGTTGAATGGAACGCAAAGCTTTGGCCGATGCTGTGTTGCATCCTATTATAATAAGGTGACAACCTTGTTCGAAGAGCTTGACCACGGCTTGGCGCGTGAACTGATACACCACCTCGAACGAACGCGGACCGTATGGCGCACGGGCGTTGTCGCCCAAGTAGAGATAATCGTACTGGGGCAACAGTTGCCTAATGCCGTGCAGGATAGTTAGTCCGCCGTAGCCCGAATCGAACACGCCGATGGGGCCTGCTTGCTGTGGAAAGTTGTTCATACGTTGTTGGTTGAAACGGCCGTTAGGCGTCGAAGTGACGCCCTTCGCCCGTAAGGATTGTTGCTAAGCAACGTAAGCATCACTTCAACTCGGCACTGATGGCAGCCGAAACGTTCTCGCCCAACGCGGGGTTGAGGTAGGGCGCAGCGTTGTTGTCGGTGTTAAGGATGAAGGCCAAGCCCTTTTGTTCGCCCACTTTGACCACGGCTTGGTTGAGCCTAGCTTTCAATGGGGCCATTGCCTCGGTTTCGGCTTTCTGCAATAGGCGAGCTGCCTCTTGCTTAAAGGCCATGTTCTTCTCCATCAGCTCTTGCAGTTCGGCCTGACGTTTCATTCGGATGGCCGGTGCGAAGTCTTTCTGTCCATCGAGAAAAGCCTCGTATTTAAGGTTGAACTCGTCGCTTGCGCGTTTCATTTCGGCTTGATATTTGCCGCGAAGGGTTTCGATGTTCTGCTGAATGGTAGCGTAATCGGGGGTCGACTGCAACACGTCTTGATAGCTAAAATAGCCAAATCGCAGGGTGGCAGCACGCTCCGAGGGTGCGTTTTGTGTTTGTGCGGTTGCATCTTGTGCGCCAATGGTGAGGGCAGCAAGGAGCATTAGGGCCGCAAAAATAGTTTTTTTCATATCGTTTGGTTGGTGTTTTCGCCCCATTCGGGGGCATCTATTTGTAAGTAGTCGCGCCGTATCTGCCGTGCTTATCGGCACTGATACACCTTATATATAAGGGCGCGTTAGCGAAAAGGCTGAAACCCGCGTTTGGCCACGACAACAAACGAGGTCAAACACGGGCATCAGTTCTTTCAGAGATAGTGAAGGCGTGGCCGTTCGGGGCGTTCGCCGTAGACGAAGTGCCGCTGAACGGGGTTGCTTGCGCTTTCTTCGGCCTAGTTGGTATGCCTTTGTGCGCGATGCACGGGCAAGTAGTAGGCCTTTTAGTAGGCACTTTACTTCATTTTGTTGAGCTGTGCTTTCACTTCTGCCGTTACGTCTTTGCTAAGCGTATCGCTGATGTAGGGGATGCCGGCCGATACGTCCATGATGTAGACGTAGCCGCCTGCTTTGCCCACAGCCTTAATGGCATCTACCAGTTTACCTGTGATGGGACCCATCTTCTCTTGTTGCGCCTTTTGCAACGTTTGTTGGTTGTCTTGGTAGGTTTGCTGAATTTTCTGATACATCTGCTGCAAGCTAGCCTCCGTTTCTTGTTGCTTGGTGGCGTTCATCGTGCTCTTGGTCTTCTCGTACTCATCGCTTTTGCGTTTCAGTTCTTCTTGCATGGCGGTGAGTTCGTTCTCGAATTTCTTGGCCGAAGCCTCGATGTCGCCCTTAGCTTTTAAAAATTCGGGCATGGATGCCATCACTTCTTGGGCGTTAACATGTCCGAACTTCTGTGCGAACATGGCCATTGGTGCGAAAAGCATCAGCATTAAAACTAGTTTCTTCATTGTTATAATTGTTTAATATGTTAATATTCGGGTTTATGAGTTGGTGCGTTTAGAGTTGGTGAGTTTGAAGTTTATGAGTTTGATGTTTTGAAGTGATAAGGGGTGCGAATGGCCGAAAGCAACATGGGTTTGGGATGTCAAGTAGCGAGCCTCGTTCATCAGTTCGGTCTGTGTGGAATGCCAAAAGATATGGCCACCCCCTCTACCGCTCATCCTCCTTACCACATACTACTTTCTACTTACTCCTTACTACATACCCCTTCCTCCTTACTACATTCTACTTACTACATATTACTTACTCCTTCCTACTTTCTCCTTCCTACTAACCTCACTAATTGGAATACCCCAAACGTCCCAGCACATCGTTGCTAATGTCTATCTTGGGCGAGCCAAAGATGATGCCCGTATCGCTTGCTCTATCCAGCACCAGCGAGTAACCACGCTGTTCCGACAGCTCTTTTACAGCATTATATACGGCCTCTTGTATGGGTGCAATCAGGCTTTCGCGCTTTTTATAGAGTTCGCCTTCAGGGCCAAAGTATTTCTTTTTCAACTCGCCTGCATCCTTCTCTTTCTTCATAATGGCCTCTTGCTTGGCCTTACGTTGCTCTTGCGAGAGGAAAACCACCTCGTTTTGGTAGTTTTTGTACATCGTTGCAGCTTCGTTCGAGAGTGCCTCAACCTCTGCTTGCCATTTTTTCGACACTTGGTTGAGTTGCTCGTTGGCGCGCTCGTAGGCAGGAATGTTCTTCATAATGTATTCCATGTCGATGAGCGCGAACTTCTGCGCATGGGCTGCCAGCGACACAATGGCCACAAGGCAGGTGATGATAAGTTTCTTCATAATCTCTCTTCTTTAATTTGTTGTTGTCAGCAAAAGGGGCGAAGGCTGGCCAAAACCGGTTTGGCCGAGCCATGTTCCCCATTATGTTTTAGACGTACACGGCGTTAAAAGGTTTAGAACTCTTGTCCTAAGATGAAGTGGAACTGGCTGCCACCCTTTGTTCCGTAAACCTTGTCGAAACCATAAGCCCAGTCTATACCCATAAGTCCCACCATTGGAAGGAATATGCGCACACCCAAACCTGCACTGCGTTTGAGTTGTAGGGGGTTGAACTTGCGCGTGTCGGCCCATGCGTTACCTGCTTCTGCGAAACCTAATCCATAGATGGTGGTGTTGCCCAGCATGAAGGGATAGCGCAGTTCTAGTGCCATGCGCGTATAGGCGTAACCTTCTGCACCGTATGGCGTGAGCGAGCCGTTCTCGTATCCGCGCAAGCCGATTGTTTCTTCGGCATAGCCCGTTGAGTAGCCGCTCATACCGTCGCCACCCATATAATAGGTCTCGAAAGGCGACTTCTTATAGCTGTTGTACGAGCCCAACAGACCGAATTCAATGCGCGACATCAGCACGAAACACTTTTGTCCGCCCGAAAGAGCTGTGTAGGTTTTCGACTTAAACTTCCATTTGTGGTACTCCACCCAGCGATATTTCTCCTGCTGTTCCTTTGCAAATGTGGGCGATTTTGGGTCGTTGGCCAAGTTGCGATAGTCTTTGCCGTCCCACTTAGACCAAGGTGGAGTTACGCTAACCGATGCCATGAACTCCGAACCCTTGCGGGGGAACATGGGATTGTCCGTAGAGTTGCGGCTAAGCGTAAGCCCCAGGTTGATGTTGTTGGCGTTACCGTTGCTCATAATGAAGTAACGCCAGTTCTTCAACATGTATCTTGTGTACGAAAGGTCCATCGACAGTACGAAGTAATCGTCGGGCCAACGCAACCTCTTGCCCCATCCTACAGACGCGCCAAGCATCTGTATGTATTGGTTGGGGTCGTAATAGTTCTCGTAATTGTTGTAATAGCTGCTCCCGTAGCCGTTAAGCGAGTTGTAATAGGCATAGCGGGAGCTGTTGTTATAATAGTTGCTGTTCACGCCAGTTTGCTTAGAGTAGAACACGCTGACGTTGAATTGCAACGGACGTTTGCCGCCAAGCCAAGCCGTTGAGTAGCTGGCGTTGTACGATTGGTAATACTTACCATTTGTTTGTGCGCCCAACGATAGTGTCTCGCCATCGCCAATGGGCAGCAGTCCGCGGCGCTCCTTGTTCTTGCCAAAGAGGTTGCGCATGGAGAAGTTGTTGAGTTTGAGGCCTATTTTACCGATAACGCCCGTCTGTCCCCAACCCAGTGAGAACTCAATTTGGTCGTTGCTCTTCTGCTCCAAGTTCCAGTTAATGTCCACCGTTCCGTCTTCGTAGTTGGGGCGAACGTCGGGACTAACCTTCTCGGCGTCGAAGTGTCCCATCGTAGCAAGCTCGCGCGCCGAACGTTGCAATGCCTCTTTGGAGAAGAGGTCGCCCGGCTTTGTGCGCAATTCGCGGCGCACAACATTCTCGTAAAGACGGTCGTTACCATTGATACGCACCTTGTTCAGGTGTGCCTGCTGACCTTCTACGATGCGCATTTCAAGGTCGATAGAGTCGCCAACGATGTTCATTTCGGTGGGTTGCAGGTTATAAAACAAGTAGCCGTGGTTCCAATATTGGTTTCCAACCGCATCTTCGTCTTCCGTTAAGCGTTTGTTCAGCAGCTTTTGGTCGTACACGTCACCCTTCTTCATGCCCAGAAGTGCGTTGAGATAGTCGGTTGAATAGACGGTGTTTCCTACCCAAGTAACGTTGCGTAGGTAGTATTTCTTACCCTCGTCCACCTTTATGTGTATGTTCACATGTTTCTCGTCGGCGTTCCAAACGGTGTCTTCCAAGATGGTTGCATCGCGAAAGCCCAGCTCGTTATACTTCTCAATAAGCTTCTTTTTGTCGGCAGCCCAGCGTTCAGGGGTAAACTTCTTGGCCTTAAACAGCGATGAAAGCTTACCTGCCTCGTGGGTCTTGGCGAATGCGCCCTTGCGCAAAAAGCCGCCCTTAATTTTACTGCTAGACAATTGCGCGTTGCCTTCGATGATGATGTCTCGCACCTTCATCTTTTCTTTCTTGTCGATGATTACGTCGAGTATCACCTGGTTCTTGTTCGCCACGTCGTCGCGTTGGCGAATTTCGATGTCGGCATTCTTAAAGCCTTTGTCGTCGAAATAGCGTTTGGCCAAAATCTTGGCGCGGTCTATCATGTTGGGCGTAATCTGCGCTCCTTTTAGCAGTCCCAGCTTGTTTTCCATGTCCTCGCGTTCCGACTTCTTCAAACCGACATAGTTGATGACCGAGACACGCGGGCGCAAGGCAAGGCTTACGTGCAGGTAAATCTTGTCGCCGACAATCGAGTCGGCCGAAATCTTCACGTCAGAGAACAGCCCATGCCGCCAATAACGCTTCACGGCATCGGTGATTTCGTTGCCAGGAACCATTATTTCCTGCCCCACGCTCAATCCGGATATGCCTGCCAGCATATAGTCTTCGTAGCCTTCGATGCCCGAAACGTTGATGCCGCCCAGCACCAACGTTTTGGGTGTACCGGCGTATGATATGTCTGGGTACACGATTTTGCCCTGTGCGGCGGCATTAAGCCCGCACAAGCAGAGGGCGACAACAGGAAAAACCTTGCGTAATATCTTCATTTTTGGGTTGTTTTCTATCTTTATAAGTCAATATACTTCACGCCTGCTGTTCAGGCTTCGCTTTCTACTTGCATGCCCGTTTTGCCGAATCGCCTTTGCCGCGCTTGGTAACTGGCGATGGCTTGGTGCAGGTTGGCCTCGTCGAAGTCGGGCCAATAGGTGTCGCAGAAGTACAATTCTGAGTAAGCAATCTGCCAGAGCATGTAGTTAGAGATGCGCAACTCTCCACCTGTGCGTATCAATAGTTCGGGGTCGGGCATGAAAGCCGTTTCCAATCGTTCGTTCATCAGCTCTTCGGTGATGTCTTCGGGCTGCAATGTACCTGCTTTCACGTCGCGTGCGATGCTTTGAGCGGCGCGCGTCAGTTCCCATCTAGACGAGTAGCTAAGTGCCACCACCATGGTCATTGCCGTGTTTTGTGCAGTGTGTTCCATGGTTTCTTGCAGTTTGTCTTGCACCGATTGGGGCAGGCGTTGTATGTCGCCCACCACTTGGAAACGCACGTTGTTCTTCATGAAGATTTCGTCTTCTAGCGAAGAGAGCACCAAACCCATCAGCGCGGCAATTTCCGTTTCGGGCCTACTCCAATTCTCTGTGGAGAAGGTGTAAAGCGTTAGGAACTTCACCCCTAGGCGCACGCACTCCGAAGTGATACGTCTCACGGTGTCCACTCCGGCCTGGTGGCCGTAGCTTCTTTCTTTTCCGCGTTCCTTTGCCCATCGTCCGTTGCCGTCCATAATGATGGCAATGTGTCGGGGTATGCGTTTGATGTCTAGTTCTTGTTCCATTAATCGTCTTTGTTACAGGTTCTGCATTTGGGCATGAAACTATATGTGAGCGACAGCGATAGGGCCGAATAGCCGTCTTTGTTTTTGAACATGCCCACGCTGCCCACTGTATAGGGGTCGGCAACGCCGTCCAACTTGTCGCTCGTTGCAAAGTGCATGGCCCATTCCAGCCCAAGGTTCAGCCGCTCGGCCAGTTTGTATTTCACGCCCACGCCTAAGGATAGGTTGGCCGTTACCACGTTTTTTTCGCCGCCGCTAACGTAGGTCAGCCCCAGTCCACCCATGATATAGGGCGTAAGCGGCTGTGCTCCGCGATAGTCGCGCCCTGTGCCGTAAGGCCAAAAGTTGTACTCGTAGGCCACGCCCACATCCACTAAGCGGCGGTTAAAGTGGTAGGGCGATGCGGCATAGGCAGGGTAATAGGTGCCGTTGCCTTGCGACGAGCCTTTTATCTTGCCTGCAAAGGCAGCCAACCGCAGGTGCATATAGGGGTTTATCACTCGCCGCAGAACCAATCCGCCCATAGGTTGCGCCCCACGGAAGATGTTTGCATTGAAGTCGCCCAAGTAGGTAACCAGCCCTAATGTGCCGCCCGCCTCCATGAGATAGAGTGGGTCTCCTTGTGCCATCGCTCCGTAAGGGAGCGCGACGAACAGCAGCGTTGCGAGCCAGTTTCTTTTCACCTTATTATATATACGTACATGTGGCGGCTTGACGGGCGTACTGCCCTTGCCGCGTTTGCCGTGTTATTTATTTGTAGCCCAGCCCACACTGTTTTTGCGAACGCGCCAAACTTTACCCGTGCCAGCGCAAACCAGCCAGATGTGGTTGTCTTTATCGGCGCCCATTGCAAAGTGGGTGGTGTTCTTTGCGATGTCGGTGGGCATTGTATATATGCGGTTGGTGCGCCACGACAGTCCGCCGTCGGCACTTACATACACGTCTTTCAATGCCTGCACGCTGCTACTTGCGCCCATACCTGCGCCGCCCACGGCCAAGAGCACTGGCCCATGAGCCACCACTTGCAGGTTAGACATGCGCGGAAGTCGCGGTTCTGCCTCCAAACTATTGTAGTAAGCCCACTTCTGTGTAGAGTTTGCTTGTCCGTATTCGAATACCTTACCCCACACCACGGGTGCGGAGTCGCTAGCATGGTCTGCCACTGTGCGGTTGCCAAGCAGCACCACTTGTTCGGTTTTGTCGCTTGCCGAGTGGTTCCAAACAACCATGTTGAAATCTTGTTGCGGCAGATAGCTGGAGCTTGCTGCCAACGTTTCAGGCACAGGCTCTGACGTTCCAGCCTTTGCCAAGTATAGGGTGCTAGTGCCTTTAAGCAGATGTAGCCCCGCATTAGATGCACCCAAGAGGCGCGACATGCCTGCGGCGTTTACGCCGAAGTCGGTCCAAGTTGTGCCATCGGTTGATTGCCACACCCTGTTTCCATTCAATACGTATGCCACGCCGTTGAAACTAACGGCGTTTTGCCATGCGTTGGCATCGGGCGAGAACGAAGGCGATAGCTTTGCCCACGTCTTTCCGTCGGCGATGGGCGAGCCATAAACCACCGTTCCGCTACCAGTAGAACCGAAAACCAGCACCATCGACCCCGCGTTTGCTACGCGCAAGCCTTGCAAAGCGGCGAAAGCAGGCACCGTGGCCAACTGGTTCCACTTAAAGTCGTTGGGCTTTTGCTTGTGCACACGCACGTCTACGGTGTACTTTTGCGAGTACTTTTGCGAGTTGCTGTACACAACGAACGTGCGCTCGGAGGTGAAGTCCACCGAGTCTTGCCCGTTTTTATAGTACTTTGTCGAGTCGCTGGTAAGGCTTTTCAGCGTAACCAGGCCTGCGTTTCTGGTAGAGAAGGTGCCAACAATTTTCTTTTGGTTCACGCCGTAGGGCAATGAGTCGAGGTTGTACACCCTTTTGTTTATCTGGTCGATGTAGAAAACATATTTCTTGGCATCGAGTTTTCTATAATATACACTGTCTTTCTTGCCGTCTTTTGTGGTGGAATCCACCCTCAAACTAAGTTTTCCAAGGGTGAAGGCCGTGATAGCCGTGTCGTCGTAATAGGTGATGTCTCTGGCATCGTCTTTCAGACAAGATGCAAAAACAAAACCAGCCGAGAACAGCAAAGCAAGAGACCATCGCATTTTTTTCATTCCGCTTTTGAATTAATTTTAGCTGCAAATTTAGTGAGAATTCCTCAAATAAACAGCGTTTTGTTCGCTTTATTGTGCAAAATATGATAAACGCGCTGTTTTTTTAAGGTATTTTACGTGCTTTGGCGGTGGCAAGCGATGGGCGGTGTGCCACATACGTGCCTAGACTTTCGGCTTTTTGATAAGGTAAACAAACTGGATGATAGCAGCTTGTTGAGTTTGTATGTGTTAAGAAAAAACCATTGGGCTTGATGTTTTCTTTGGGCGTGTCGACAGCAGTTACGCCATTTTTCAGTGCCTTCCTATCCCTAAACAGATAATCGGGTTTGTTTTTCAATCTTTTTTCCCCTCGTTATCTTTTAGTTAATTTTGGTGCAGATATTTTACAAAACACGCTCCGCTTGACACTCCGTTCTAGCGAAATTTTAGGTTGAAAAACATGCTTTTTGCTGCAATTTTCAGCTTTGCGCAATTCTTTTTCAGTCCATTTTTGATGGTTTTGCCTGCATTTAGCACCATTTTGCCTTTCTATTTTGTTGCCTGCTTGCTTTTTTTAAGGCTCCAAAAACTGTGTTTTTGCCACTAAAACACCACTTTTTAGGGTGCATTCTGCCCTTTTCAGCCATGTTTTTAATGGTTCTAAGAGGTTTTGTTTATACCATTACAGCGTATTTTTATGCTTTTCGTTTTGCATTTACCAGCATTTTGCCTTGCATTTAGCACCAAAACGCACTGCATTTTGCACCAAAACGCATTACGTTTAGCACCAAAATGCACTCCATTTAGCGGCAAATAGCCCAAAAGTAGGTGCAGGTAGTGGCTTCTTTAAATAAAAATTCATTTTGCAGCATGCACAGGCGAACCCCTTTTTGCATCAAAACAAACCTTCGCGAGAATTGATTATTTGCGGTGGAGTGAGCAGTTGGTGGGTAAAAAGGGCACTTATTGTGTTAAATTTTGCGCCGAAAAGACGACAAATTACGCCTATTGGGTGAGATGATGAGTTAACTAATTGATGGATTGAGATTGTGGAGGGTAGTGCAAAGGCATTTCGGCCACGGGATGTGGCCGTTTAGAAACCGCACAACTTTCGTCGTGTTCTGTTTCTGTTAGGATATTGATAAGGTCTTCCATCTGTGTTTACGCTTTATTGCTTGTATGGGCAGGTTGGCTGATTGATGGCTTTTAATATCCTATTTTCCAAGTCGATAGGAAACCAAACCATCGAAAACTCATGGTTTTTAAACGCTTCTCTTGTGATTGGTGTCTCTTCTTGCGTGGCAAAATTCCTCAGTCGAAAGTCTCCATCAACGCCAAATATCATTCTTAGGCTTTCGTAATTTGAGTGTTTATACTTGTCGTAAGCGTCTGTTTTCCCGATTATGCGCCACCGCTTTTTTATAATGCCGTCCCAAAATATTTGCAATGGAGCAAACAACACGCCCGAATTTTCTATTTCGCTAATGCAGGTTTGGGCAGAACCTATCTTCTTAAAAATCTCTACTAAGACCGAAGAACTGGTTTCTATAACTCTTCCAAAGGCAAAGTCTTTATCTAAATCGTTGTCGGATAGTTTCGCTTTCAACTTCCAATCGTCTTTGGGCATGAATAGCGGAATACAAAATATATCCCCTGCACGAACGACAATCTTATTCATTGCTTAACTTTTACGCCAGTTCGGGATAAGGGTTTGCTTAGAAAAGTTCCAATTGCCTACTCT
>ERZ773014.483-NODE-483-length-27268-cov-9.913865_pt1 | contig 27268 bp, 33 predicted proteins | sample MGYA00580841_ERZ773014 | MGnify/ENA primary metagenome ERZ773014 (study PRJEB29015, sample SAMEA2737989) | human oral metagenome | biome: human oral; feature: human-associated habitat; material: dental | place: China | collected 2067 ... | reverse complement strand
GGACGAAAAAATCTACGCCAATCTGACGGACTTCATTTTATCAGCGATTCCTTAGAAAAGTGGATCATAAGAGGGGGTGCTGCTATGTTGGGTGTGGAACGTCGACAGAAGATCATGGAGAAGCTGCAGCTGGAGCAAAAGGTCTATGTCTCGGAGCTGAGTAAACTCTTTGGTATCACAGAGGAGACGGTGCGCCGCGATCTGGAAAAGCTCGAGGCGGAGAATCTTCTGCGCCGCAGCTACGGAGGGGCAACACTTGCCGAGCACACGAGCGAGGATCTCTCCTTTATACGGCGCAGCGCGGTCAACAGTGCGGGCAAGGAGGCGATTGCACAGAAGGCAGCGCAGCTCATCCAAGACGGCGATACGATCATGGTGGACTCGAGCACGACCTGCATGGCACTGTTCAAGGTCTTGCAGAACAAGAAAGACCTGACGATTATCACGAATTCGATTCGGCTCATCCATCGCTTCTTGAATGCACCGTTTAAGTTCATCTCGACAGGCGGCACACTGCGTCAGAATTCGGGAGCACTGACGGGAGCGGTTGCGTGTGATACGCTCCGCAGGTACTTCGTCGATCATGCAGTGATCAGCTGCAAGGGACTGGATCAGACGAAGGGGATCATGGAGTCGAACGAGGAGGAGAGTGTCATCAAGCAGGTCATGATCGCGCAGGCGAAAGAGACCATGCTGCTCGCCGATCACTCCAAGTTCGGTCGTACTGCATTCACGCAAACGTGTGATATTGCGCGGGTCGCGACGATTGTCACAGATCGCCCTCCTGATGCGGGGTGGCAGACCTTTATCGCGGAGAAAGGCATCGAGCTGGTTGACTGAACACAAAGACGGGGCGTTGTACGAAGTTTTACGCTTTGTACAACGCCCCGTTTCTATGTAATTTGTTAGGCGAGGAAGAAGACCTGCTCCATGCGTGGCTGTGCGCCGGTGACGGGATCGAGCTCCATGACCATGACATCCTTCATGTACTCGTTCCAGCGGTCGACGACCGCACTTTTCGCTTGGTATTCCTCGGCGTAGGCAGCGCCCTTTTCACATTCAAAGTAGCCGAAGAGTTCGTTGCCTGTATTCCATATCGTGTAGTTTGAGATGCCTGCCTCCTTCAGCACCTCTTTCAGTTCCGGCCAGATGGCGTCATGTCGTCGCCGATACTCAGCGAGCATACCGTCCTTTACCGTGGCCTTCCATGCAAATCGTTCCATCACTTTGCTCCTGCGCGCGTGGCAGGATCGACCAGCCAGCCGTTCTCATCCACCTCGTCGCCGTAACGCTCGGCTGTGATCTCGTCGAGCGTCTTGCCGCGGTCATCCGCACCGAAGAACGTGCCCGCAATCCAGCTGACGACGCAGAAGCCGACCATGAGAACTGCGGCGGTCTGGAAGCCGAGCAGTTCCATGATGATGGGGACGGCGAATCCCCAGATCGCTGCGGCAAAGCGTGTAATGAAGAAGGTAAGTCCCTGTGCTGTTGCACGGTAGCGGACGGGGAAAAGCTCGGAGCTCCACAGCTGATAGAATTGCTGCTGCATGGAGAAGCCCCATACGATCGTAAAGAAGAAGAGCATCCACGTTTGGAGCATATTGGGCGGAAGCACCCAGACGAGCCAGCTGATGACACCGAGACCGGAGAAAATCGCAAAGATCTTGCGGCGGTTGAAGCGGTCTGCCGTATACATAAAGATGATGGTCGTGAGGATACAGACGGCGAAGTTCAGCGAGGTGAGGAAGAGCCCCATCGAATTGCTGAGGTTGCCGACGTGCTCATAGACATACGGCATGAAGAAGCCGTTCGTGGTGCAGCTGTGTTTTAGGGAATACGGGTCAGTCCAGAAACGCTGTGTTGAGGTCGATCTTGAAATCCTTTGCGAGCTGCAGGAAACCCTCCTTTGGAATGGTCTGCCGCTTGCCGCCCATCGAGAGCACCTTGACACAGATCTCGGATGCCTTTTCCACCGTATCCATTAGTCCGAATGCCTCGTCGAAATCGTCTCCACAGACGAAGAGCCCATGATGTGCCCAGACGATGGCGCGGTACTTCTCCAGAAGGCGCACCGAGGCATCGGCAATCTCCTTGCCGCCCGGCACCATCCACGGAACGATGCCCAGACCCTCGGGGAAGATCACGGGATCCTCCGTCGCCATCTCCCACAGCTCGCGCGAAAATGCCTTGTCTTCGAGCGGGAGAACGAAGGTCAGCGCGATGAGATTCGTCGGGTGCGCATGGTAGATCACGCGGTTCGTACCGTCCGAGAGGCGCTTCTTCAGTTCGTGCGCCGCGAGATGCGTGGGCAGCTCGCTCGTCGGGCGACCACCCTTCGTCAGTCCCCAGACAATGGCGTAGTTCTCGCCGCGCTCGTCCACGCGGATGACGGCGGCGTTCTCCTCGGGTGCGAGCTCCACATTTCGCATATACTTGCCGCTGCCCGTGACGAGGAAGTATTCGTCTGCCAGTTCCGGCACCGTGTTGCCGATCGGCAACCACTCCGTCGGGGCGTGCAGAGAGTCCTCTGCTACCGCAATCTCCTCCGCGCGGATGCGGTAGGAGAGGTTGCCGCCGTTGCGCTCATGCCAGCCCTTGCGGAATGCGTCCGCCGTGAGCCGGACAAAGCCCTGTAAAAAGTCCGACTGCTTGATATCCATAGTGTTCCTTTCCATTTACTTCCGTGTTCAGCGCTTTGCCAGCACGTCCGACTCGTAGCGACGAACCTCCGGCAGCCACGCACCGTCCTCCGGTACATTTGTACGGCGGCAGAACTCCGCCCAGATTACGCCGAACGGCAGTGTCTTGATCTCCTCGAGACCGACGAGCAGATCTGTGTAGTCTTGCGCCTCCTGCCACTTGCGCAGCTGATCGTTCGGGGAGAGCAGCCCGTAGAGCAGCGCCTTCTGCATATTGCGCATACCGACGACCCACGCTGCGATGCGGTTGATGCTTGCGTCGAAGAAGTCCAGACCGATGAACACGCGATGCAGCGCATTGCACCGTACGAGTTCCGTTGCCAGCTCCTTGAGCTCGTCGTCCAGCTTGATCACATGGTCACTGTCCCAGCGCACGGGGCGGCTCACATGGAGGGCGACGTTCTCGTTGAAGATGAGCATGGAGGACAGTTTGTCCGAGACGACCTCGGTCGGATGATAGTGCCCTGTGTCGAGGAGGCACATGAGCCCATTCTTTGCCGCGTAGTTCATGTAAAACTCATGCGAGCCGACCGTGTAGGATTCTACGCCGATCCCGAACACCTTGCCCTCGATCGCATCCGCCATATGTGACTTGTCGAACTTCTCCGCAAAGATCGCATCGAGCGACTCCTTGAGACGCATACGCGGACCGAGGCGGTCGCCGGGGACATCCTTTGTGCCGTCGGGGATCCACACGTTGTTCAGCGCGGTGATGCCGAGCTCTCTGCCAAAGTAGTCCGCAATGCGACGGCACGCCTTGCCGTGCGCGATCCAGAAATCACGGATGCCCTTGTCAGGGTTCGAGAGCGTCAGATTGTCCGCTGCCTTCGGGTGCGAGAAGTATGTCGGGTTGAAGTCGAGACCGATGCCCTCCGCGCGGGCGAAGTCGACCCATGCGGCAAAGTGCTTCGGCTCGAGTGCGTCGCGGTCGACCTTTTCGTCTGTGATGCGGTAGGACGCGTGCAGGTTGAGTTTGTGCTTGCCCGGGATGAGCGAGTACGCCTTGCGGATGTCCGCCATCAGCTCATCGGCGTTGCGCGCGCGTCCTGGGTAGTTGCCCGTCGCTGCAATGCCGCCCGAGAGCGATTCTGCATCGAATCCGCGCACATCGTCGCCCTGCCAGCAGTGCATGGAAATGCGCACCTCGGCGAGTCTTTTCAGCGCAGCCTCTACATCGACTCCAATGGCGGCGTAGCGTTCGCTTGCATTCTTAAATTCCATGTTTTTCCCTCCAGACCGATTCATCCCATGCGGATGTACGTTTCACATCAAAGGACCGCGCGATCGCCTCCCTTGCCTCGGGCAGATCGGCGAATACCTTGTCCTCGAGCATCTGCACAATCAGATTGCCGATGGCGGTCGCCTCAATCGGACCCGTAAAAACCTTCTTCTTTGTTTCGCTTGCGATCAGCCCGCTCAGGAAACGATCCTGTGAACCGCCGCCGATGACGTGGATCACGTCGTAGGTTCTTCCCGTCAGTTCCTCGATCTCCGTGACCGTCTGTGCATAGCATTTGGCGAGGGAGCGATAGACACAGTAGAGGAGTTCGCCCTCTGTCTCCGGTACCTCTTGCCCCGTCTCACGGCAGTAGGCGCGTAGTGCCTCTGTCATGCTGTCCGGTGCGAGGAAGCGGCTGTCGTTCACATCGACTGTCGACGTGAAGTAACGTGCAATCCCGGCGAGCAGATACATCTCCTCGAAGCTGTACTTGTGACGGAACTCCCGCCGCAGCGACTGCATCATCCACAGCCCCATGATGTTCTTGAGATAACGGTAGCGGTAGTGGTAGCCGCCCTCGTTTGTGAAGTTGTGGCGGCGGCTCTCCTCGCCGCAGTCGGGGACGAGGCGTTCGATGCCCATGAGCGACCATGTCCCCGAGCAGAGGTAAATCGCATCCCACTCATTCGTCGGCAGGGCGAGCACAGCAGAACCCGTGTCGTGCGTCGCGGGCAGGACGACCTTCGTCTGAAAACCGACGACCTCGGCAATCTCAGCACTGAGGCCGCCGATCACCGCCTTGGGGAGGGCGAGCTCGCCGAAGATCTGACGGGGAATGCCGAGCAGATCCATCAGATCGAAATCCCAATTCTGTGTCTCTGCGTTTACGAGCTGTGTTGTTGTGGCATTCGTGTACTCGTTGACCATCGTGCCCGTCAGGAGGTAGTTCAAATACTCCGGCACCATCAGAAAACGATGCGCGCACGCGAGGAGTTCCGGCTCCTGTGCTCGCAGTGCCGCGAGCTGATAGATCGTATTGAAGGGCTGCTTTTGGATGCCCGTGCGTGCGTAGAGATCCTCGTCCGAGATCTTCTGCCGCACGAGTGCGTCCATTCCCTGCGTCCGACTGTCACGGTAGGAGATCGGATCGCCGAGCATCTGCCCCTGCTCGTCCAGCAGAACGAAATCCACACCCCATGTATCGATGCCGATCGACTGTGGAATGCGCCGCAGTGCAGCGCATTCCTTGAGCCCTGCTGTAACCTCGTCAAAGAGATGCGCGAGATTCCAACAGAGATGGCCGTGCATCGTCTCCAGTCGGTTTTCGAAGCGATAGATTTCCTCGAGGCGGAGCTTGCCGTTCTCCATCCAACCGAGAATGTGCCGACCACTCGACGCACCAATGTCGATCGCCAGATAACAGATCTTGTCCGTCATAGGCATACACTCCTCTCTTAAAACATAATACACATTTTTGAAGTTGTTGTTTTTTTCTGTGTTAACGACATAATACAACATAAACAAATAAAAAGCAAGGAAAATATTTTTGATGTTCTTTGTTTTGTGTGAAATTATTTTTGTGTTCCCTTTTTTGCGGGAGATTTCCGGCATGCTGAGTGCATCCGTCATGAATGCATAAAAGGAGATGATGTATGATGAAACGGGCGGCAAAGGTGATGGCACTGGTCTTTACACTGATGCTGGCAATGTCCTCTATGACATTCGCTATGTGGAGCGGAACGATCAGCCAGAGCGACTTCCAAAACCATGTGAAGGCGGGCAAGTTCGCGATCTTCGTCAAGGACGGCAGTTCGATCAAGATGTACGAGCCGAGCTCGCCGTCCTCTGCGGTCAGCGAGTTCAAGAGTGCGCTGCCGAGCGGCAGGCACACGGTCTACACGGGCAACATCGCTGTGCGGGACTACCTCGAGGAGTATGGCTACTACGACTACTACCATCAGGGTGTGGATATCGGTGGAGGAGCGCGTGCCTACGAGTTTACCGCGTGGGAGAAGATGTGACCGAAAGATGGTATGAGAGGATACCCCGATAGGGGGGATGAAGGGGCTGCTGCACGTTTGTTTCGTGCAGCAGCCCCTTTCGAAAAAATTTTTTGAGAATATGGGGATGAGTCAGGTGATGGGATTTTATAGCAATCAAATGAGCATAATCGGGAGAAGAGATGATCCTAGAGATGCATACATCGAAGAATGAGATTGTCCGGTTGTCGGTGGTTCCTTTAAAATGAATATGATACCAAGATATAGAAAAATCTTAAAATTGTGATTTACAAAATTCTCCAGATGTGCTATTATTCTTTTAGATAAAACGATTTATCAAATAAGAGCACATGGAAAATGATTGAGATAGGTTGTTTTATCGGTATGCAGAGCAACGTTTTATCAAGATGGGAGTGATGCACTGTGAAAGGTATTGGAAAACTGACTGTCTTTTTGATTCCGGTAGGAATCGCAGTCAATATTGTCGGAGGGCAGATCGCTATCCTGCTGAAGTTGCCGATTTGGCTGGATGGGATCGGAACCATTCTGATTGGAGGTATTTGTGGTCTTGTACCGGGATTGATTGTTGCAGCGATTACACAGATTATCAATGCTATTTCCCTTCCGACGGTTTTGCCCTATATGATCGTCGGATTCGCAATGGCCGCAATGGGGACATATTTTTCGAAGAAAGGCTTTTTTCTTTCCTTCCGAAAGTCTGTATTGCTGGGCGTCCTTGTAGCGATTGTTACGACAGCGATGGCTGTTCCGATGGATGTTATTATCTTTGGTGGCTTTATTGGGACTGGCAACAGCATAGTTGCGGCGGGGCTGATGAGCCTTGGCTTGTCGATTCCTGTTGCGGTGACGATCAGTTCGTTTTCATTCGGCCTTGTGGATAAGACCTTGAGCGTGCTGGCTTGTTACTTCATTATCAAGAGCATGCCGCTAAATTTTTTGTCCAAACTGCCGATGAGTGAGTATATTCTTTCGCGCAAACAGTAAGGAAAAGATGGCTCATATATTTAGATAAAACGATTTATCAAATATATGGGCCTGTTTTGTAAGAGGCCATGAAAGAAAACAGTTTGGTTTAGCTTGAAATAGGGGGATACCACATGAAAGGCGTTGGAAAGCTGACGGCGTTTTTGATTCCAGTGGGAATTGCAGTCAATGTCGTCGGCGGGCAGATTGCGCTTCTGCTGAAGCTGCCGATTTGGCTGGATGGGATTGGAACCATCCTGATCGGAGGTATTTGTGGACTTGTGCCGGGACTGATTGTTGCGGCGATCACACAGATCATCAATGCCATTTCGCTTCCGACAGTTTTGCCCTATATGATTGTCGGTTTTGCAATGGCGTTGATGGGGACATATTTTTCAAAGAGGGGATTCTTCCTTTCCTTCCGGAAAGCCGTCATTCTCGGCATCCTCGTAGCGATCGTTACGACGGTAATGGCTGTGCCAATTGATGTTATCCTGTTTGGCGGGTTCATGGGAGATGGCAACAGTCTTCTGGCGGCCGGGCTAATGACGATGGGTCTGTCGATTCCGGTTGCCGTGGCGGTTAGTTCCTTTACGTTCGGACTGGTAGATAAGACGCTGAGCGTTCTGGTCTGCTACTTTATCATTAAGAGCATGCCCTTGAACTTCCTGGCAAAGTTGCCAATGAGCGACTATATTCTCCCGTCGAAGAAGTGAGCGCGCCGCTGCAGCGTCAAATAAAGCGTTCGACGGTGCTGAGGAGCTGATCTTAGCGTGAGAGAGGAGATGAACCGCTTGGACTGGTCGTTTACAGATACCTTTCTGCGCCCTCGTATCAAGGGGAATGTGCTGCTCGATATGAATCCGATGAGTAAGGCCAACATTTTAGCGTCACTTACGGTATCGGCATTCATTCTGTTTGACATTGTGTACGCATTTATCCTTTCCGGGGTGATGGTATTGCTTGCCGCGTGCGCAGGCCGATTGAAATCTTTTGTTTCGGTATATTGGAAAATTGTCGTGTTCTTCGCGTCCTTGTTGTTTCTCGTGCGCGCGGCTTTTACGAACGGTTCTGAGGTGCTCTTTCAACTGGGAGGGATCCATGTGACACCCGAGGGCATTCATCTGGGACTTATATCGGCTGGCCTCGTGATGGCGTTCAGTGGTGCTTTCATCCTTTTCATCAAGACGACGGAGATGGAGGAACTCGTCTGGGTGCTTGAGCAAAAAGGCATGTCGCATACATTTTCCTACATCGTGCTGTCAGCATTTCAGACGATAATTGATCTGGGCAAATCCGCGCAGACGATTATGGACTCGCAGAAATGCAGAGGCATCGAGACGGAGGGTGGCATGATGACGAGGGCGAAGGCCTTTATCCCGATTCTCGGCCCACTGGTTCTCGGTGCGATTTCCAATGCTGAGGAAAAGACGATCGCAATGGACGCGCGAGCGTTCTCGTCGCCGACAAAGCATACGAGTCTGATGTTGCTGAAGGAGCCGCCGCTCGCCGAAAAGCTCGTCGTTTGGGCGTTTGATCTGGCTCTTTTGGTCCTCATAGCTTGGAGGATTTACACATGGATCGGATAGAACTGCAGCATGTGTCGTTTTCCTATGCCCTGTCGAATAAGAAGGCACTGAACGATGTGTCCTTTACGTTTGAGAAAGGCCGTTTTTACGGTGTGATCGGTGAGAATGGCGGCGGTAAGACCTCCCTATGTAGTCTGATTCGCGGTCTGATTCCACATTTCTACAAAGGGGAATTTTCGGGACACGTTCTATATGACGGGACGGATATGTCCGAGATGGATGTTGATGCACTTTCTGTGGACATTGGATATGTCTTTCAGAACCCCTTTACGCAGATCAGTGGAGTCAAAAAGACGGTGTTTGAAGAGGTCGCACTGGGGCTGGAAAATTTGGGCATTCCGCCGAAGGAGATTGTTGAGCGGGTCGTTGCGGTATTGGATCTGCTCGATATCGGTCATCTTGCACAGAACAATCCGACGGAACTTTCCGGCGGTCAGCGGCAGCGTGTCGCATTTGCCTCAATCATCGTGATGGATCCCGATATTCTCGTCATTGACGAGCCAACGTCGCAGCTGGATCCAGAAGGCTCACAGCAGATCTTTCGGATCATTGAGCAGCTGAAGAAACGAGATAAGACGATTATTCTCGTGGAGCACAAAATCGATATGATTGCGGTCTACTGTGATGAGGTTCTTGTTGTTAAAGACGGCAGTATCGTAAAATGCGGGACAACTCAGGAAGTTCTGTCTGATGTTGGGCTTCCTGCACTCGGCGTGAAGCTGCCGGAGGTTGCGCAGCTGGCATACGAATTGGCAGAGGCTGGGATTCCGCTGCCCTCTATTCCGATTACAGATGAGGAATGCTGTCGCATGATCCGCGAAGGGTGGGGATTCTAATGGAAGGTATTGAACTGAAGGATGTTTCGTTCTCCTATCCGAACGGATTCTTGGCAAATGAGCAGCTGAACCTTATCGTGCGGCCCGGCGAGCGCGTCGCCATTGTTGGACAGAACGGTGCAGGAAAGACGACAGCTGTCAAGATGATGAATGGGCTCAACCGACCGACACAGGGAGATGTTCTGGTGGACGGCATCAACACCAAGGATCGGACGACTGCCCAAGTTGCGAGAAAGGTGGGGTATGTCTTTCAGAATCCGGATGAGCAGATTTTCAACAGTACAGTAGTGAAAGAGATCGAGTATATGCCGCGCTATTTTCACATGGAGGAGGATGAGATCGGGCGGCGCACGGAAGAAGTTCTGCGCCTCACAGGGCTCGAAGAGTGCAGAGATATGAACCCCTTTGATATTTCCTACTCCACTAGAAAATTTGTAACGATCGCGGCGGTACTTGCGACAAAGCCGCGCTATACGATCTGGGATGAGCCCACTGCAGGACAGGATTGCTGGCATATTGCGATCCTGTGCGATATTTTGGACCATCTGCAGCGAGAGAATACGGCGGTCGTTGTCATAACGCACGATATGGAGTTCGTTGTCAGTGCGTTTGAGCGTGTTGTTGTCATGGCGAATAAGCATATTATCGCGGACGGGCGGCCGGAGGATATATTCAGCCGCGATGACATTATCAAAGAGGCACGAATTACGCGACCACAGATTGGAGCGATTGCCCATAAGATCGGGTTAGAGAAAACAATCCTTCATCGCTCGGAATTTGTGTCCTATCTACAGGAGAGGAGATGTGTCCCGCATGGATAAACTGATGAAATTCATTGATGCACACGCAGATGAGTATGTGAAGTATCTCGTGGAGTTGGTGAAGATCGATACGCACGATATAGAGCACGGCATCGGCGGCGGACGTGAAAAAGAGGGACAGCTGTATATGAAGCAGCTGTTTTCCTCCATGGGAGCTTCTCGTATCGTTGAGGATCCTCTGACGGAAGATGTCATCCTAGCGTGTCGGGAAAAATATCATGAGGGAAATCTCGGTCATGCTTATGATGATCGGTTCAATGTCTATGCGGAATTTACCGGCTGCGGATCGAAGAGCATTCTCTTCAACGGTCATATTGATACGATGCCCGTCGGTGATCCAGAGAAATGGGAATACGATCCCTATGGCGGCATCATCACGGGCGGACGACTCTATGGCGTCGGTGCCTGTGATATGAAAGCAGGGCTCATGGGAGCGGTCATGGCAGTCAAGGCGATACAGGATGCGGGGCTTGAGCTGCCGGGTACGGTCAAATTCGCCTCGGTCTGTGATGAGGAGGGCGGGGGGAACGGCTCTCTCGTTGCGGCGATGCATGGGCAAAAGGCAGATGCCGTCGTTGTATGTGAGCCTACGGACTATGAACTGGTTGCCGCCCATATGGGATGGGTCTTTTTCAAAATCGAGACAGAGGGTGTTGCCGTCCACTCGGGTTTGAAGATCGGTGGTGTGAATGCCATCGATAAGACTGTCAAGATTATGCGCTCTCTGGAGGAACTGGAACATCGCTGGCTCCTGACACATAAACATATTCTGCTTCCGCCTCCATCGGGGAATGTCGGTGTTATTCGGGGCGGTGAGGCGGGGTCTACGGTTCCGAACTACTGCTGCATACAGCTTTGCGTGCACTATCTTCCTGGCATGACGTACGATGAGGTCGTCAAGGACTATACGGATACCGTAATGCGCTGTGCAGACGGCGATGAGTGGCTCAGGGAACATCGACCGAAGATCAGTATTTATCAGACGGGGAATCCGTTCGAGATGGATTTAGCACATCCTTTTGTCGATGCATTCAAGACTTCCTATGAGCGAGCGATGGGCGAACCTGTCCGTATTGTCGGCTCTCCTGCCGGGTGCGATTCTCGGACGTGGCGCAATATCGCGGGGTGTCCGACGCTTCAATACGGTCCCGGACGGCTTGCACAGTGCCATGCAGTGAATGAGTATGTGGAGATCAAGCAATACCTTGATGCCATAAAGATATATGCGAATTTGATAATGAATTATTGCGCATAAGGAGGAGTTATTATGGAAATGAAGAAAATATTGGTAGCGGGGGAATCGTGGACGAGTTTTACCACTCATGTGAAGGGCTTTGACACCTTTGTGACGAGTGTGTATGAAGAGGGGATTGAGTTCCTGGCGAAGGCGATTGATAAGGCCGGTTATGAACTTGTCTATCTCCCAGGACAGTATGTTGCGGAACGCTTTCCCCGTACAGCAGAGGAACTTTCTGAATACGCATGCGTTGTGCTCTCCGATATCGGCTCGAATACACTGTTGCTTTCGGATGATACTTTTAAGCGCGGTGTCAAAGCTCCGAACCGCTGCCAGTCGATTGCGGAATATGTTCAAGGGGGCGGCTCCTTCCTCATGGTAGGCGGTTATATGTCGTTCTCCGGTATTGATGGGAAAGCGCGTTACGGAGAGACCGCAGTTCAGGACATTCTCCCCATTGTTTGTATTCCCGGTGACGACCGCGCAGAGCATCCGGAGGGCATCACTCCGCAGGTTGTGGCTCCGCATCCGGCATTGGCTTCCCTGCCAAATCCGTGGCCGCATTTCCTTGGGTACAACAAGGTCCTTCCGCGTGAGGGATGTGACGTTCCCATTACGATCGGTGGAGACCCTCTGGTCGCATTCGGACAGTTCGGGAAGGGGAAGACGGCCGTCTTTACCTCGGACTGCGCGCCGCACTGGGGGCCGCAGGAATTCCTTGCATGGGAAGGCTATAATGTGCTCTGGAAGGGAATCTTTGACTATCTGACAAATTGAGAGAGGCAAAACGATGGATCGTGATGAGGCACTGTCCGTCCTAAAGATGCTTGTCGAAACCAATACGACAAATCCACCGGGCAATGAACAACGGCTCGCTGAAAAAATCAAGGGACTTTTGGACGGCAGTGTTGCTGAGAGTTATATCGTACCCTGCGGAGAGGACAGAGCCAGTCTTGTTTCCAAGATTGTTGGTACGGGGAAGGAACCTCCCTTGATTCTCTGCGGTCATATGGATACAGTTCCGTTCGGTGATCCGGAGCGGTGGTCATTCCCGCCCGATCAGCTCACGCAGAAGGGAGATCTCCTGTACGGTCGCGGAACGAGCGATATGAAGAGCGGTCTCGCAGCAATGCTCTGCGCATTTCGCACCGCTGCACGGCGGGAAGAGTCGCCCAGAGGAGATATCTACCTCGCATTGACGGCGGATGAAGAGTCGTCAGGACTCGGAGCTGAGATGATTGCGGCGGAGCTCCCGCTCCAAGGCGGTATTCTATATATTGCAGAGCCGACGGATAATGCGATCGGCATATGCTCCAAGGGGGCGCTGTGGGTCAGACTCAATGTACAGGGGCAGACGGCACATGGTGCCTATCCTGAGAAAGGCATCAATGCTGTTGATGCTGCTTATGAAGCGTACACAAATATACGCAAATATGTTGAGGGGTTTCATCATGCACTGCTCGGGCACGCGACCTGCACGCTTTCGGGAATTTCCGGCGGTGTAAAGGAGAATATGGTAGCGGATCGGTGTACGATGACACTTGATATTCGAACGACGCCGAATCTGTCAAACCAAGATGCTCTGCAGCAGATAAAGCGCATCTGCTGCGAGGTCTGTGGGGGGCACACAGGTGCTGTTATAAGCCTTGATGTCCTGAACGATCGGAGTCCTGTGTCGATCGACCCAGAGGTATCTGCCGTCCAATCCCTCCGGAAAATAGTGCATAAATGCACGGGGGTGATGCCTATGCATAAGGGAATTAAGTTTTTTTCGGATGCATCGATCTTCATTCGTCACTGCTCGAAACTTCAATGCATTCAGTTCGGCCCTGGACGGGATGATTGCGCACACATTGCGGATGAGTTCGTTGAGACGAACAAATATCTTGCTGCCGTTATTTGCTATGACGAACTGCTGCGTGCGTATTTTGACTAAGGATTGGAAGATGGCTACAACGCTGAAGGATGTTGCGAAGGCGACTGGGCTCTCGACGACCACTGTTTCTTTGGTCCTTAATGGGAAACCCCACCGTATTTCTGAGGAAAAATGCAAACTGGTCGAGGATACAGCCAAGAAAATGGACTATCACCCGAATAAATTTGCCGTCGGTTTGGTAAAAAACATTACGAAGACCATCGGTCTCATTATTCCGGATATCACGAATGTATTCTTCTCGGAGATTGTAAAGGGACTTGAAGACAAGCTTCACGAAAATGAGTACAACCTGATGCTCGGCAACTCCAATGACAAGCACCGTTTGGAACTGTCTTCCGTCAATATGATGAATACTCAGATGGTTGATGGTTTGGTTATGATCATGTCATCGGAAACCTTGGGGGAAAAAGAGAGACAGACGCTCTCGGCACTCAGAAAGATGAATCGGCCGGTCGTTCTCATCGATTGCTTTAACGAACCTGGCGGGTTCAGCACTGTTTCGATCGACAACTACAAAGCTTCTTATATGGCCGTGGAATACTTGCTCTCACTGGGACATCATCGTATTGCATGTATTTGTGGCCCGTTGGGGCTCAAGACGAATGACGATCGCTTGCGCGGCTACACGACAGCGCTGGAACAGCATGGGGTTTCCTATGACCCGGCGCTGATTGTTGAAGGGGATTTTCGTTACCGTAGCGGTTATGCCTCCATACCTGTTCTTCTCCCAAAGGCTCCCACTGCGATTCTCTGTTTGAATGACATGATGGCATACGGTGCGATCAATGCCTTGAAGGATCAGGGAATTGAAGTTCCGGATGATATCTCCGTTATGGGGTTTGACGATATCTTTTTCTCACAGATTATCGCCGTTCCGCTGACCTCTATCCGCCAACCGGCATATACCATGGGAAATAAAGCAGGGGATCTCATCCTGCAGGAGATTTCTCGTCACACAAAACCTCGGCGCGTGATTCTTGATCCCACCATCGAGATTCGAAAAAGCACACAAAAACTTAGAGAAGCGGGAGGAAAGCCGGAATGATTGCCGTGATTGGTTCCAACAACATGGATTTAATCTCCTATGTACAGCGAATGCCGGAGCCGGGCGAGACGCTTGCAATGAAGGATTTTTCGATCGCGTATGGCGGGAAAGGTGCCAACCAAGCTGTGGCTGCTGCACGCATGGGAGCGGATATTCTGATGCTGACTGCTGTCGGCACAGATGTTTTCGGACAGGATATCGATGTACATTTGCGTGCAGAGGGAATCCGAGGAGATTACATAAAGCACGTTGATGCTCCCAATGGAACCGCCAGCATCTGGGTGGATGATACGGCACAAAATCGCATTCTGATCCATAAGGGGGCGAATGCCCTGCTCAATGTTCAAGATATTGAGCGTGCAGCAGAGGATTTGCGGAAGTGTTCGATGATTATTCTGCAGTTAGAAGTCGACTACGATGTCGTTTATCATGCTGTTTCCTTTGGGCGGGAGCATGGTGTACCTATTTTGCTTAATCCGGCGCCTGCCAGCACGGAACTGGATATGGCACGTATCTCTTGCTGTGATTTTTTCATGCCGAATGAGACGGAGTTGGAGATTCTCACGAACCATGTGGTCGACACGATGGATGCCATCCAGGAGGCGGGAGCAATTCTGCTTGCACAGGGGATGAAAAATGTTATTGTAACACTCGGTTCAAAGGGCGTTCTTTGGCTGCATGCAGGTGGAGCTGAATTGATTCCAGCATTTGTGGTAGAGGCAGTGGATACGACCGGTGCGGGAGATTCCTTTATTGGATGCTTTGCTGCCGTGTATGAACGGGAGAAAAATGTCAGAGATGCACTTCGGTGGGCGAATGCGTTTGCTGCATTGGGGGTACAGAAGCGAGGTGCACAGTCATCATATCCAACCCGCGGAGATGTGGAGCGATTTATCACGGGAGGCGGGACGGAGTCTCTCAAAAATTTGGAATCACTGATAAAATAGTCCGTCAGATTGGTGTAGATTCTTCGGCTGAATAAGGAGGAAAACTGGACGCAGAGCGGTGTTCTATGGAGAGGTCTCTATCGGAGTGCAGGAAAAAAAGATGTACCAAGAGAGCAAGCTGAATTTATCAGCGTTTCCTAACGCGGGGCTGTACGTCGAAGCTGAAAAGCTTCGACGTACAGCCCCTTCTTGATTCAGTGCAGCATGGAGCGAAAATTTTTGAAAAAGGCACGACAATAAGCAGAAATACAATAAGGGGATAACGAAAAATTATCAATTATAATTTTTCGTTGATAAAGGGGGGGGATGAGATGAAGAAGCTGCTGCACTTGTGCATGGCGTTTGTACTGCTTGCGCTCGCCGGCGGCTGTGGCGAGAACCGCGCAGACGAGGATCACGGAGTGCGGATTGTCTATGGGTCGAGAGACTACGATCAGATCAATCCTCTTCGGAACGAGTACGGAGTGATCGACCAGCTGCTCTTTGACGGGGTGATGCGGCGGGATGCGACGGGGGCGACAGTGCCGGGGCTGGCGGCGTCGTACGAATACGATCCGGAGACCTATACCTATGTATTCCGACTGCGTGACGACGTGTTCTGGCACGACGGGAAGCCGCTGCGTGCGGCGGATGTGAAGTTCACCATCGAGGCGATCCAAAATCCGCTGACGGGCTCGTTCAATGCGCAGAACTTCGAGGATGTGCGTGAGATCACCGAGCTCGACGACAAGACCGTGCGCATCCGCCTGTCCGCGCCGAATGCAGCCTTCCTCGACGACATGGTGCAGCTGATCCTGCCCGCACACCTCTTGGCGGGGCGAGATCTGAAGACGACAGGATTCTTCCGCAGCCCCGTCGGTACGGGCCCCTTCCGAATCGACCATTGGGAGGCGGGCAAGGAAATCGTGCTCGTGAAGAACGAGGACTACTATCGCGGCGCACCGAAGGTCGACAGCTTCGTCTTCAAGATCATCGAGGATGATGTCACGGAGGCGCAGGCACTTGCGGACGGACAGATCGACATGGCGCATCTCGCTCCGACGAATGCGGCGCAGTTCATGGGGAATCCCGCTTACCGCTGCTATGACATGAAGACGACGGACTACCGCGCGATCCTGTTCAATTTCGCCCATCCATACTGGCAGCGGAATCGTGACCTCATCCCTGCAATCTCCTATGCGATCGATCGGCAGGCACTCATCGACAAGGCACTGCTCGGCTACGGAACACCGGCGTACGGCCCTTTGCAGCGCAGCGTCTACAACAATCCGAACGTGGAACGCTACGACTACAACCCCGCGAAGGCGCAGCAACTCCTTGAGGCGGCGGGCTGCGTGCGGGGCGCAGACGGCTACTATATGCGCGGCGGCGAGGAGGTCGGCTTCCGGCTCACCACGCAGAACGATAATTTTGCCCGCAGCGAGCTCGTCCATGCTGCAGCGGAGCAGCTGTGTGCCGCCGGCATCCACTGCACGGTGGAGACTCCGGCGCAGATCGACTGGGCCGGGCAGATGGCATACCTCGTCGGCTGGGGCAGCCCGCTCGATCCGGATATGCATACCTACAAGGTGTTTGCGACGAACGGGAAAGTGAATGTGGGCCGCTACTCGAACGCACGCGTCGATGAATATCTCATGGCGGCGCGGCGTACGAGCAACCCCGATGAGCGGATGCGGCTCTACGGACTCTTTCAGGAGGAGCTGGCAAAGGATCCGCCCTATGTGTTCCTCTGCTACATCGATGCCGTCTACGTGGCGAACGCACGCATACACGGCATCGCGGAGGACAACCTGCTCGGACATCGCGCCATCGGCTTCTTTGGGAATGTGAACGAGTGGACGGTGGAGTAGGATATACTCCTGCGCGGTGTTTAGGGAAGCACTGATAAATTCAGCACCGCCATCTTAGCGCATCTTTTTTGCCCGTACTTCGTCGACAAATCCTCCACATAGCCTTTGCTATGCGTCCGGTTTGCCTCCTAGTTCGGACGAAAAAATCTACGCCAATCTGACGTACTTCATTTTATCAGCGATTCCTATAGAATCTGACAGAGATTTCGCAGAATTGCCCTGCGCTCATCTTCGGAAAAGTCGTGGCGCAGAATGTAGAACATGTTCGGTATGGAGTGCGCCGCGATGATGCCGTCCACTTTTCCGGAGGCGCAAAGGTGCAGGATTTTGTCTGCATCGTCACAATAAGGAGCGCGACCGATTACTGCGTCCAGCAGAATGTTTGTGTCAATGAGGAGTCGCATATCTCTCCTCCCGTATAGCCGCAAGCTCTCCTTTGTAATCACGCTCAATGGAGCTCGGGCGGCGGTACTTCTGAAGCTCGTTGTACGCATTCATCGATGGGGAGAGCGGGTCTGGTTTGCGGAGAGATGAAAGGAGGGCTTCCATATTTTTCAGCATGGAGACGAGATGAAAGAGCTGCTCATCGGGCATACGACGCACCAAGGCAATGGCTTGCTCTTGAAGCAATGTCATTTGAATCACACCTTTCATTTACCTATAGGAACCTCATCCTGCTCCTGAATGATGGTCCGGATGGGATAGGGGATGTCGATGCCCTCCGCGCGGTAGCGGTCGGTGAGTGCCTTGATGAACTCGTGCTTGATGATGCCCTGATGGTCGAACATGCTCGATGGCAGGATCACGATGAAGTTGATGGAGGAGTCTGCGAATTCCGTATAGCGTACAAGCGGGGTCGCATTGGGATTGTCATCGACGCGTGCGAGGACCTCCTTCCCCGTTTCGATGGTGATGCGCTCGACGGCGGCAAGGTCGCTGTCATAGGCGACGCCAACGGGGATGCTGATGTTGATGTTCTGCGTGGGCAGGCTGAAATTCGTGATGTTCGCGCCCGCAATGGTTTTGTTCGGGATGACGATGGTGTTGCTCGCCCCGAGCGGGATGATGGTGGTAAAGCGCCATGTGATGTCCGTGACGCGCCCCTCCTCGCCCGTGCTGAGGCGGATGTAGTCGCCGATGCGCAGCTGTTTCGAGAGGATGAGGTGGAGTCCGGCGAAGATATTCGCGAGCGTCTCCTGCAGTGCAAGTGCGACCGCCATACCGCCGACGCCTGCCGCCGTGAGGATCGGTGCGATGGAGATGCCGTAGTACTGGAGGATGACGAGCAGCCCCATGGCGTAGATGACGCCGATGAGGATGCTGTTGAGCAGCGTCGTCTTTGGGAGGTTTCTGTCCGAACGCTCGAAGTACATGGTGACGACGCCGTCGACCGTACGCGCGATAACGCGTGTGATGGAGAATACGTTGCTCGTAAAGAGCAGATACGAGAGCAGCTTCGTGAGTGTCGGGGAGATCTCCACGGCATCAATCGCCCAGTAAAGACCGATGATGAAGCTGAAGAAGATGGGGACACCGTGCATGGAACGAATGAGGACGTATTTCCATGTGCTTTCCTCCACCGCGAGATGGTGATCGATGTAGCGACGGATGAGGCGGTCGGCGATGATGCCTGCCGTGAGGGCTGCGAGCACGATGCTCGCGGGGACAAGGAGGAGTTCGACGAGGGTGTCGAAGTCTAGCGTATGTGAGAACATGGTCAAGGGGAAATTCCTTTCAAAATGCAGTCAATGCGCCTGTGCGGCGAGAAATTCGTTATGCGCAGCCATCAGGCGCATAGCGCCGACCGTGCTTGTGATGGGGCAGCTGAATGCGGGCGCATCCGGCACAGCCGCACCGTGGTAGTGGCGCGGTGGGTCGATGATGGAGACGGCACAGCCCTCAGCGCGCATCCGAGAGGAGAAATGTCCGTTGATGACGTTGAAGAGCTCGCCGACGGCATCGACGGCAAGCTCGTCCATGCCGTCGAGAGAGACACCACTATAGCCGCTTGCAAGCGCGTAGAAGGCGTCTACGGAGGCAGCAAGTGCGATGATGAGGGGGCTGCCGTCTGCGTCAAGCCGCTGCGATATGGTGATGTAGAAGGCATCTCCCGCCTCCGTCTGCACGGATGCTGTCACGCGTGCGTAGTCGGAGAGCCCTGTGAGGAATATCTCGGTATAGCGTTGGTAAAATGCGCTCATTGCCCCTCCATCGCCTGCCGCATCTTAGTGAGTGCTGCCGTGATTTCATCGTCGGCGTAAGGCTTTTGGATGAACATGAGTGCATTGTGCTCATTTGCACATGCAATGTTCTCCGCACTGGCAGCTGTTGAGAGCATGACGACGGGGAGGTGGGGATGTGTCCTGCGCAGACTGCGCAGAACACTGCAGCCGTCAAGCTTTGGCAGGATGATGTCGAGAAAGACGGCGTCGGGATTTTTATCCGCAATGCGCCGCAGCGCTTCCTCTCCGTCGCGTGCCTCGATGACCGTATGCCCGCGGTCAAAGAGCTCCGCCTTGAGCTTGATGCGCACAAGGCGCGAATCGTCAACAATCAGTATCTTCATTGGGCAGCTCCTTTGGTGGCAGTGCTGCCGCGCCAAAGGTGTACGGCAGCAGTTCGGCAGGGGTCATGATGTGCACGGCTCCGCTGAGATTTGAGAGAATGATGCGCTTGATTGGAAACTCCATGAGCATCTGGCGGCACATACCGCAGGGCGCACATGGCTCAGGACTGTCTGCGATGACGGCAAGCGCCTCGAACTCCCGCTCGCCCGCTGTGATGGCGGCGGCGATTGCCGTGCGCTCGGCGCAGATGCCGACGGGGTAGGAGGCGTTCTCGACGTTGACGCCGCCGTAGACCCTGCCGCTTCGCGCGAGGAGCGCTGCACCAACGGCAAAGCCCGAGTATGGCGCATAGGCGTGGCGGCGAAACTCTGCCGCGCGTGCGATGAGGTCACTGTCGTTCATGTCATTTCCTCCCTATAATTCAAGCCCCGCACGCTTGCGCGCGTGATATTCGCGACCCAAGATGCCGAGCACAACGAGGTTCTCGTAGACGCCGCGATGCAGGATCGTCTCGCGGATCAGCGCCTCGCGCACCATGCCTTCGCTCTCGTAGAGATGGAGGGCGCGTGCGTTGTAGTCCTTGCAGTCGAGCCATGCGCGGTGTGCGCCCATGTCCTCGAATGCCCATGCCTTCAGGAGCTTCATCGCCTCGTGCCCGTAGCCGAGGCCTTTCTTCCCGATGATGACATGTGTCCACTCCTGTTCCTTCGATTCGAGCAGCAGCCCCGTGACGTGAAGATAGCCGACACGCTCCTCGCTTTCACGCTCCTCGACGATGATGTCCATCGCTGCGCGGCCCTGCGTGACGATCGTCTCGTGATCTGCGCGCGAAAACGGGACGATGTAGTCGCTGTTGTCCTTTTCTTCCTGCAGGGTACAGATGTAGTCGATATCTGCAAGTTCTGCGCGGCGCAGACGCAGGCGCGAACCCTCTTTCAATATTTCTGCCATAAAATCTCCTTTACTTCGACCGACTTCCTTTATTTTACATTAAACGGGCATGGAAATGCAAGGCGTCTGTGCCGGCATGCGTAATTATAGATTGACGATACGGGACGAACATCTTATAATGGAAAGACAAAATTGGGAATGTATGTCGAATGGGAGGCAGTGCATGGCAGCACAGAAAAAACCGTCGGTACGGGATGTGCTTTGGCGCAAGAAGCACGCGCGCGATCGGATGCTCGACTTGGTGGGGCATCTCTGTGATGAGGCATGGGCGATTTTTGAAAAGGTTGCCTCGGATCGCTCATCCGGTTCGAACGATGCCGTTGTTGCGCGTGAGCTCGGATTGCGTCTGCGCTCCCTCGCCTATCTCATCGAGGGCGAGCACTATATTGATCGCATTGCCTTTGAGCTGCAGACGAGGGAATCCTACATGACCGCGACCGAGGTCGCACACGCGTATGTTGCGGAGATGGTGATGACCTATCTCGACGGTATCCTGCTCTATGGGCGGCAGTGCAAATGGGATAACGAAGTGCTGCACGAGGAGTATCGGGATTCGCTGGAAAAATCTCTCGAGGAGATTCGTGCGGCGCTCATTCCCGTGCCGCCGCAGTCGATGGATGACCCCTCTGCCGACGGTTGATTAAAACAGAGTTTAGGAGGCTTGCCGCTGATGTTCGGTATGTCAATGGATATAGGAATCGACCTTGGCACGGCAAATGTGCTCGTCTATGTCAAGGGCAAGGGGGTTGTTCTCAGAGAGCCCTCCGTGGTCGCGGTGAACCGCGATACAAATCAGGTGCTCGCCATCGGCGAGGAGGCGCGACAGATGATCGGGCGCACGCCCGGCAACATCGTTGCAATCCGCCCGCTGCGCGACGGCGTCATCGCGGACTACGACATCACGGAGAGTATGCTGCGCTTCTTCATCGAAAAGGTGGTTGGGCGCGGCATTGTCTTCCGTCCGCGCATCATGATCTGCATCCCCTCGGGTGTGACGATGGTGGAGCAGCGCGCCGTGCAGGAGGCGGCGGAGCAGGCGGGCGCACGCCACATCCAGCTTATTGAGGAGCCGCTCGCAGCAGCGATGGGCGCGGGGCTGGACATTGTGGAGGCGCAGGGCTCGATGGTTGTCGACATCGGCGGCGGAACGACGGATGTTGCGGTCATCAGCCTCGGCGGCGTTGTGACGAGCGAGAGCATCCGCCTTGCGGGCGATACGTTCGATGAGGATCTGATCGGCTACGTCAAGCGCGAGTTCAACCTGCTCATCGGCGAGCGTACGGCGGAGGAGATCAAGATCCGTGTCAGCGCGGCACACACGGCGGCGCGCCGTGAGCAGATGGATGTGCGCGGGCGCGATCTCCTCTCGGGGCTGCCGAAGAATATCACGATCTCGACGGCGCAGGCATCCTCCGCCATAGAGAGCTCCGTCATGCGTATTGTGGACTGTGTGAAGAAGGTGCTCGAGGAGACGCCGCCGGAGCTTGCGGCGGACATCATGGATCGCGGCATCGTGCTGACGGGCGGCGGCGCACTGCTCTACGGCATGGCGGAGCTGATTCAGCGCGAGACGGGCACGCCGACCGTTGTGGCGGACGAGCCCATGAGCTGCGTGGCACTTGGCTGCGGCAAGGCACTCGATATCTTCGATAAATTTGACGGCAAGGCGACAAATACGAGCTTTGGGCGAAAAAAATAGAGGAAAAACGAAACGCACAGCGAAATTATATTAAGATGAACGGCTTTCGGGAAAAAGAGGGATGAACTATGTGGAGAGGACTCTATATCGCGGCGTCCGGTATGATTACGGAGACGAAGCACACGGACATGATCGCGAACAATCTCGCCAATGCCGCGACGACGGGCTACAAGCGCGACGATATGGCAATCCGCGAGTTCGAGCCGATGCTGCTGCGCCGCATCAATGACAACTCTGCCGATACAAAGGTGACGAGTTTCAAGGGCTTCCGCGTGGAGGGGAATCGTGCGCCGATCGTCGGTACGCTCGGGCTCGGGTCTGCCGTGGAGGAGATCGCGACGGATCATCTGCAGGGCGCGATGCAGACGACGGGCAACACCTACGATGTCGCTATCTCGGGCGAGGGGTACTTTGTCGTAAATACCATCGACGGTCCGCGTTATACGCGTGACGGTGGGTTCTATCGCTCCAACTCCGGCCGGCTGCAGAATATGCGCGGGCAGGATGTCCTTTCCTCGCGGGGACGTCCGATCACGATTCCGAAGAATGCACAGAACGTGATGATCGCGAGCGACGGGCGCATCTATGCGAATGGGAGAGAGATCGGGCAGATCGATGTGGTCGCATTTGACGGCAAGAATTCTCTTGTCAAGCAGGGGGACAACCTCTATCGCCCGCAGGGCGGTGCACAGCCGCGCCCCGCAACAGGAACGGTGGAGCAGGGCATGCTTGAGATGTCGAATACGAGCGTCGTCACGGAGATGGTCGAGCTCATCAACAACTACCGCGTCTACGAGGCGGGGTCAAAGGCTGTGCAGACACAGGATACGCTCCTTGAGAAGGCGGTCAGTGATGTCGGACGCGTGAGCTAAGGAATCGCTGAATGTATCAGGCTTCCTTAAAAATATTTAAGGAAAACAGTCATTCATTCGATATAGAAAAGTGAACTACTTGTAATATAATCAACTCTTGGAGGGGGATATCGACTATGATGCGAGCACTTTGGTCCGCAGCGTCCGGCATGAAGGCGCAGCAGACCCACATGGATGTCGTTGCGCACAACATCGCGAACGTCAATACCTATGGCGGCAAGAAGGTGCGTGCGGAGTTCCAGGATCTCGTCTATCAGACGCTCCGTGAAGGGGGCGCACAGAATGGAGCGGACTCACAGTATCCGACGGCCATGCAGATCGGCCTCGGCACGCGCGTAGCGGCGACGCAGCGCGTCTTTACGCAGGGAGCGCTCCAGACGACGGACAACCCGACGGACATCGGCATTCAGGGCGAGGGCTTCTTCCGCGTCACGATGCCGGACGGCACGACGGCGTACACGCGCGACGGTACGTGGAAGCTCGACAGTGACCGCCGCATGGTAACGACGGATGGCTATTTGCTCGCGGACGGCATTACGATTGGTCAGAACGCACCGTCCGACTCCATCACGATCTCGGGCGACGGGCGTGTTTCCTATCGTGAGCCGGGGCAGACACAGCAGCAAGAGGCGGGGCAGATCACGCTCGCACGTTTCGTCAATCCGGCGGGTCTGACGGCGATTGGCAAGAATCTCTTCGTCGTGTCCGATGCCTCCGGCGAGGCAATCGAGTCGAATCCCGGCGTCGATGGTGCGGGTACGCTTGCGCAGGGCACGCTTGAGATGAGCAATGTGCAGATCGTTGAGGAAATGGTCGATATGATCGTTTCCCAGCGCGCTTATGAGTCCAACTCGAAGGCAATCACGACATCGGATTCGATGCTTGAGATTGCAAACTCGCTCAAGCGTTGAGTTTTCAAAGACGTACGATTACAGCCATTCTATGCCTATGGAGTGGCTTATTCGCTTTTCTGTGGACAGGTACGGCTGCTGCGTACGGCGGCGGAACGCAGGCCGAGCGCTTTCCCACCGTTCTGTCCTCCGCACAGCTTTCCGCGCTCGCGGAGCAGAAGATCGAGGAACAGCTCGCGGCGGTGGGTGAAACGCGGCGGCATGAGCTGCGCCTTGCCCGTGCTGCGGCACGTATGAACCTCCCTGCAGGCGAGGTGACGGCGGAGGTCGCGTTTCCGCGCGGACTGCCCTACGACCGTGAGTTTCCGGCGGCATTTGCCGTCTATGTGGACGGCGTGCTTTATCAGCGGGCGACGAGTTACTATCGGCTCACCGTCTATGACCGCGTGCTTGTCGCGACGGCGGACATCCGCGCAGAGGCAGAGATTACGCCCGCGAACGCGCGCGTGGAGGAGCGTGCCGTGGACACGCCGCCTGAGACGACCATCACGGATTTTGCGCGGCTCGGGGGACGCGTCGCGGGGCGCTATATCCGCAAGGACGCGGCGATCACGCCTGCCATGCTCGCCATGCCGATTGTCGTGCGTCCGGGCAGTCCCGTGGAGCTGGTTCTGAACACGAACGGTGTCGTCGTTCGTGCCGAGGGCGTAGCCCTTGAGAGCGGGCGCATCGGCTACACGATCCGCGTACGCAACGCACATTCGGGCAAGCTGCTGCGCGGCAAGGTGCTCGATGCTGCAACCGTGCAGATCATTGGATGAAGATATTTCCATAAGGAGTTCAATATGAGTAAAAGAAAATGCCTTGCGGGGCTGCTGGCACTCGCCCTGTGTACGGCGTCTCTCGCTCCCACCGTTTCGGCAGAATCCCTGTGGAACAACCCAAACGGTTATCCCGCCAAGAGTCCGTTTGCCGACCATCGTGCGTCGAGCATTGGCGACATTGTCACCATTGTGATCAATGAGTCAACGACGACCTCGGCGACGCGCAGCTCCGCGAACGAGAAGAGTGGATCCGTCAAGCTCGGCGCGGGCATCGGCATCTTTGACTTTCTGCAGGCGGCATCGGCAAGCGGATCGGACAAGTTCAGTGCCAAAGGCTCCGCCTCATCCTCCAATCGCGTCGCGGCCAATGTCACCGTCACGATTGTCGACATTACGCCGGCGGGCAACTTCATCCTTGAGGGGACGCAGTCGATCTGGCAGAACAAGAACGAGCACAAGATTGTGTTCCGGGGCATCTGCCGTCCTGAGGACATCTCAAGCTCGAATACGGTTCTCTCCTCACGCGTCGCGGATGCGACCGTGCGCTTTGATGGCAAGGGACCCCTGAACGCAAAGCAGCGGCAGGGCATTCTCACGCAGATCTTCAACATACTGTTCTAACGGGAGGCGCTTTTATGAGAAACTTATCCGTCCTTCTGCTCCTCCTTGCGCTTGTACTCGGCACACTGCCGGGGCTTGCCTCTGCAGAGTCTGCGGTGACGCGGATCAAGGACATCTCCAAGGTGCAGGGGGTACGCTCCAACCAGCTGATGGGCTACGGTCTCGTCGTCGGTCTCGACGGCACAGGTGATGGCTCAAGCTCGGGTGAGACGGTGCAGTCGATTGCCAATATGCTGACGAGCTACGGCGTCAATGTCAACACCGGCTCCATCAAGCTCAAAAATGTTGCGGCGGTCATGGTGACGGCGACCCTGCCGCCGTTCGTGCGCGAGGGCGACACGCTTGATGTGACCGTTTCCTCCATCGGCGATGCAAAGAGCCTGCGCGGCGGCACGCTCCTCCAGACGCCGCTGCGCGCGGGCAACGGCGAGGTCTATGTCGTTGCGCAGGGCGGTGTCTCAACGGGCGGCTTTGCAGTAGGGGGCGGCGGCAACACCATGACGAAGGCATTCCCGACCGTCGGGATCGCCGTAAACGGCGGCATCGTCGAACGTACGGTGGAGGACGACGGAATCGGGGCGAACGGTCAGATCTCGCTCTCGCTTGCCCGTCCGGACTTCACGACGGCGACGCGCGTCGCGGGTGCGATCAACGCACAGTACGGCAGCATCGCACAGGCAAGCAACCCCGGGCGCGTGGACGTGGCGATTCCGTCCTACTTCCGCGGAAACGTGGTCGGCTTTGTCGCTTCCATCGAGGAGCTTCCCGTTCGCCCCGACAACATGGCGCGCGTTGTGGTCAATGAGCGCACGGGGACGATCATCATGGGCGGCGAAATCTCCGTCGATGCCATTTCCATCACGCAGGGCGGGCTCACGATCCACATCCAGGGGAATACGGATGTCTCGCAGCCGGGACCGTTCAGCTACGGCAACACGGTGGTATCGAAGGACGCCGACGTGGATGTGCAGGACATGAAGGGCAGCACGATCATTCTGCCCGCGACGACGAACATCAGCGACATTGTGGGCGCCCTCAATACGGTCGGTGCCAATCCGCGCGAGATCATCTCAATCTTGCAGGCGATGAAGGCGGCAGGTGCGCTGCACGCCGAACTCGATATTGTGTAAGCGGCAGGAGGTATAGCATGACGATACAGCCAATCAATGACAGCGCGCTTCTTGGCGGAGCGGCGCAGACCTCCTACGATGCCGCGCGCGTGAGTGCGGAGAGCAAGTCCTTTCAGGCAACCCTCGATGAGCTTCAGCGCAAGGCAAATGCTGCGGATATGACGGAGGCAGCATCCTCTGTGCCGAAGCACAAGGAAGCCGATGTCGAGGCGCAGAAGCTGCGTGAGGCATGCGAGGGCTTCGAGGCGATGTTCCTCAGCATGATGTATAAGCAGATGCGTGCGACCGTGCCGGAGACGGATCTGTTTGGAAAGAAATCCAATGCGATCAAGATCTTCGAGGATATGCGGGACACGGAGCTGATGACGGCGGCATCGAAGGCGGGCGGTATCGGCATTGCGGATATGATGTATAAGCAGCTGAGCATCAAGACAAGGTGAGGTTTAGTGGTGCCCCTTCCACCGCTTACGCGGTCCCCCTCCCCCGTAGTGACGGGGGAGGCTTTTCATTACGGTATATTAGGGAATCGCTGATAAAACAGTCCTGCAGATTGGCGTAGATTTTTCTGTCCGATTGAGGAGGCAAACCGG
>ERZ773014.482-NODE-482-length-27382-cov-24.858858_pt1 | contig 27382 bp, 25 predicted proteins | sample MGYA00580841_ERZ773014 | MGnify/ENA primary metagenome ERZ773014 (study PRJEB29015, sample SAMEA2737989) | human oral metagenome | biome: human oral; feature: human-associated habitat; material: dental | place: China | collected 2067 ... | reverse complement strand
CTCCACATAGCCTTTGCTATGCGTCCGGTTTGTCTCCTTGGCAGGACAAAAAATCCGCACCAATCTGACAGACTTCATTTTATCAGCGATTCCTTTGATTTCTTCTTTATTGTAACAAAAAAACACCCGCTAGACAAATTTTTTTATCTGCGGGTGTTTTTGTTTGCACAAGAGTTACAGTCCCTCTTCGTTGCGGCCATGATGCGGCTGACTGCCGACAATCTGCATCGCGCGCATGGTTTCGGTCATCACCTCCACCTCATATTGGATCTCCATGCCCTCAACGCGGAGGAGCACGGCGCCCTTATGCGTGGAAACGTAGCGCGGCGGCAAATTGTTCAGCGCAATCATCATCATATCCGTACGACAACGATCGCACATACAGATCTCGGGATACTGCGGAGCCAGCCGATCCAGCATTCGTTCTACAGCATCCTCCATGTAGTTCTTAAACGGCAGGTATGGCATCACAGCGCTCCTTTCCGATGACGGTCAGCCGAGGCGAACGGTGTAGATTGTCCCTTTGCAGCTCTTTTCCTCAAGGCTCTTTTCCGAAGCGACGGTGTATTCAATCGTATTCGGCGAGCGCTTGCGGATATAGACACCGACCTCATCATCATCATTCACGTCATCTGCATCGATCATACAGCGCACCATACGCACCTCAGCCGCCTTCATATGCCCCTTCAGTGCACGCGGCTCCTGTGTATAGTAGAGCTCAAACTCATCCTCATCCGCATAGGTGAAGTACGTCCACACGCCATAGTCGACGTGCGCGTCGATGTCCACCTTAAAGCAGCCACGCTCGTTCAGACTGCCGAGGAAGTACGGGAAGAGGAGCTCATCATGCTCATCCACGTTCTTGTTGATGATCTTGACATCCTTCCCGCCCTTGCGGCAGCGCAGGAGTCCAAACGCCACGCCCGTCTTGCCCGTACGCAGGCGATCAAATCCGTCATGGAGAATTTTTCGCTCCTTCTCTTCATTCTCCATACCGAGCGGGAGATAGAGGACGAAAGGCGCATCCTTGCGCTGCTGCATGGTCAATCCCTTTGTGGGATTCTCCGGCTTCTTCCCTCCAGCAGCATCGGGCTTGTCCGTGGGACGTTCGGGAGTCATCTGGTGCATGGTATTGATCTGACGTGCGATATACTCATCGAAGAGCTTGCGTACCATGGGCGCCTTGCACGAGTTGCCGGCAAGGAAGATGTGCACCTGACGCACATTGCGTCCCTTGAACGCCGCAGCCATCGCCTGGAAGAAGTTCTCGACGCCGCGCCGAATGCGATCCTCAAGTGTACGTTCGAGCTTTCGCACGTCGATGTGCAGACGGATTTCTGCACGGTTGCCTGCATTTCCTGTCTTTTCCGAGGAGAACAAGGTGATCTTTGTATCGAAGCTGTCTCCCGCCGCGAACTCCTCATAGCCCTCACGGCGCTCCCAGAAGGGACGCAGGCGCTCGGCAAGGATCTTATTGTTCAGATGCGATGCCGCATCGCGTGTCTCACGCACAAGAGCCTCCGCACCCGCGAACGTCTCGCTCTCGGGCGGCAGGGCAAAGGTGATCTTGTGCAGGCGCATCTCCGCAAGATTGTCCTTGAACACATCATAGGCAAGCAGCTCAAGGATGTTTTCGCCGCCGAGATACATGTCGCTGCCAAAGCCGAACTGCTCGATGACAAACTTCCGCCGCCCGTTCTCCGGCACATATTCCACTCCGAAGTCAAAGTCTGTCGTGCCGCCGCCAAAGTCAAATACGCCATAGGCGACCTCCTCGCCCACGCGCTTCGGCTCGAGCCCGTACGCCTCAAGTGCGCTGATTGCATACGCTGCCGGCTCGTTTGCACCATCGTACACACGGAACCGTCGCATCATCTCCGGATCATCGAGCAGTGCCTTCGGCAGCGTCTTTCTGAGACCGCGTTCAAAGCTCATGCGGATGTGTTCACGCAAGTTCTTCTCATAGCCCACGGGGAAGGACAGGATGTAGTCGAGGTAGATGTTGCGGTGCATATTGTTGATGTAGAGGCCGAGATAGTACGCGTAGATCTCGATCGGATCGAAGCCGCCTGCATCGAGGGGCTGCGTCTCCGCGTACGGCTTGACCTCCTGAATGTAGCCGCGTCGGTCTTTTAGAATCGGCGAGTTCGCCGTGTCGCGCGTCCAGCGCTTGAGCTCGCTGAACACGGAGTAATAGACAGCAATGCCCTCCGTGGACTGCCGCTCGAAGATCGCATCCGCCGCCTGATGGGACGCAGTGACCTGCGCCCACTCTGTATAGGGGCGCCCCTCTCGCGCGCGGTAGAGCTGCTTGAACTTTTCGATGTCGATCAGCTCGATCGCCGTCGGGTTCTCGTAGTCCTGAATCGTCGGTTCGTTCTCATAGTCTCCCTTGCCGATGCGCAGAAGACGCGCCTCACGATCACGGCAGACAACAACGGTGCTGCGCGTACCGAAGTCGATGGCGCAGGTGCCGTTCATGATAACGTCCAGCTGCGGTGGGCGGGCAACGAGGAAATCCGTCGACGGCAGTCGCAGGCACACACTGTCCTCACGCCCCTCCTCCGTCAGCTCCTCATAGAGATCCCAGTGCCCCAAGCTCATATCCGTCAGGAGGCGCTCTGCATAGGGCTGAATGTTTGCACGTACGTGATCGGCATAGAGAAGCTGCTTTTTAAACGGTTCAATGGAGAAGTCCAGCGCCACGGAACCGGTGTTGATCGCCGTCTCGATCACGCCCTGGATGTCAAAGGTCATGCCAAAGATCGTCTCTTTGAAACGCCCGGCAACAACATCCTCGGCAAAGCGTTCATGATCGAAGAGCAGCTGATCCTCCTCAATGCGGATGTAGGAGCGAATCTTCGGATACTCCGCAACGAAACGGCGCAGCCGCTCCTCCTGCTCATGTGAGACATCCTCCGCATTGAACTCGTCTGCGATCCACTTCAAAAAGCTCTGTGCACCGCTCTTCTCCGTAGCGAGCGAGAACATATACTTCTTATTGACAATGGAAGCGGTCTCATCCTTGAGCGCAGCAATATCCCTTCCGATCTGCTGTCCAAAGCAAAACGAGCTCTCGTAAAAGAACTGCCGAAATGCATCCTTTTTCAAATGTAAGCTGCGCATAAGCACCGGACGTACCGCTGCCTGCATCTCTTTTCGCGCCATTCATTCATCTCCTATCGAACAGGGGAAACGCTGATAAACTGACAAACTTCATTTTATCAAGTGATTCCCACGCAATGATCCCCTTACGCTAAATATTCTTCACAGTCAATCAAAATCCTTTTTCATATTTTCACGTACGAAAAAAGCCCTACGAAAAATTCACAGGGCATTCGATCGAAATGGTGCGCTCGGCGGGAGTCGAACCCACGCTTTCAGCTCCGGAGGCTAACGTCCTATCCACTGGACTACGAGCGCATAAAAGCATAATCCGCATTATAGCTTAAAAGATGCTATTTGTCGAGTGCTTTTTCATCGTTCTTCTCTGCCTTAGCCGCGCTCTCCTCATGCACCGGCGAAATGGGAGCGAAGTAGCGGCGAATGATACCAACCTCATCGCTGATAAAGAGAGCGACCGGCGACTCGCGCAGCATGACAAGTTCCAACAGCCGTGCCTGTTCGGCTGGATTCTGCTCCCGCATGGTCGCGGGGTCTGCTGCGGCACGCGTGAGTGTAATCGCCTTCTGTTCTGCTGCCGCAAAGTCATTCGTCTTGCGCACGATGACCGCGGTCGGATCGTAGACACGGTTCGAGAGCTCCGTCGGTGGAGCATTTTTTTCGATGTGCGTACGCAGATCCTGTGTGTCCCGTTCGAGATCGACGAGACGTGCATAGGTGATCGCCAGATTGCTCTCCCCCTCCTTGGCATCCGTGAGGATCTGATGATAGCGCGTCCAGTTGCGATCCAATTCCGCGATCTGCTTCTGATATGTCCCCCACCATGGCGTAAATAATTCCTGATCACGCGCAATGGTCGCACGCTCCTCGATGGTCAGAGGCTCCGGTGCACGCTCTGCCGTCTGTATCCGAAAAACGATCCCGCTGAGCACTGCGAGCAGGGTGACAAAGATCAGAAAGACACGGCGTGGAAGATAGCGAAACAGAATGATGAGCAGCAGAATGACACCGACCATCAGAACATAGATCAGCATAAACTCCTCCGAATATATTCAGATTCCTGCACGTTCTTTGAGCGCCGCACGATCGAGTATATGAATGCGCCCCCGAGAGGTCTGCACCAGCCCCTCTTGACTGAACTCGCTGATGAGACGGCTGACCACCTCGCGCGCCGTACCAAGGTACTGCGCGGTTTCCTCGTGGGTCAGTCGGATCTCATCTCCCTGCATGCGCGCGGACTCTGTGAGCAGAAATTTCGCAAGTCGTCGATCTGCAGATGTGAAGAGCATCTGTTGAAACTTCCACAGCATTTCCGAAAGACGCACGACCGCATACTCATATGCACGCGCACGCACGGGGATATTCGCGTCGAGGATGCCGCGCACAACCTCCGTATCCGAGATAAAGAGTGCGGTGTCCTTTGCTGCCTCGATCGAGATATCACATGAGATCGTCCCGAGGAATGCAGTGCTCGCAAGGAGGGCGATCTCTCCGTCACGCAGGAAGTAGAGCGTGAATTCACGCCCTTCCTCAGAGAGGATATAGACGCGCAGGGAGCCGGATATGATGTGAAGTGTTCCCGCACGTGCGAGTGAGCCGCGATGAAGAAATTCTCCTTTTGTAAAGTGACTATAGCGCGTGTGGGTAATCAAATCTTCCCGTTGTGCGTCAGTCAGTGCATTCCATAGATCAAACTGTTCGATGTAATCTCGAAATTGACAGCCTTCCAAATCATGTACCAACATATCCATCCCCCCTTTTTCTATCCCCCTATTCCCTTTACCGTTCGCGCAGATCGCGCACAGCAGAAAGGCCTGCCACTGCTCCTTCATAGACCGCCTTGGCAATCTGTAGGAGCCCTCCCGTGCAGTCCCCCGCAGCGTAGACTCCTAGCACATTCGTCTCCATCTGCGCACTCACGATAATTTTATCATTGTTAAGCAATACACCGAGTTTCCGCGCAAGCTCTGAACTGCCTGCTGTGCCGACCGCCATAAAGATACCGTCCACTGCCATCTGTGCGCCATCATCAAAGACGATTCGCTCCACACGACGCGTACCCTCAACGCGCGCAAGCGGGCGCTGCTCCACCGTAACGCCATCCGGAACCATGACGTGTGTCTTCTCGCCATTCGTCAGGATGGTGAGATGTTCCACATGCGGACGTAGGATCTCTGCCTCATGCAGAGCATAGTCACCCGCACCGATGACCGCAACGCGTTTGCCGCGATAGAAGAATGCATCACAGATCGCGCAGAAACTGACACCGCGCCCCTCAAATTCCCTAAGCCCCTGTATGGAGATCGTCTTGCGCGGCACTCCTGCTGCAAGGATAACCGCATCCCCATTGTAATCTTTTTGCACGCCCTCGACCCGAAATCCATGTCCATCGTCCACAGGGAGAATCGCCATCGCCTCATCCGTTTCGAAACGGACACCAAGCCGCTGTGCTCCCGCGATACCGCGCCGCTGCAGCTCTGCACCTGAAATCGGTTCGGCAAAGCCGTAGTAGTTCTCAATCCACTCAGCGGCTGCAAGCGCACCCGATTCCTTGGTGATGACGATCACGTCGGCACCGCCGCGCCGAGCATAGAGTGCGGCGGAGACGCCTGCGGGACCGGAACCGATGATGATGACGTGCATAGATACTCCTAATGTATGAAAAAAGAGGCGTCCCTTCGACGCCTCTTTCTCTGTCTGCGGGGAACTTGGAAAGCACTGATAAATTCAGCGCCATTTATCAGCGATTCCCTTGCTTGATCAATGATGGTTAAAGAGCAGGCTCACCGAACGATGGCTTTGAATACGCACAATGACATCTGCGAGGGACTGTGCGAGAGAGAGTGTGACGAGTTTATCGGACTGCTTCTCCGGTGAAAGCGGAATCGAGTCGGTAATGACAAGCTGATCAATCACGGAGGCACCAAGCCGTTCGGTCGCGGGATCGCTCAGAATGGCATGCGAGCACGCAGCGAGCACACGCTTGGCTCCGCGTTCCTTGAGTGCCTTTGCCCCCTCGCAGAGCGAACCTGCCGTATCGACAATGTCATCGATGAGGAGGGCTGTCTTGCCCTCGACCTCACCGATGAGGTTCATGACCTCTGCACATCCGGGGCAGGGGCGACGCTTCTCAATGATGGCGATCGGCGCATGGAGGAAGTCTGCCATGATCCGTGCGCGTGTGACGCCGCCGAGATCCGGCGAAACCACAACGAGGTCCTCGATCTCCTGCTCGCGGAAGTAATTGGCAAGTACGGGAGCAGCGGCAAGATGATCCACGGGGATATCAAAAAACCCCTGAATCTGCCCTGCATGGAGATCGACAGTGACAACGCGGGTAACCCCCGCCGTCGTCATGAGGTTGGCAACGAGTTTTGCCGAAATCGGCTCGCGCCCGCGCGTCTTGCGATCCTGACGTGCATAGGCATAGTACGGAACGACCGCCGTAATACTGTGTGCAGACGCCCGCTTGCACGCATCCGTGAGAATCAGTAGCTCCATGAGATTATCGTTCACGGGAAAGCTCGTCGACTGAATGATGAAGATGTCCTTTCCGCGAATGCTCTCTTCGATCATCACCTGAATTTCACCGTTGTTGAATTGTCCAACGAATGCCTCGCAGAGAGGGATGCCGATACGTTCAGCAATATCCTTCGCCAATTGGGGATTTGCATTCCCCGTCAGGATGCACACATTGTCGGTCGGAAAACTCATTGCTCTGTTCCTCCTAAAAGCCAGATGCGTCAACACACAAATCTATTTATAGTATAACACGCACCGTTTATTTTGGGAAGAGCGTTGTCCCGGCTTTTTCACAGTGTTCAGAACTATGCACGAATCTCATTTTCGTTTATCAGCCCAGCCTTCGATCTCCTTCTGGCGTGCGCGCGCAACGGAAAGCATACCCGCCGGGACATTGCGCGTGATGGTGGAGCCCGCCGCAATATAGGCACCCTCACCCACGGTGACAGGCGCGACGAGGTTCGAGTTGCAGCCGACAAAGGCATTGTCCTCGATGACCGTACGGAATTTCTTCTTCCCGTCATAGTTGACCGTGATCGTACCGCAGCCCATGTTGACGTTCGCGCCCAGATCACAGTCCCCGATGTAGGAGAGATGGGGCAGCTTCGATCCCGCGCCGATGTTGGAGTTCTTGACCTCGACGAAATTTCCCATCTTTACGCCGGCGCCAATGTGGCTGTCCGGACGAATGTGGTTGAACTGTCCGAGATCTGTTCCGTTTTCGATCTCGGCATCATGGGCATAGACATAGTGTGCCTTGACCCCGTCGCCGATGACCATGTCCTGAAAACGTACATTCGGTCCGATGCGGCAGTCCTCGCCAATCACCGTGACCCCCTCTAAGAATGTAAAGGGATAGATGATGGTGTCCATACCGACGCGCACCTCCGCGTCGATGAATGTTGTATGCGGATCTATGATTGTCACGCCGTCCGCCATCAGTTCCTCGACCTTGCGGCGACGCAGAATACGTTCTGCGACGGCAAGCTGACTGCGCGAGTTGATGCCGAGTGTGCTCTCGTAGTTATCTGCAACTACTGCCCAGATTTTTTCACCCGCATCGCGCAGAATGCTGAGGACATCGGGAAGATAATACTCCCCCTGCGCATTGTCGTTTGTCACCTTTGCAAGCGCCGAAAAGAGCGCCTGCGCATCAAAGCAGTAAATTCCGGCATTAACCTCATGGATCTCGCGTTCCTCGGGGCTCGCATCCTTGTGCTCGACGATTTTCAGAACCTCGCCGCTCTCTCGGCGAACAATGCGCCCGTAGCCCTTTGCGTTTGGCATGATCGCTGTGAGCACCGTCGCCTTTGCGCCCGCATTCACATGCTCCTCGTGAAAACGCGCCAGAAGCTCTGCGGTCAGAAGCGGCGTATCCCCGCAGAGCACCATGATCGTTCCGTGCTCGCCCGCAAGCAGATCCTTCGTCTGCAGGACTGCATGCCCTGTGCCGAGCTGCTCGCGCTGCTCAACATACTCAACGCTGTCCCCAATCGCGGCGCGAACCACTTCACCGCCAAAGCCCGTCACAACGATGTTGCGCCGCGCACCTGCCGCGTTCGCCGCATCGATGACATGCTGCAACATGGACTTTCCTGCCGCATGGTGCAGGACTTTCGGCAGCTTTGACTTCATGCGCGTCCCCTTGCCCGCTGCCAATATAACCGTAACAAAATCCAACATTATGCTCCTCCCATTCTCCGGAAATGTCTACTTTGTACTTTCCTTATTTTTCTTATGTTTTATAATGGTCGTTCCTGTCTTTTTTTCCTGCTCCTCAATGGCGTAAAGCAATGTCTGTTCCGAATTTTCCATGTGCTTTGCACCGACCTTGCGTGCATGGCGAGCATCGCCCGAGCCAATCGCGTCCACAATGGCGCGATGTTCTTCGAGTGTCGCCTTTAGGCGTCCCGGATAAGACATGGAAATCGTACGAAAACGCGTGAGTTGTTCCCGTAGATTGCCGATGATCGCAAGCAAGCGCTCATTGCGTGCAGCTTGGTAGAGGAGTTCGTGAAACTCGATATCCGTCTGCACGATACGGTCCATATCACGCTCCTCAATGGCACGTCCAATGGCAACGAGAAGACGTTCAAGCCGCTCCTGCTCCTCATCGGTAATGCGCTCTGCAGCGAGTTCACAGGCGAGTGCCTCAAGCGCTGAACGAATCTCAAAGATCTCATTGATGTCACGGATGGATACACTCGCAACGTAGGCACCGCGCCGCGGAACGGTGACGACATAGCCCTCCTGCTCAAGCTTTCGGATTGCCTCGCGTACAGGTGTACGACTGACGAGCAGTTCGTCCGCGAGATCGTTCTCCTTCAGCCACTCTCCCGGTTTTAACACTCCGCCACGGATAGCATCACGCAGTACCTCACAGACAATTTCACGAAGCGGCTGATAACTGTTCACAACGACTGGCGATAGTTTTCCTTGCATACAAATTCCCTCTGTCTTACTTCCCGTATCTTCCTGCTGTTTGCGTCAAATGCACCGCAGCGTCGGTTGCGCTGCGGAACTCCTCTGCCGCTGCACGCGCCGTCTGCACATCCGCAAAGAGTCCGAATACGGTCGGCCCGCTGCCCGACATCATCGCGCAAAGTGCCCCACACGCATACATTCGTGCGCGATAGTCACCGATTACGGGATGTGCCGCCTCCGTCACAGGTTCGAGCACATTGCCGGCAAGGCGAATACAGGCAGCTGTATCGCCTGCGGCAATCGCATCCAAGAACGCTGCATTGTCCGGATGCTCCTCCGGCGGGTTCGCATCATAGCTGCGGTATGCCCATGGAGTCGACACGGCAAAGGGCGGCTTTGCGAGCACAACGGGCATCTCCGGAAAGTCCGTAAGCCGCCGCATAATCTCACCGCGTCCCGTTGCAAAAATGGTACCGCCCATGAGGGAAAAGGGAATGTCAGAACCGATCTGTGCACCCAGCGCACAGAGTTCCGCGTCCGATCGTCCAAGTCCATAGAGTTCATTCATCCCGCGCAGGGTCGCTGCCGCATCGGCACTGCCTCCCGCAAGCCCCGCAGCGACAGGGATACGCTTTGCAATGTCGATATGGACACCGCCGCGAACACCGCACTCTTTCATGACGAGTGCCGCCGCACGATGGGCGAGATTGCGCTCATCTGCCTCCAGTCCCGGCAGATCCACGGTCAGCGTGATTCCCTCCTCCTGCCGCGTCAGCGTAAGCGTGTCGGCGAGCGCAAGGGACTGCATGACAGTCGCGATCTCGTGATAGCCGTCATCCCGAAGCCCCAGAATGTCGAGCGTCAGATTGATTTTCGCCCGCCCGAGAATCGTTACCATAGGAAGTCATTCCTCCATTTTCTTGGAAAAAGATGTATGCTGCCTTGCATGTCATCACTCTTTCCTTCTGTTCTCAGATTAACAGGATTTGCAATTATATTCAATAGGTTTTTTTATTATTTCTCAAAAAATTGCGACGGGATCAATGTCGATTGCAATATCATCGCGCAGATGAATCCTCTGATTCCGCAGAAACACTCGTACGTCCGCAAGCGCATCGGTCTTAATGAGTACGATGAAACGATAAGCGCCGCGTTCCTTTTCGATCAGGGGGGGCGATGGTCCGATCACCATACAGCCCGCGCGCCCCGCAAATGTATCTTGAAAGGATGCAGCAAAAGTATTTGCCTCGTTCCATGCGCGATCGCGGTTCGGATCGTGAAAGAGCAGCTTTACAAGGCGGCTGAACGGCGGATAGAAGAGTTCACGGCGCAGCGCAAGCTCCTGCTCTGCAAACGCCTCGTAGTCCTGCCGCATGGCAGCGCACACGGCATAGTGCGCAGGGTTATAGGTCTGTACGATGACCTCCCCGCGCGCGCCACCGTGCCGCCCCGCACGTCCTGCCGTCTGCGTGATGAGCATGAAGCAGCGTTCTGCCGCACGAAAGTCCGGCAGATTGAGACTCGCGTCGGCGCTGATGATGCCGACCGACTGCACACCCGGGAGATCATGTCCCTTTGCGACCATTTGCGTGCCGAGCAGGATGTCGAAATCACGCCTGCGAAACTTCGTCAGAATCTCCTCATGCGCAAGCTTGCGTCCTGTCGTGTCACGATCCATGCGTACGATGCGTGCTGCGGGAAGTAACTGCCCGAGTTCCTCTTCGAGCTTTTCCGTACCTGAGCCGAAGTATTTGATGTAGCGGCTCCCGCACTGCGGACAGGTCTCGGGTACGGGGGCGCGCAGATCGCAGTGATGGCAAAGGAGCTCCCCGTTTACGTGGTAGACGAGCGGCATCGAACACTGCGTGCAGGTCATGACCGCGCCGCAGGAACGACACATGATGAAGGTTGAATAGCCGCGTCGATTCAGCATGATGATCGCCTGCTCACGGCGTGCAAGTGTCTCCGTGAGGAGCTCACGCAGGGGGAGCGAGATGACCGTACGCCGTCCGTGCCGCAGCTCCTCACGCATATCGACGGCACGCACCTCTGGCAACGGCTGACTGCCGATGCGATCCGGCATCCGGAGGAGTGTCAGCTCCCCCGCACACGCGCGCGCATAGGACTCAAGCGATGGAGTTGCGCTGCCGAGCACGAGGATCGCCCCATACCGCCGCGCCAGAACCTCCGCGACCACGCGTGCATGATAGCGCGGTGACTCATCCTGCTTGTAGGACATATCCTGCTCTTCGTCGAGAATGATGGCACCGACATTCTCAGCAGGTGTGAAGAGCGCCGAACGCGCTCCGATGATGATGCCCGCCTCCCCACGCCGCACACGAAAGATCGAATCATTCCGCTCCGCGTGCGAGAGCTGACTGTGAAAAACGACGATGTCGTCCGTGAACACTTCTTGAAACGCCGTGATGAGCTGTCCGGTGAGAGCGATCTCCGGCACGAGCACAACGACCTGCCGCCCCTCCGCACGCACGACACGCGCCGTCTCGATGTAGACGCGCGTCTTGCCGCTACCCGTCACACCGTGGAGCAGATACCCATGAAAGCCGCCGCCTGCAAGCCCCGCCTGCACAGCCGTAACCACAGCCGCCTGTGCCTCCGTCAGATCCTCTGCACTTTTTTCTGCCGTCCCCGCAGTATAGCTGGAACGCAGTTTACGGCGCATGTGCTCCGTCAAATATCCTGCTGCAACGAGATTCTTGATGGTCGCGAGCGAAACGTCCTGTGCGTCGAGTTCGCCGCGCGTGTATTCGTTCCGCACGCGAAAGAGTGCAAGCGCCCGCGCCTGTGCACGTTTCTTGGTAAGCCCTGCGAGCGCTTCATCCGTGACCGTGCCCGCCGTGTAGAACTTTTCATAGCGCGCCTTGTCACGCTTATCGGCGCGATACTCCTTGCGTATGAGATGGTAGCGCAGGAGTTTTTCTATACACGCCTCCACCAACATGGCAGGAAGTGCACGACGCAGCTCCGCCATCCGTTGGCTGCCGCTCTTGCACAGATATCGATAGACGGCGTTCATGTTCCCATCCGCAAGGATGGGGTGTGCCGGATCTGCATCCTCCGCCGCTGCATAGACGGGAAAGATGCGCAATCCGCTCTTACCCGGCATAAAGAGCCGCATGATCTCCGCCGGCGAACAGAGATAGAACGCTGCGAGCTCCTGCGCAGCAGCAAGGAGCTCGGGCGAAAACCACGCCTCCTCATCCACCGCCTCGATGATCTCCCGCAGACGATGTCCTCCGTCCCGCGCGGCGTCATAGGGACGCACGCGTGTGATGAATCCCTCCTTGCGCACGTTGCCAAACGGCACGAACACGCGCCATCCTGCGTCGACCTGTGCGAGATGTTCCGGTAGAACATAGGTGAACTCCTGCGCGATGCTCTTGACTGGAATATTGATATAGACATCCGCAACGGTCATATGTTCACTTTCTCATTAAAAAAGCCGTCACACGAAACATTTCGTGCAACAGCTCCTTTCCATACATTACTATGAGGCAATCGCCGCCTGATTCGCAAGAATTTCCTTGCATGCCTGACATGCGGGACATATGCAGGTATCTTCTCCCTGCTCCTTCGCCTGCTTTGCCGCAGCATTATACTCTCCTGCTCTCTGCGCGCCGAACAGAGCAATGCCGTCTGGCGACTCTGTGAAGCTGATAACCTGATCAATCGTCAGCACATCGCTCTTGATCTCCTCGATGAGTGCCCGAAACGCAGATTTCTCCTCCGCCGTGTCCACTGCACCGAGGAAGGCATCTGCCTTTTCCTTGAGCCCCTCATAGGTCATCGGCGCCTCACTCAGTCTGTGTACCCGTTCGATCACATAATCGCGATCCGCTGCCATATCCATCCGCCTCCGCTCAGTTCTCAAATATTCGAATTTATAAAACAATCTAGTGGATATTATAGGGCAATACACGAGGTTTGACAACTGAAAAAATTTTTGATTTTCACCCCCTATCTGTTTTTCTCATAATTTGTGGCTCAAGTCACAGTTTTTTTGATGGATTCCATGTATGCTATGCACAGAAAGAGTTAAAGCACACAGAGGAGGAACAGCTATGGCAATCCTGAACAATATTCCGCATCAACAGGCACTTCTGCTCAAGGAGCAGGTCGCATACGTAGAGGGACAGGTCGTCAGCAAGACGCTCGTCCAGAACAAGGGGCTCGGTGTCACACTCTTCGCCTTTGCCAAGGGCGAGGGCATCAGCACACATGAGTCGAAGGGCGATGCGCTCGTCACGGCGCTCGACGGTGAGGGCGTCATCAAGATTGACGATGAAACCTATACGCTCAAGGCCTGTGAGAGCATCGTCATGCCTGCAAATCACCCGCACTCGGTCTATGCGGCGAAGGAAACACCATTCAAAATGATGCTCGTCGTCGCATTCCCCGAGGCGTAATATATACGCCAATACGATACATTTCTCCCTGATATCAACACCCGTGGCAGAAGAGCCACGGGTGTTTTGCTTTCCTATTCATCCTCCCGCCGCAGTGCAGCCCCCTTTTCCTGCTGCAAAAAAATGCGCGGCGAACACTTCATATATTTCTTGAAGACCGTACAGAAATTCTTGTAGTCGCCAAAGCCGTTTTCCTCCGCGACCTCGTAGACGCGATATTTTCCCGAGGAAAGCTGCAGGATGGCGTTCTGCAGACGTGTGCGCGTCAGAAGTTCGAGGAAGGTCTGTCCCGTCGCTTCCTTGAATTTGCGGCTGAGGTAGCTCGCACTCACACCTGCCTCTTCGGCAAGCACTTCAATGCTCAGCTTCTCACGATAATCTTGCTGAATTCGCTTCATTGCGTGCAGCACATAGGGATTGAGCCCATCGTCCGCAAAATAGCGCCGCCAATCAACGCCCTCCACAACGGGTTCCGCCCCCGGTGATGCGCTCTCTTTTGCCAATCTTCGCATGAGTGCGGCAAGCTCCGCCTCATCGACGGGTTTCAACAGATAGTCCGCCGCATGCAGACGAAGAGCCTTCTGCGCGTAATCAAACTCCGCATAGCTCGTGAGAAAAACGAGCTGCGGCAGAATTCCCTCCGTCCATGCACGCTCTGCCATCTCGATGCCGTCCATGCACGGCATGCGGATATCCGTCAGCACAACGTCAGGACGCTCCCTGCGCAGGAGTTCGAGTCCTGCCCTGCCGTCGGGTGCATCCCCGACAACGCAGCAGCCCATCCCCGCCCAGTCGATCGTGGAGAGCAGCCCCCGCCGAATGATCTCCTCATCCTCAACAATCAGAATGCGCAGCATCTCCCTCAGCCCCCTTCCCCATCGTTACGGGTAAAACCATCGTTACGCGCATCCCGCCCTCCGCGCGCCGTTCAATCTGCATCCCGTATTCCATTCCAAAAAGCAGCTGAATACGCCGATGTATATTGTATACCCCTGTGTGCACAGAGCAGTTCTCACCGCGCTGCATCATCGTACGCAGATGCTGCAGCGTTTCCTCCGCCATCCCCGTACCCGCATCCTCAATCACGATGTGCAACTGCCCATCATCAATCGCAACGCACGTGAATATATGAATCTCGCCCTCCGCATTCGCCCCATAGTGGATGGCGTTCTCCACGATGGGCTGCAGCAAAAGCTTCGGCACGAGGCAGTGCATCGCCTCCTCGGCGATCTCCTGCCGATAGATGAGACGCGCACCGAAACGCTGGCGTTGGATCTCAATGTAGCTGCCGAGGTGGCGAATGTCCTCTGCGAGCCTCACACGCTGCACGCGATTGTCAATGCTGTAGCGCAGGAGTGCGGAGAGTGCCGTAATCATGCGAACCGCCGCATCCGGCTCAAGTTTCGTCATAAATTTGATGTTCTCAAGTGTGTTGAAGAGAAAATGCGGATTGAACTGCGACTCAAGCTGCCGCAATTCAGAAAGCACGCTTGCACGCGCCTTTTCTTCATTTTCCTGCATCAGGCGAACAAGACTTCGTACCATGCGGTTGTACTCACCCGCGATCTCCTCGAATTCGTTGCCCGTACGAATGGCTAGTTCACGATCCAATTCTCCATGCCGTACGGCGCGGAATGCCTCGACGATTTCATCCATCGCACGTGTCTTCTCCGCCATATCGCGGCGCACGCGAAAGAAGATGAGCGGCACCATGAGGAGGAGCACGGCGAAGAGGATTGCCGCCCCCGTCGCAAACTGGGCAATGCGGTTGCCGACAGGCAGAATGGCATAGACGACGAACCCCCCGTCAAGCACGGATTCCTGCGCCACATAGAACTGCTGCCCGTCCAACTCGATCAATCCATGCGCGTTCACGAGTTTCGGCACGACCTTATGAAAGACTGCATCGCGAAAGATTGTCATCGTGGAAAACGGCGCACGTCCCTCGCGGTCGGCGATGACGAAGTGCATCTTCTCTCCGGTCTGGAGTCGTTTCTCAAGCTCGCGTACGGATAGGACAAAGACTGCATACCCCTCTGTTTCCGCAGTTGTCTGCCCGCTCGTCTGCGGTGCGCGGATTGCCTGACCGACAACGTAGTCCCACTCACGTTCATTCTGCGGGACAAACTCCTGCACACTGCCCGCCTGTTCCTCCATGCGTGAAAAAACACCCCAACGCGCGGTCGGCAGTGCAAGATACGCGGGGACATCGGAGCGCGTCTGAAAGAGGACGCGGCGCTCCTGATCGAGGAGATAAAAACGCGGGAGCTCGCCGTGTAAATTCAGCTCTGCATATAAATTTTCAAAGAATACACGGCGCCCTTCCCCATTCGCATAGAGGCCCCCGATGCCATGCATCGCGATCACAGCCGCACGCGACTCATAGTCATGCGTCAGTTCCGTAAAGATTTCGCCCGCGATCCGCGCTTCCTCCTCCGTGCGCGCCGCCACATTCCGCTGCCAATAGACGGCGGCAAGCAGGATGCAGATGAAGGCGATGAGGAAGCCCGGTATGAGCGCATATTTTAAGAGTGCAGAACGCACTTCATCCTGAAAGCGCCGCATAGTCCCTCCTTTCCGCTCATTCAGTCGATTTCAATTCATTATAACAAAATCTTTTCCAAATACAAAATACCGAAGGGATTTCTCCCCTCGGTATTGTTATCAGTGATTCCCTTACTGCACGCTCGTAAAGATATCCTTGAACTTGTCGAGCCATGCCTTCTTGTTCTTCTCGACCACCTGCTCCTCATCGTCGATGATCTTGATCTGATCCTTCGGCAGGAGTCCGACCGGCGCATCCACGTCGTCACGCACGGAGCGGCGGTGGAGCTGTGCCGTAATGATGCTCTGCGCCTCCTTGCTCGTGATGAAGTCGATGAACTTCTTCGCGTTCGCCATGTGCTTTGCGTTCTTGATGATGTAGATACCGTCGGGCTTTGAGATGACGCCTTCCTTCATGTAGACGAGCTTCACAGGTGCGCCGTCCGCGACGTACTTCGCACCGCCCTCTTCAAACGTAAGACCCACGGCATACTCACCATCCGCAACGCCCTTGTAGACCGCAGACGAGCCGGAGAGCAGCTTGCCGTCGAGGTTGCGGCAGAACTTTTCCACATAGTCCCACCCCTTGTCGGGATCGCCGTTGCCCATTGCATAGAGCATGTTGATGAGGTGCTCGTAGGACGAGGAGGACTTCGACGGATCGGCAAATGCGATCTTTCCCTTGAGTGCAGGGTTCAGGAGATCCTCATAGCCCTCGACCTTCACATCGCCGAGGAGATTCGTATTGATCATGATGACGCTCGGGATGTCCGTGAAGCGCGTCATCGGTCCCTCGGTGTTTTTGAACGCTGCCTGAATGTGATCCTCGTTCACCGAGGTATAGTTCTCGAAGAGATCCGCCTTCGGCTTCATTGTGTTCAGCGAGCCGCCCCAGAAGATATCGCCGAGCGGGTTTGCCTTCTCGGACTCAACGCGCTTTAAGAGTTCGCCCGTGCCCGCCGCGATGACTTCGACCTTCACGCCACTCTGCTTCTCAAACTCCTCGACGAGGGGATTGATGAACGCCAACGGGTGCGGGCAGTAGATGACGAGCGAATTGTCGTCCGCTGCCGCCTGTTTTTCTCCCCCGCCGCAGCCGCTGAGGGCGCCGCCCAGCATCAGCGATGCGGCAAGGACGGCAAACATTTTCTTGAGTTTCATGAAAAGACCTCCTTTGAACAAAAAGACATCTATGCAAAAGGCATTTGCCTGAGAACACATCGTCTACAATGTGACATCCTTGCTCCCCGACACGCGGAAGAAGATCACCATCGCGACGATCGTCGTGAGCGTGAGGATGGTCGAGAGTGCCGCCGCAGTGCCGTAGCTCGCGCGGATGACCTCGGTGTAGATCGCAACCGACATCGTCTTTGTTGCCCCCGTGAAGAGGATGACCGAGGAACTGAGTTCGTTGATCGCCGTGATCCACGAGAGGATCGCCCCACTCATGACACCGGGCAGCATCATGATCGCCGTCACCTTAAAGAATGTCTTGAGGGGTGATGCGCCAAGACTGATCGACGCCTCCTCGATGCTCGGACTGATCTGGTAGAGGATCGCCGAGCTCGAGCGCAGTGTGTAGGGCAGACGCCGAATGACAAGCGAGATAATGATGATGAGCGCCGTTCCCGAAAGGAGGATCGGCTCATCATTGAACGCGAGCAGGAGCGTGATGCCAAGCACCGAACCGGGAATAATATACGGAAACATCGTGAGCGTGTCAATGATGTCCGTGAGCACGCTCTTGCGCCGTGTCGTGAGATATGCAACCGTCATGCCAAGGAAGACGATGGCGAGGATCGCAGCCGTACTGTAAAGGTAGGTGTTCGAAATCGCCGTACCGAGGCTGCTGAATATCGTCGTATAGCTATCGAGTGAATAGCCGCCCGTAAAGACCGCGCCGCGTGTTTCAAGAAACGATGTGTAGATAACGACGAGCTGCGGAATCATCGAGAGTGCAACGAGCAGGTAGATCAGGACGTGCATGAGTGTGTTCCCCGCGCCCTTCATCTCCTTCATCTCGATGGGACGCAGCGAGCTCATCGTAAAGGATTTGCGGCTCACGACGTATTTTTGCAGCAGGAAGATCGTCGAGGTGATGACGACCATGATCGCTGCCATCGCCGCCGCAAAGTTCGCCTGATCACCGACCTCATTGATGAACTCCGAGTAGATCATGACCGGCATGACGTTGAAGCCTTCGCCGATCAGCATCGGCGTGCCGAAGTCCGCCATCGCGTTCATAAAGACCATAAGCGCGCCCGCGAGAATCGTCGGCGTGATGAGCGGCACAATGACCGTCACCACCTTGCGGACACCGCTGCACCCGAGGCTTTCCGCCGCCTCGATCAGCGCCGCGTCGATGTTCTTCATCGCGCCTGCCGCATAGAGATAGATGAAAGGATAGAGCTTGAGTGTCAGGACGAGCAGGATGCCTGTGAACCCGTAAATTGACGGGAACTCATACTGAAACGTATTTTGAAGCCACTGCGTCAGGATGCCGCTGCGTCCGCCGATGAGGATCCACGAGTACGCGCCGATAAACGGCGGCGAGAGGAGCGAGATGATAATGCAGATCTCAAGTGCGCTCTTCCCGCGCACACGATAGAGCGTCATGAAGTACGCGAGCGCCGTGCCGATCACGATTGCGAGCACGGTCACGCATGCCGTCACGCTGAAGCTGTTGATCATCGACTGGTAGTAGTATTTCCGCTCAAAGAAATGCGTGAAATGCGCGAGCGTGAACTCCCCCGTCACGGCGTCCTGAAACGCTGAGGCAAAGAGCGAAAAGAGCGGATAGATGAGAAAGAGCCCGAAGACCGCAATGGAGAGAAGCGTGATGCCCGTCCAGAAATCCCAACGCAGATTCTTACTCATAGCGCACCACATCCTTCAGGATATTACGCGAACCATCTGCCGTGAAGATATTCACCTTCCATACGTTCGGGCGTAGATGCACTGTGTCCCCGACCTCAAGATGCTGCGTCGCATGACCGAGATCCTGTGAGAACTCGAGCGACGCCTGATGCGGCAGAATCATTTCCTCATCGAAGTCGAGACTGTAGTTGATGTATTTGCCGAGGAAGACCTTCGTCTTCACCTTGCACGGCAGACCGTCGTCCTGAATCGAAAGCTCCTCGGGACGCACGGAGATCACGACCTCCATGCCGTCCTCCGCCTCCTCGCCAAGGTTCTCCATCATCATTTCATAGCCGTTTCGGAAGACGACAGCCGCCTCTCCGCCCGATTTTTTCACGCAGCCGTGGAAAAGGTTCGAGTGTCCGATAAATGTCGAAACAAAGATATTCCACGGACGTTCGTAGATCGTCTGCGGCTGCGCCGTCTGCTGGATCTCGCCCTTGTTCATGACCGCGATGCGGTCGGAGATGGAGAGCGCCTCCTCCTGATCGTGGGTAACATAGACCGTTGTGATGCCGACCTTCTTCTGCACCTCGCGGATCGCGGAGCGCATCTCGATGCGCAGTTTCGCGTCGAGGTTCGAGAGAGGTTCGTCCATCAGCAGCACACTCGGATGAATGACAATCGCACGCGCGAGTGCGACGCGCTGCTGCTGACCGCCCGAGAGGCGTTCGGGCAGACGATCCTGATAGTCCGTGATCTGCACCACATCGAGAATGCGGTCAACCTTCTCCTTCATCTCCGCCTTCGGCACATCGCGCAGCTTCAATCCATACTCCACATTCTGCCGCACCGTCAGATGCGGGAAGATCGCGTAGCTCTGGAACACCATGCCGATGTTCCGCTTGTGCGCGGGGATGTCATTGATCCGCTGCTCGTTGAAGAGGATGTCGCCCCCCTCAATGCTGTTGAATCCCGCGATCATGCGCAGGAGCGTCGTCTTGCCGCAGCCCGACGGTCCGAGCAGGGTAAAGAACTCACCGTTGCGGATGTTCTCCGTCAGCCCCGGAATGATCGTGAGATCGCCGTACTTCTTCACGGCATTCTCGATGTGAATCGCTACGCTCATATGATCCCCTCCAAAGTCCATCTATTTCGGATAGCATCGAATCCTTTCGCACTATATTCGTCTGATTATTTATAGTATACGAAAAGAAACAGCAAAAGAATATCCACAAATCTGTAAAATTATCCGAAAAACTGAACTGTGGAGGAAATAAAAAGACTGTTGTACGAAACATTTCAGGTTCATACAACAGTCTCAGTCTTTCGTTGTTCTCTGCACCCTTCGGGCTTGCTTCTCAGACAGGTCAGTAAGTGGCGAACGCAGGGAGCCGATGGGGGCAGCCCATATCACAGGATCGCTTCTGCCGCCGCCATCACGCCGAGCGCGGCGTGCTCGAAGGTCAGCCCGCCCTGCAGGTAGATGCAGTACGGTTCACGCATGGGGCCATCTGCACTCAGCTCGATCGATGCGCCCTGCACGAACGTCCCCGCCGCCATGATAATCTGATCGGCATAGCCCGGCATATCCCACGGCTCGGGCGCGGCGAATGCATCCACGGGCGACATCGCCTGTATCGCGCGTGCGAACGCCTCCATGCGCTCCGCATCCCCGAGCACAATCGCCTGTATGATATCGCTGCGCGCATCCGTAAAGCGCGGGAATGTATGACATCCCAGCCCCTCGAAGATGCCTGCGGCGAACACCGCGCCCTTGAGTGCCTGTGCGACCACATGCGGCGCGAGGAAGAGCCCCTGAAAGAGCAGACGGTTCGAGATGAGGCTCGCGCCGAGCTCATCCCCCATCCCCGGCGCCGTCAGGCGATAGGACGCCATCTCCACGAGGTCGCTGCGTCCCGCGATGTAGCCGCCCGTCGGTGCAAGTCCGCCGCCCGGGTTCTTGATGAGCGAGCCCGCCATAATATCGACTGTGGGGATTTCCGTTGGCTCGACGGTATCCACAAACTCGCCGTAGCAGTTGTCCACAAATACAACGCAGCTTGGATTCGCCGCCTTGATGCGCGCGCTGACCGCACGGATGTCCTCGATACTGAGAGGCTCACGCTCACTGTATCCGCGCGAGCGCTGAACGAGCGCCACCTTTGTCCGTGCCATCACGATGCGGTCGATGCCCGCCAGATCAACGTGCCCGTCCTGCATGGGCAGCTCATCGTAGAGCACGCCGAACTCCTTGAGTGAGCCGACGCTCTCGTGCGCCCAGCCGATGACCGTCTGCATCGTATCGTAGGGCGCTCCCGTAATCGAGACAAGCCGATCGCCGGGACGTAGGATGCCGAACAGCACCGTTGCAAGCGCATGCGTCCCCGAGACGAACTGCGTCCGCACGAGTGCACGCTCCGCACCGAAGACACGCGCATAGAGCTCATCCAGCTTCTCACGTCCAAGATCGCTGTACGCATAGCCGGCGCTTACACCGAAGTGCGCATCCGAGACGCGGCATTCTCGCATCGCGTCCAAGACCTTCTTCGTGTTGATCTCAGCGGCTTCGTCCATACACGCAAACATCCCGCGCGCACGCTCAATTACAGACGCGCGCAACACGCCTAACTCATCGCTCTGCAAATCTTACGCCCTTTCCTGTTCGACATTCTTTTCCAACTCCGACTGCTCGCGCGCCGTGCGCAGATAGCGCACGAGATGCAGTTTCAGTCGCTGTTCCAGCTCCTCAAGATCCGCCGCATCAAACGAATAGCTCACATACGGCATATGGTTCACATGATACTCACCAAAAAACTCATTGCGATAACAGTTATAGTAAATGCCAACGTCATTGCCCCGCGCAAAGTCCACGTAGTCAATGATGAGAAAGGAGCCGTTTGTCAGCTCCGCGGGTGCGGCTGGACGAACAAAGAGTTCAAACCCCTCCAATGCCTCCGCCAGTTCCTGCCCGTACACCCATGCTTCAAGACTCTCGCGCACCGGCAGGAGTTCCTGCGTTGCCAGCGCATCTTCGTGCAGCTCTGTCATCACGCGCGGCAGGTTGCGTGTCAGCTCCTTACCAAACGTCGCTAGGTCCCCATAGATAAAGGACGGCAGGGCAAAGCTCACCACACCGATTTCAACACGCAGTTTGTACGATGTCGTCGGTGCATCGTAGAAACCGATAACGGCACGGTGCTCTGTCGCATGATCGTAGCGAAAGAAATCATACTGCGCCTCGTTCACCTGCCGCCCCTTTGAGAGGACAAAGCCCTCAATTTCGGCGGGAAGTTCGTCAAGCACCGTCCACTGGGCAAGCGCCTCGTCAATTTTCTCTGTAAAATCCTCAGCCATCGCCGTTTACTTACCCGTGCGCCCGCGCTTCGTCATCGGAATCCCCTTCGCACAGAGCGGACATGTCTCCGGCGTATAGGTTTCCACATTCATTGTGAGAAGCGCCGCACAGGGCACGTCACCGAATGTCGCCTTGCCTCCGCTGCGATCAACAAGCATGGAGACCGCCACGGGGACAGCACCCGCCGCCTTGACGACATCGATCACTTCCTTGATCGATCCGCCCGTTGTCACAATGTCCTCGACGATGAGTACGCGCTCCCCCTCATGCAGCGAGAAGCCGCGCCGGAATGTCATTTTTCCATCCACACGCTCGGTGAAAATCGCGCGCGTCCCGAGCGCCTTGCCCGTCTCATGCGCGAGCAGGATGCCGCCCGTCACGGGACCGACCACCGTTTCGATCTCCGCGTCCTTGAACTTCTCCGCCATTGCCTCACAGAGCTGCTGCGTGTATTTCGGATGCTGGAGCACATTGAACTTCTCGACATAATGTGGGCTGTGCAGCCCCGATGTCAGCAAAAAATGACCGTCCATAATCGCGCCCGTCTGAACGAGCAGTGCACGCACTTCGTCCTGCGTCATCATACGCTCTCCATCTCCTTCAAAACTTCCTCTGCCGCTGTACGCGGATCGGCTGCCGCATAGATCGCACGCCCCACGACAAGCTGTGATGCGCCCGCACGGATCGCCCCCGCCGGTGTCATCACGCGTCGCTGATCGTCATTGCTGACACCCGCAGGACGGATGCCCGGCGTCACGATGAGGAAATCCTCGCCGCACACACGGCGAATCTCCGCCGTCTCCGCAGGCGACGCCACCACGCCGTCGAGCCCCGCCTCCTGCGCGAGCCTGGCACGCCGCAGGACGGCATCCGCAATCGTGCCCGTATGTCCGAGTCCCGCCCAGTCGTCTGCGTCCATGCTCGTGAGCACCGTCACACCGATCAGCTTCGGACAGGGAATGCCCTCCGCCTCTGCCGCGCTGTGCAGTGCCTCGCTTGCCGTCTTCATCATGCGCAGGCCGCCCGCCGTGTGGATATTTAGGATGTCGGGGCGCAGACGTAGCAGTGAACACAATCCATTTCCGACCGTATTCGGAATATCGTGAAGCTTGAGATCGAGAAACACCTTTTTCTCCCGCTCCTTCAGCCATGTGACGATACCTCCGCCAAGCGCATAGAAGAGCTCCATGCCCACCTTGTAGTAACTGACGCTGTCACCAAGACGCGCGACAAGCTGCTCTGCCGACGTACGCGTCGGCACATCGAGCGCCGCAATCAACCGATCATCTGCCACAATCTCACTCCTCTATGATGCGCAACCGCGCATCTCCGCAGCCGCATTGTTCCCGTACAAGGCGCACCGAAAGTCCCGTCGGGTAGCGCAGGACAGGCGCGGCCTCTGCCGTGATCGTCGAGAGCACAAGTTCGCCGCGTGCACCGTCCTCGCGTGAAACTTTCCCCGTCCCATCCACAACCTCGGCAAAGAACAGCCGCTCCTCGAGATGAATCCCATCATCCGCAGAACAACTGCACCCGATGAGCGCCCCCATTTCGGCAAGCGTAAAGATATGCGCGAAACGCGCGCTCATACGTTCTGCCACGACGCGTGAAGATGTCTGCGGTGCAATGTGATTTCCGACGGTAATCAGGCGATTCACACACAGATCACGCAACGTTTCTGCAAGCATGGGCAGCGCGTGCTCCCATGCGATCACGATGTCCGGGACTGCCGCACGCACGATCTGCGCCGCCGTGTCGGAGTCCCTGCACGGCAGGACTGCTGCACCGATGGTATCGAGCGCATATTGCAGATCGAGCATACGGCTGTCCGTAAAAGTCCCCGCAAGGAGCACCACGCTCGCACGGTTCACCCCACATGCAGAAAGCATCGACACAACTGTCTGAACCTGCCGCGCGATATCCCCCTGCGTATAGCAGTGGATCCTTCCGCACTCCGCGTCATCGCGCAGGATACTCATGCGCAGGATGCCCGAAAGCGGCAGTGTGAGCATGAAAAAAGGGGCATCCGCCCCCTCTTTCGCTGCACTCTCCCAATATGGCAGATGCGCCATCTCCGCAAATGACGAAATATCAGCGGCATGGATTCCCGCACGTTCAAACGCCGCACGGTAGAACGCCGACTTTTCTTCCGCCCATTTGATCTGGCGCAGGAGCAGCGAGAGACGTGCTTCCTCCGTAAGTACTGTCCCCGTCATGACTCAAGCGGCCTCTGATAGAAGAACGGCTGGAAGCTCGTATAGCCCATTTTGCGGAAGTTCAGAATCGACTCCGTCGCGCCGACAAAGAGAATACCGCCGGGTTTGAGCGCCTCAAAGAAATGGCGATAAAGCTGATCCTTTGCCTCGTCCGTGAAGTAGATGACAACGTTGCGGCAGAGAATCAGGTCAAATCCCGTTTCGAACTTATCCTGCAGGAGATTGTGCCGCTTGAACTCGATCATGTTCTTAATCTCGGACTTCACGGCAAAATGATCGTTCTCCTCGTCAAAGTACCTGCGGCGGCGCTCAGGCGCCATGCACTTGATCTCATCCGCCGTGTAGACGCCGCGCTTCGCCTTTGCCAGAATCTCGACATCGAGATCGGATGCAAGGATGCGGTGGCGCGTCCCCGGCGTCATCTCCTTCATGATGATCGCAAGCGAATACGGCTCTGCCCCGATGGAGCAGCCTGCACTCCATATATTGAGCTTTGAGGAACGCTTCAGGAGATCGGGGATGACATCTGTCTCAAGCTTGCTGAACTTCTCCGGCGTACGGAAGAACTCCGATACATTGATTGTCAGATACTCAATGAACGCCGCAAAATCGTCCTTGTTCTCACAGACATGATCGAAATACTCGACGCAGCCCTTATACCCCGCACGCGTAATCAGATTGTTGATCCGCCGCTTCATCTGCGGCTCCTTATAGAGGTCGAGATCAATCTCCGTCTTTGCCTTCAGCTTCTTCTTAAACTGCTCCCAATCGCGGTCTTCTGCCATATATTATCCTCCCAAACACATTTCCCTACGGCGATGTCTCACTGGATCGTAAAGACCCGACAGGATTTCTTTACCGCGAGTTTCGGCAGGATCACATGCAAAATTCCCGCCTCATAGGACACGGACACCTCTGCCTCATCCACATCGTCAATGAGGAAGGAGCGCTCGAATACACCCGCCTTGCGCTCATGGCAAAGATACTTTGTCTCGGACTCCTCCGGCACGATACGCTCTGCCTTGATTTTGAGGCGCCCGTCCTCGTTGTACGAAACCTCAATGGCATCCTTCGTGAATCCGGGCAGCTCCGCAAACAGCTCATAGCAGTTTTCACAGTCGATCACATCGACGCGGAACGGAAAGAGCATCCCCCCCACCTTGTCGAATGGGTTAAACGAATGTTCCATCACTGTCTCAAGAGCCTTTCCCAGCATCTCCTGCCCCTTCTCGGCATTTTCTCTCAGATTGAACGGCAATGGACGAAACATAGCGACCACCTCCAACGCTCACAGTTATTATCTACGTTTTTATTATAGCAATAAAGGGCATTCTTTTCAATACACACAGAAAGAAGGAACTGGTGTACAAAGCTTTCACTTCGTACAGCAGCCCCTTAACATGGATTCAATTCATGAGAATACCCAGGGAAACACTGATAAATTCAGCACCATCATCTTGGCGCATCTTTTTTGCCCGCTTTTCGCCCTCGATCCTCCACATAGCTTTGACTATGCGTCCGGTTTGCCTCCTCAATCGGACGAAAAAATCTACGCTAATCTGACGGACTTCATTTTATCAGCAATTCCTTTCTGCATAAAATATGCCCGCCCACGAGGAGGTAAATCTTCGTGGGCGGGCGTTTTCGGCTGCTCCGGCAGAGGCAGGGGCTTCTCCCTATTTGGGAAGTTCTGATGCGCAGAGCCTCCCGCGCAGCTCCCCCATCGGGGGCTGCGAACGAATATATATCATTTGTAAGGGCGAAGCGTGTTTTGGATTTTGGGTATGTGCGTGCGGACAGGGCGTTGGCGCGACATATGTCTGCGGCAGGATGGTATACGGTGCTGTCTGCATCCGCACCCTGCGTTAGGGGATGCCGTTGGGTGTTTTTGTGTTTGCGTTTTGCACTGCGACGTGCGATGGCGGTCTCTCCCGCCTGCCCCGCGTTTGTCCGCGCTGCGGTGGTCTCCGCAAAGGTCGGCACTGTCCGCAGATGCTGATCGGCGGCGCGGGGGTGATATTTGGAGCTCCCCTTAGGGAGTCCATACCAAGTTTTGTCTGCGTGCAAGCACGCAGGGGGCGTGCAGCCTCTTCGTTCATCTGCACCTGAACCGGGAGTGACCCCTGCCCCTGCCGGAACAGCCGTCATCTTGGCGCATCTTTTCCGTCTGCTCTGCGTCAATCAGTCCTCAGCATAGGGGTTCTGTGCTTCCGGCTGATTTTCTCGATTGGACGAAAAGTCTGCGCCAATCCGATTACGGTCTAAAATACGCTACTTCCCCTCCAGCACCTCGATGATCTCGGCGAGGGCACTGCCCGCATTGCCGCAGATGCGCTCGTAGATAAGGCGTTCGGCGGGATCTTCGCTGATGGTGCTCTCCGGGATCGGGAGCTGTAGCGTGAAGTCAACTTCGGTGCGCACAAGTGCCTCGTCGAGGGCGCGGGAGGTGTCGGCTGCCGTTTTGGCAAGTACGTCCTGCATGCGGCGGACGGCATTCCGATCATAGTCGATCGTCTTGACCACCTCAATGTCGTAGCAGTAGGGCGTCTGGTTGCCGTCCTTGTTGAAGACGTAGCCCTTGCCCGCGCCGCGTTTCATCCTGCTCTCGGAACGCTGCTCCGCCATATGCGCGAGCGTGCGTAGGAAGCGGCGGCGTGCCTTGTTCTCCTCGGCGGCGGTGTCGAAGTTCAGCTGCATCGCTGTCTTTGCCGCTGTGATGGCGCGTCCGAGCCGCTCCTTTTCCTCCATGAGCGCGTGCCATGCGCGCAGCACGGTCATGGGGTTGTACGCCATGCGCGATTTCTCGCTGCAGTCCACGGCTTCGTCCGCCTGCTCGGGAACGACCTTGCTGCGGAGGTGCTTCTCCGTCACCGTCATGATGTTGTCTGTGTCGTCCAGATACGAGGCAG
>ERZ773014.480-NODE-480-length-27444-cov-7.581146_pt1 | contig 27444 bp, 21 predicted proteins | sample MGYA00580841_ERZ773014 | MGnify/ENA primary metagenome ERZ773014 (study PRJEB29015, sample SAMEA2737989) | human oral metagenome | biome: human oral; feature: human-associated habitat; material: dental | place: China | collected 2067 ... | reverse complement strand
GTCAAGAATTCCACATGGAAATCTTGCCAATCGACCTCGGGCGTCAAAAATTCCACATGGAAATCTTGCCAATCAGCCTCGGGCGTCAAAAATTCCACATAGAATTCTTACCAATCGGCCTCGGGGGGAGGGGAGTCATGCCTTGTGTCGGCCTCGTTCTGAAGGTGTTGCTGGCGAAAGGCCGAGGGCGTTTGCCCCGTAGCGGTTTTAAAGGCGGTGCTGAAATAGCGTGCCGAGGCAAATCCTGTTTCAAAAGCGATGTCGGCCACGGGCTTGTCGGTTTCTTTGAGCAACGCCGAAGCCACATGGATGCGATAGCGGTTGATGAACTCGCTGACGCCCAAGCCTGTCAGCTGCTTCATTTTGTTGTAGAGCGACGCGCGGCTCATAGCCAAGGCATCGGCCACCTGTGCTGTGTCGAAGGCCGCGTCGGCATAGCCCGCCTTGACCGCCGACTGGAGTTTGCGCATAAACTGCTCGTCGGCATTGCTGATGGTGGTTTGGCGGGGCGACGGCGGCAATGGGTCGTGCTGATATTTCTGCCGGAATAGTTCGCGGCGGCGCAGTTGCGTTTCAATCACCGACACGAGCAACTCTACGTCAAACGGTTTGGCGATGTAGGCATCGGCGCCGAGCTTGTAGCCAATCTTCTGGCTCTCGGCATCGCTCTTCGCCGTGAGCAACACCACGGGAATGTGGCTGATTTCGATGTCCTCTTTGATGGTTTGGCAAAGCTGATAGCCGTCCATCACGGGCATCATCACGTCGCTCACCACGAGGTCGGGCTGTTGTTGCCGCAACACGTGCAGTGCCGCTTCTCCATCGCGGGCGCGGAACACGCGGCGGAACTGGGGCTGCAAGGCGGTTTGCAGAAAGTCTAAAAACTCAGTGTTATCGTCGACCACCAACACCGAGAACGCCGATAAATCGAGCATGTGGGTGGCACCGCTGCTTGCGGGTTCGGCAGCATTTGGGGCTTGCGCGTTGGGCACTTCGGCCGTCGTGGCCTGCCGATAGGGCAGCGTGAAAAACATGATTGTGCCGCCGCCGGGATTGTCTTCGGCGGCAATCTTGCCCCCGTGTTGCTCAACAATCTCGCGGCAATAGGCTAAGCCGATGCCACTGCCCAACTTGCGAATGCGCCCCTGATAGAACCGCGTGAAGAGCCGCTCGCGGTCGAGATGAGCCAAGCCCACGCCGTGGTCTTCAACCTGCACGCGCAACCAACCCGCGTTGAGCGATGTGCACAGGCGCACGTCGGTGTCCTCGCGGCTGAATTTGAGTGCATTCATCAGTAAATTCGACACCACAACACGGATTTTCGCCCGGTCCATTTCCAGCGGACGCAGCGTGCGATCCAAATCCATCACTAAGCGCACGCGCTTCTCGGCAAACTCCTGCACAAAGTCGTCTACCACCTCTTCCAACAAATGGTTGATGTCGGCAAAAGTGAGCGTGAGCGCATTGGGCAGTGAGGTGGTTTTGTCATACTCCAACACCCAGTTGATGATGTTTTTCATGTAGCCCGCCTGCCGAAACACGCGTTCGAGCTGTTGCCGTTGTGAGGGGGTGAAGGTCGCGTCGCTGCCCATGAGCAAGCGTTTGAGTGGCGCATAGATCAGCGTCAGCGGCGTGCGCAACTCGTGGCTGATGTTGGTGAGAAACTCAATCTTATCCTCGTGAAGTGCCTGCTGATGGAGTGCCATCTTCCATTTCATGCGCTGCCGGTTGCGCCGAATAATCACGCCCATCGTCAACGTGCCTATGGCTGCCAGGAGTGCCAACACGAGGATGAAAAACCACGGCCGACGATACCATGGTGGTAGCACGCGAAAGGCAACGAGCGGCTTCTCGGCCGTCCAGCTGCCGCTCTTGGTCATGCAGGCCACACTCACGGTGTAGTCGCCCGGCGCTAACGACGGAATGCCAAATTCCGCGCGGTAGGACTCGGTGACGGAGTTGAGCTGTTCGCCCTGTAATCGGTAGCGGAACAGCACGTGGCGGAAAACATCGTTCTCGTTGACTGTGACGTGGAGGTGCAGCGAATTGAAATGTTGTGAAATCTCGCGCGGAAAGGTTTCGGCCGTGTAGCGCCGCCCGTTGTATTCAACGGCTTGCAGATAAAGGGTCATCGGGTCGTGGGTGTCGGCCGAAATGCGCTTGTCGATTTTTACCAAGCCGTTGATGCCGCCCATGTAGAGATAGGGCGAGGAGGGTAGCGCCACGGTGTGTGTGAGAATGTCATTGGGCAGAAAGCCGTCGGCATCGTCCCAAATCATGCAGCGGTGGTTGCGCGTGTCGTAGGAAAACAGCATGTTTGAGGCGTTAATCCACAGGCGGTCGCGGTCGTCAAACTGCATGGCCGAAATGCGACTGAAGAGATTTCCGGCCACTTTGTGAATTTTCTGCGGGTGCGATAGCGAACCCGTGTAGAGCCCGCCCGAGGTAGCTATCCATAGCTGGTCGGCGCCCGACTTGCGGCATACAGCTGTGATTTGCAAATCGTTTCGCAAAGCCACCAACAAGCGGATGTTGCCCTGCACGTCAAGGCGATAGAGACAGTTGTCCTTGGCCAATAGCGTAATCCCGTCGGCGAGCATCATTTGTAGCGACATCCGAGGCATCGTGCCGCGGGCGAAATGCAACTTTGTGAAGCGGTGATGGGCAGTTTCGTAGAAATAAACGTTGCGTGCCAAAATCAGCACCGTCTGTGGAGAAATGCGATAGGCTGTGGGTACAAAGCCCGATCGGCATTCTTCGTCGTTCACATGCGCATCAACAATGGGGAATGGGCTATAGGTGCGGCGCTGTGTGTGATAAACTGCCAGCCCGTGACCGTAGCGCGAAACGAGCAAATCGGTGGGCGAAAGGTTGGTGATGGAGACAATTTTATCGTTATAGGTATTCAGATGGTGGGTGAAAACGCCTGTAGAAGGGTTAAATTCGTTGAGGCCTCCGCCATCAGTGCCCACCCAAAGCCGGCCGTCGGCATCGCCGAAAAGGCTAATCACCACGCGGTCGCTCAGGCCGTTGGTGCTGCCCAAGGTGGCATCGGTATAGGTGCGGATGTGGGTTTCCTTGAAGGCAAACAGCCCGTCGCGCACCGTACCTGCCCACAGGTTGCCGTAAGTATCTTCGTAGAGCGTTTTGATGGAGTTGACAGGCAGCGAATGGGCGTCGCCGGGAATATGGCGAATGGTTGTAAAGGTGTTTCTTCGTGGGTCAATCACTGAGATGCCACCGCCATCGGTACCCACCCACAGTCGGCCACGGTGTTGCTGAATGGTGAGCACAATGTTGTTGGCCAGTGCGCTGTTGCTGGTGTCGTAATGGGCGAGTAACCGCCCCCACCGGTTATAGCGAAACAAGCCCTGGTCGTAGAGCGAGCACCACAATTCGCGCCGATTGCGATCCCAAAACATGGCGCTGAGCACCATCTCGCCTTTGACGATGAGCGGATGCAGTCGGCTGTCGTGTAGCGAATAGGTGTAGATGCCGTTGCTCTCGGTGCCCACGAGTAGGGTGTTATGATCAATTTGCTGCAAAAACGTGATGAGATAGTCGCCTTTAGGAAGCCCTTGCTTCAGAAATGGCAGGCGTGTGAGCGTATGTGTGGCGTAGTTCCAGCGATAGAGCGCTGAATAGCCGCCAAAGAACAGGCCTCCGTTCACTTCGCCCACCGCGCAGATAGGACGGCTGATTTTTTCCGAGAAGACATCGTCCGCTGCGTTATAATAGTAGAGCCCGCGGTTAGTGAGCGTCCAAAGCAGGTGGTCGCGCCCTTCGTACAGTCCCATGACGGCACCAACTTGCGATGAAGGCTGTTCTACTGACGGATAGAAATATCTTTTGATATTGCCGCGATCCACCGCATTTAGACCGAGTGCTGTGCCCACCCACAACCGACCGCGATGGTCGCGCAGAATGGTGTTGACGGTGGCATGTGAGAGACCATGCTCAATCGAAAGGCGCTTGAAATAGTAGTCGTCCGTTGCAGCTTGCGTCGTCAACAGCCCGCAAAAGCAACTGCACATAACAACGAAAAGCGTTTGTAGTTTCATCAAAGTGTGTGAAAACATGATTCGAAATGGCTGCGAATTGACATAACTCCTGCAACTTTTGAAACAGTTAGCTGCAAAATCTCTACCGATTTTAGGCTCCGATTAAGTGTGGAAGCTCATTTCCCCATCGGTTTCTATGTGGATGTATCTAAATATAGTAACTGCTTTCAAACATGAATTTACTGGGAAAATATGTTTTCCTCAATAACCGTGCGAAGGCCTTTAATCTTTTCGCCTTGTGTGCGTTGCACCACTTGTTTTGCTTTCGTGCGAGCTACAGCAACATAAGTGTAGCGGTCGCGCACATCAATGCGGCCAATCTCATCGCCTTTCAGTCCACCTCTCTTGCAAAGGAACCCCACAATGTCGGTCTTGCTGAGTTTGTCGCGACGACCTTTACCAATGTAAAGCGTTTGGAAGTGTGGCTGTGTGGGTTCAGGTAGCACTTGGGGCAGCGCAAAATCGGCCACATCGGCATCCACATAAGCGGGAATTTGCTCTTGCCCGTGAAGAATGAAAAAGGCTTTTCCGTGCTTATCCCAGCGTGCCGTGCGCCCCACGCGATGCACATAACCGTCTTCTGTCTCGGGCAAATGATAGTGCACGATGTTGGCAATATTGGGAATATCCAAGCCGCGTGCTGCTAAATCGGTACTCACCAGGATAGAGGCACTGCCATTAGAGAAGCGATAGAGGGCGTCTTCGCGCTGGCGTTGCTCCATGCCGCCATGGAAATGGCTCACCACAAAGCCCTGTTCGCGCAGATAAGTGGCCACGCGTTCGACGGCATCGCGATAGTTGAGAAACACGATGGTGCTTGCACCCTGAAACGATAACAGCAGTTGGCGCAACGTGGGTAGCTTGTCTTTTTCCTCACTTTGTACGCGATAGATGGTCACACGCTGCGACACTTGCTCATCTTCGGGCAGGAAATTCAGCACCTTGAAGAAGCGGGTCATGAGCGTTTGACTGCCCAATTCCTCGGCAGGTGTGGCCGATAGCAGCACAGAGCGAATGGCTTTGGGCAGCAATTCTATGAGCTGTTGCATCTCGTCGTGGAAACCCATCTCCAAACATTTGTCAAACTCGTCGATGAAGAGGTAGCGAATGGCATGCGTGTCGATATTGCCTTTCTGCAAGTGGTCGTTCAAACGGCCTGGTGTGGCAAAAACAATTTGTGGTTGCACCTCGCGCAACTTGCGGTGTTCGTCCATCGTTGCACGCCCTCCATAGCAGGCCATACCTCGCAATCCGCAGCCCATGTCTTTGAGCACTGTGGCCGATTGCAGTGCCAGTTCGCGTCCGGGCACCACCACCACCGCCTGCACTTGGTTACTTTGTGCATCCAACAGTTGGGTGAGCGGCAAGAGATAGGCCAGCGTTTTGCCTGACCCTGTAGGCGAGAGCACCATCAGGTTGTCCGTGTGTTGCAACAGCTCATCGCACACTGCCGTTTGCATGGCGTTGAGCGTGAGATGCAGTTTTTGGGTAAGCGCTTCAATCGTCATAACAGTTTCTCCATTTCAATGAATTCTTTCTCCATGTTGAGGTTCATGTAAATCGTGTAGAGCGGCAGTGCCCATTGTTTCTTTTGATCGGGTTTGAGCTGGCGATAGCGCTCCAAATAGGGCCGTGCCTCACGATAGAGCTCAAGGATTTGGGCACGTTGCTTGGCGTTATATTTCTGCGATTTGTCCAAGATGATGGTTTGATTGAATATGGCTAAGCCTGCATAGAGCTGTGCATCGGCTAACGTGTCGTTTTCGGCGATGAGCTTTTTGCTGAGTTGCAGGCATTCCTGATAGCGTCCCATGTTGAGCAGCAACGAACTTTTCGTGAGGCGATAGCGCACGTTGTTAGGCATTGTTTGCAGGGCCCGATTACAATAATCCAGTGCCGTTGCATCATCACCCAGTGTATGATAGTACTCCACCAAGTGCGAAAAATAAAAAGGATTGTGGGGGTAGGCTTGAAAACCTTTGCGCAGAATTTGCAGATAGCGTGTGGTATCGCGTTGTTGCCAATAAGTCTCGGTTAAATATTGCAGCAAGTTGTCCGCATGCGTTTGGTCTTTTTCTGCCAAAGTTGCATAGCGAAGCGTGGCCGCTGCGTCGTGCATTTTATATCCACAATAGACCGACCAATAGGCAGCGACGGGCAGGTTGGCATCCTTTTCGGCATAATGATAGTCTTTAAAGAGTGGCTTCTCGGCACAACTGATGTAACTGTTGAGCAGGGTGTAGGCCTGTTGATAGTCTTGATTGCGTGCGAAAAAGAGTCCTCCATTGAATAGGTTGGGACGATATTGATTGAGGATGGCAGCACTCTGCTCGCGATATTTCATTTTAATTTTTCCTTTGGGCGTAGGCACTTGCTCCACAGAATCAAGCCCTTCAAGCGTGTTAAACATGCGATGCGCCACTTGAAAGAAGGCGGCAGTGTCGATATTTTGCTGCAAATAGAGCTTCTCGTTGAACTGTTCGTATTGTTTTTGCTGTGCATCGAAGAGCATTTTCCAGATTTTGTCGTTACCCCGATAAACAGGATCTTGCAGAAGTTCGCACAACAGACCTTCGGCTTTCTCTAAGTTTTTTCCATTCCGTATGTAGTCGCGTACCAACGAAATGGTTTTCTTGTTGGCCTGCATACACAGAGGAATGCAGAGCAAGAAGCAAACAAGTAATTTTTTCATCAATGTAATCCTAAAACTTTATTCACCTCAGTCAACACGCGTTCCCATTCCACTAAGGCTTGTTTTTCGTCGAGATGCGATACTTTGAGCAGCCATTGGCGTGCGTGTTGGTAGTAGCCTTTGATGGTGGCTGCGTCTTTTTTGCGTAAACGTTTGCGTTGGTTGTTTAAACTGTCGGTGAGTTCTTGTGCCCATGAGGCATAACAAATGCCAATATCATAAATAGCTTGTACGTAGGCCTTATCTCGTTTTTCGGCCTCTTTAAAATAATTGATTGCCTTTTCCCATTGCTTGGCCTTCATGGCTAATTCGCCATTGAGCATCCACACCTGCTTGTTGCGTGCGTGCTTTCTTAACTCGTCTGCAGCAAATCTATGCAATGCCATGCTGTCAGGATGAGCCGAATAATGGTCGATGAGCATTTTGAAGTAGACGGCATTGCTTGGGTCGATGTCGTGGAGGGCGGTTAAGGCAGAGACATAACGCAGTGTGTCGGCTTGTGAATGAAGACAATTCTTCATGCAATTAATCTTAATCTCGGCTGCGTTTTTGGCGTAGGCAGGATATTGAAGTGCGATGTCGGCATAGTGTTCGGCCTCGCGGAAGTTGTCTTTTCCATAAAAAAGCAAACTTGAATAATAGGCAGCAATGCCTTCGTGGTTATCTTTTTCATGAAACATGGGGCGGCTGAGACAATGCAGATAGAATAGAAATGTGGTGAGAGCCTGTGCGGAGTTGCCTCGGCGATATTCAAAAATGCCGGCATCAATGAGCGTAGGGAGCAGTGGAGATAATCGCGTGCTATTCTCTTGCGTATAGTCTAAATGCACACGACCTCTGCTGTCGGGCAATGCATCTAACGAGTCACAAGTGAGTGCCATTTGCAACAGTTCTTGCACTTGTTGGTAATATGCCGCCGAGTCGGTCCTATGTTCAGCAAGTGTTTGCAGACGCAGACCTATTTCTTTATGAAGCCTCTTGGCATCACGTTTTGGCGTTTGTGCATAGCCTTGTGATAGAAGTGCCGTGCTGCAAACCATTATAAAAAGGATGAGAAAACGTTTCATAAGAAGAAAAAATCGTGTATTGATCAATTAAAAGTGTGGAGGATGTGTCAAAAAGTTGTTTCGACACATCCTCTACTCATCGTTGCCAAGTGTTTACTTGTTCAACGCTTCCATTTCTTTCGTGCGGCTGTCTGCAGCACCATAGAGGCTATAGTAAACGGCATAGAGCGGATAACTCCAGTTGGCTTTCTCACGATTGGGGTCTAATGCGCGTGCCTTCTCTAAGAACCCTTCACTCTCTTTATAGAGGTTGGTTTGCTCGGTCTTGTTACCATTGATGGAACCGGCTTGTGCATTGAGGCAGAAACCTAAATAAGTGAGCACAATAGGGTTCTTGTCATCTTTCGCAACAGACTTCTTAAAGCAATCAATAGCTTCTTTGGGCTTGTTCTCATTCATGAAGATTTGACCTTTCAGCGCCCATGCCAATGCGTTTGAAGGATCGGCTGCCAGCTTGTCGTTCAACAGTTTATTTTGTTCGGTTGCCATTTTCAAGCTGCCACACATGGTCACCAATGTCGAGAAGATTTGGTCGTTGTTGCTGTCCTTCTCATACAAAGTCTTGAGCTTATTCACATACTGAACGGAATCTTCATGCGTCTTCAAACCCTGCTGCATGATATAAAGCTTCAAGTTTAAAGCATCTTTATAGGCGGCAGTGTCTTGCATAGCCACATCAACATACTTGTCGGCCAGTTGATAATCCTTGTTTTGGAAAGCATAAACACCGGCGACACGTGCCACTTCACCCAAATAGGTGTCAGGTGTTTTGCTCTTGTCTACACCATTAAACAGAGGGTTGGTTGCGCTTTCTACATACATACCGAAATACTTCAGCGCGTCAGCCTGCTGATTGTTTTGCCCAGCTAATTGACCTGCATTGATGAGATTGGGACGCAAACCATATAGACGGTTGGCATTGTTGCTCTCAAAGCGCGGCTTGATCTTTCCCTTTTCATTGGGCTTTTGGTCGAATTCGTTGCAACGAATAGCGTTGTCAAAAGCATTGTAGAGTGCTTGGTTGAAGCCTAAAGTGTCGTAGGCCGACTCCTTGCCCTGACCAAATTGCTTTGCCATTTGGTTTGATGTCATAATGGCTTGCTCTTTGTTCACCTTGTCCAAAGCCAATTCAACGAGCTTATTATAGGCTTTTGCCTTTTCTGCATCGTTGGCTAATTGTCCTAAACTTGTTTTTACTAACTCGGCTGCTTCGTTGTAGGTCTTTGCTTTTAAAATAGCTTTCAACGCTTCGCTGTCAGCAGCAAATGCAGCGGATGTACCTAAGAACATCAACGCTGCCATCATTAATTTTTTCATATTCAAATATTACTTTAAGTTTTACTAATCTTCATTTGTCTCATCTTCGTCGGTAAGTGACGCCTCATTCTCAAAGTCATCGGCATTGCGTTGCGTGTCTTTTCGAATTTCTTCAGCTTTATTGGCCCACTGTGTGCGGCTCTCTTCCTCAACCGTTGCTTCTAATTCAGAACTCATTACCTTGCAGACGCTGGCAATGACATCGTTCTTTTTAGCAAGGTTGATGAGGCGCACGCCTTGTGTAGCACGTCCCATGACGCGCACTTCGGCTAAAGCTAAACGAATGACGACACCACTCTTGTTGATGATCATGAGGTCGTTCTCATCGGTCACGTTCTTGATGCTCACCAAACGCCCTGTCTTGTCGGTCACAGCAAGTGTCTTCACACCCTTTCCGCCGCGGTTGGTTACACGGTAGTCTTCAACCAAACTACGTTTACCGTAGCCCTGTTCGCTCACCACCATCACGGTCTCTGTGCTTGCATCGTTTACCGTTATCATGCCAATCACCTCGTCGTCACCGCCATCTAAGCGCATGCCACGCACACCTGTTGCCGTGCGTCCCATGGTGCGGATGGTGCTTTCGTTGAAGCGAACGGCACGACCATTGCGGTTGGCCATAATCAACTCGTTCTCACCATTGGTCAGACGGACATCCACCACCTCGTCGCCTTCGACGATGTTGATTGCAATCACGCCATTGGCGCGCGGCCGACTGTACGCCTCTAACGATGTTTTCTTCACCGTTCCATTCTTAGTAGCGAAGATAACATAGTGCGAGTTGTTGAATTGTTCGTCGTTGAGCCCCTTCAAACGCAAGATGGCATTGATGGCATCATCACTCTCAATGTTGAGCATATTTTGAATGGCACGCCCCTTACTGTTGCGATCGCCCTCGGGAATCTCATAGCATTTGAGCCAATAACAACGTCCTTTTTTCGTGAAAAAGAGCATTGTTTGGTGCATAGTTGCAGGATAAATAAATTCTGTGAAGTCTTGTTCGCGGTGCCGAGCAGCCTTTGCTCCCACACCACCCCGTGCTTGTTCGCGGAACTCACTCAGTGGTGTGCGCTTGATATAGCCCATGTGGCTCACCGTGATGACAACGGGATCGTTGGGGTAGAAATCCTCGGGATTAAACTCTTCACTCGAATATTTAATCTCCGTGCGACGCACATCGCCATATTTTTCTTTCACCTCGTTGAGTTCGTCCTTCATCACCTTCTTGCACAATTCGGGGTCATCTAAAATCTGTTGCAAGTAAGCAATTTGCCGTTCTAATTCTTCATATTCAGCATGCAACTGATCCATACGCAGACCGGTGAGCTGACTCAACCGCATGTCGACGATGGCTTTACTCTGCAGTTCGTCTAATTCGAAACGCTGTTCCAAATTGCGTTGTGCATCAGTTGGTGTTTTGCTGGCCCGGATAATGTGCACCACTTCGTCGATGTTGTCGCAGGCAATAATCAGACCTTCTAAGATGTGGGCACGCTCTTGCGCTTTCTTTAAATCATATTTCGTGCGGCGAATGGTCACATCGTGCCGATGCTCAACGAAATATTTCACACAGTCTTTCAGGCTCAACAGCCGCGGACGCCCTTTTACCAAGGCAATACAGTTCACCGAGAACGAGCTTTGCAGCGCCGTCATCTTAAACAATTTGTTCAGAATGACATTCGCGTTGGCATCGCGTTTCACATCAATCACAATGCGCATGCCTTGTCGTCCCGACTCATCATTGGCGTTGCTGATACCATCAATCTTTCCCTCTTTCACCAATTCGGCGATGTATTCAATCAGTGCTTGCTTGTTTACACCATACGGAATCTCGGTAATGACAATCTTATCATGGTTTTCACCGCTCTCAATCTCGGCTTTTGCACGCATTACAATACGCCCACGTCCAGTTTCATAAGCCTGACGTACACCTTGAATACCATATATATAAGCTCCTGTAGGGAAGTCGGGTGCTTTGATATGTTGCATCAATCCGTCCAACGTTATGTCGGGGTTATCGATATAAGCACAGCAGCCATCAATCACTTCTCCAAGGTTGTGGGTCGGCATATTTGTGGCCATTCCCACGGCAATACCATTGCCACCATTCACTAACAGATTGGGAATTTTGGTGGGCATCACGCTCGGTTCCACCAACGTGTCGTCGAAGTTGTTGGTCATGTCGACGGTGTCTTTCTCCAAGTCGTCCATGATGTGTTCGCCCATCTTGCTCAGTCGGCACTCGGTGTAACGCATGGCTGCCGGCGAGTCACCGTCAATCGAACCGAAGTTTCCTTGTCCGTCGACCAAGGTGTAGCGCATGTTCCAGTCTTGCCCCATGCGCACCAGTGCGCCATACACCGACGAGTCACCGTGGGGATGATATTTACCGAGCACTTCACCCACGACGCGTGCACATTTCTTATAAGGCTTATCGCTGGTGTTACCGATGCCCAACATACCATAAAGAATGCGGCGGTGAACGGGTTTAAAGCCGTCGCGCACATCAGGAAGTGCACGCGCCACGATGACCGACATTGAATAGTCAATGTAAGAGGATTTCATTTCCTCCTCGATATTGATTTTCAATATCCGGTCGTTGTCAATTGTCTGATTTTCGTCCATTACTATTTTTGAGAATAATTATTGCGTTGTTTGCTACTCGCTTGTTGAAAGAAAAAATCGCCTGAAAGGCGTTTTATTTTCGTTTTAAGCGATTTTGCATGCTTTTTGTGGCGGCTAAATTACGATTTTTTTTTCATATAGGGTTCGTTGTATTCTTAAAAAAACGCAAACTCCTCATGTCTACGCTGCGGTCGGTAATACTCATTAGTAATGAGTGAAGAAGGCGATGAAACCTTAAATAATTTAAAAACTATACCTAAAAGTAGGTATTTCTCGTGAGAAATCTATATTTTTGCATCGCATTACGGCACAGATTGCCTAATACATATTACAAAAACATTATTTGAACATATAAATTTTAGATGATTATGGCTTACGTAATTGGTAACGATTGTATCGCTTGTGGTACTTGTATTGACGAATGTCCAGTAGGAGCAATCTCTGAAGGTGACATCTATTCTATCAATCCTGACATGTGCACCGAGTGTGGCACTTGCGCTTCTGTTTGTCCCAACGAGGCAATCAGCCTTCCTGAATAAGGCATTCCACCAAGTAAAGAATAAAAAAGGCGTACTACTCTTGTGTAGTACGCCTTTTTTGTGTCGGTTGATGTCGCTGCAGAGTCTGCCCAGCAGCATAGCGTTGACAGGGTGGGGTGGCGCGGTTAGAAATTAATCATATAATGGTGTTTGGGCTTTGAAGCGTCAAACAGCACGATGCCGCAATCGTATAAATCGTAGCTGCGCACTACTTGCGGTTGTTGGATGAGCATTTTCCATGCATCCAAAGCCTCGCGCCGGGTATGGATATCCAATAAAATCAGCATGGACTGGGCTTGCGAACGCTTGATAAGTGCTTGGCAAAGGGCGAGATTATGCTGCGTAAGTGGAAGGCTTGCTACCGAAAATGTTGTTGGCAGCAGGGCTTCATCTAACGGTAAAAACTGGGTTTTGCTGCAACCTTCGTTCACATAATCGGCATAAACATCGGCCTTATCACCCGCATGAAACCATTGCTTCGCCTGCAAGTAGTTGGCCAGTCGAAAAAACAATCGGCCGCGTTTTTGCACGGCATGTCCTTCGTTGCGGTGGCGTAGGTGCAAGGGTTGGTAGGCGTAGTAAGGATAATGTTCGGTGAGGACATAGCGAATAAACTGATAGGCTGAGGGCGACTGCACACCAAAACCGCGTGAATATTTCGCCCGGCGCAGCCAAACGCTCCACCGTTTCAGATGATAGAGCACCCTATTCACCCATTGTTTTCTCGTCCTTTGTTGATTCATGTCTTTTTTGTGTGCTTGCAAAAGTACGAAAAAAAATAGGATGACAAAATGGCTTCAAGCTGTTAAAAAAGGTTATGTGCAGGGGCTGAAAGCTTGCAAATCGTGTTATTCTGAACTTTTATTACTACCTTTGCTGCGCATTTCGGAAAAGCCGAAGCATTTGAGCGTGTAGTTGTTGTGATTAAGACAGCATGGCATGCGAAAGATGTAAATGATGCAACAACCATTAATCAATTTTAAGCAATGTATTTAGACAAAGCAAAGAAAGAAGAGATTTTCAACGAGTATGGCAAATCAACTACCGATACCGGTTCTGCTGAAAGCCAAATCGCTCTCTTCACCTATCGCATTAAGCACTTAACAGAGCACGTGAAGGCAAACCACAAAGACAATGTAACGACCCGCTCGTTGACGATGTTGGTTGGTAAGCGTCGTGCGTTGCTCGACTATTTGTACAAGCGTGACATTGAGCGCTATCGTGCAATCGTTAAGAAGCTTGGTTTACGTAAGTAAGTTTAAGTTTTTAAATTATAATAAATCCCTGTAACGCGTGATGTGTTGCAGGGATTTTTCTTTTTAGCTTCAGCAAAAAGGGGATGCTGTGGCGTTTACAAATCTAAGTCAAGCTCTACAGGACAGTGGTCGCTTCCCATGATGTCGGTATGGATTTTGGCATCGGTGAGTTGCGGGCGCAGGCGTTCTGAGATGAGGAAATAGTCGATGCGCCACCCCGTATTCTTTTCTCTTGCGCGGAAACGGTAGCTCCACCAGCTGTAGGTTTGTTGCTCGGGGTAGAGCGTTCGGAACGTATCAATGAAACCATGGCCGAGCAGTTGGGTCATTTTAGCCCGCTCTTCGTCGGTAAATCCTGCATTGCGGCGATTGGTTTTTGGGTTTTTGAGGTCAATCTCTTCGTGGGCAACGTTCATGTCTCCACAAACAATAACAGGTTTCTGCTCGTCTAACCGGTGCAGATAGGCCTGGAAATCATCTTCCCATTGCATGCGATAGTCCAAGCGGCGCAACTCATCTTGCGAGTTAGGTGTGTAGACGGTGACAAGGAAAAATGACTCATATTCTAACGTGATGACTCGTCCTTCGTGGTCGTGTTCGTCGATACCGATGCCATAGCTAACGGCCAACGGTGCCTGCTTGGCATAGATAGCCGTGCCGCTATAGCCTTTTTTCTCGGCATAGTTCCAAAACGATTGGTAGCCGGGGAACTGCAAATCGAGCAGTCCCGCCTGCATCTTTGTTTCTTGCAGGCAGAAGAAATCGGCATCCAAAGCCTTGAATTGCTGTTCGAAATCTTTGCCCACACAGGCACGAAGCCCATTGACATTCCAGGATATAAATTTCATTTCTTTGTTGTTTAAAGGGTGAATAATCTGCGCTTCGAACGGCATTTAAATGCGTTTCGATTCGCCACGCAGCAGACTCATGAACTCTTGTCGGGTGTTGAGGTCGTTGAACACGCCGCTGAAGTCGCTCGTTGTGGTGATGGAATTCTGTTTTTCCACACCGCGCATCTGCATGCACATGTGTTTGGCTTCAATCACCACCATCACACCTTGCGGGCGCAACGTGGCCTGAATACATTCCTTAATTTGTTGCGTCAAGCGTTCCTGCACCTGCAAACGATGGCTGAAGATGTCGACCACACGTGCAATCTTGCTCAGTCCCGTGATGTAGCCGTTGGGAATGTAGGCCACATGGCATTTGCCATAGAAGGGGAGCAAATGGTGTTCGCAGAGGGAAAACACGTCGATATCCTTCACAATGACCATCTGGTTATAGTCTTCTTGGAACAGTGCATCGGTCAACACCTGCTGCGGATCTTGCATGTAGCCGCGCGTCAGCACCTGCATTGCCTTAGCCACCCGCATGGGCGTCTTCTCCAATCCTTCGCGTTGCGGGTCTTCGCCCAACAAGGTGAGAATGCTTTTATAATGGGTCGCAAGGTCAGTCAAGCCCTCACGAAATTCGTTTTCCGGATTCATTTGTTCTGTTTTTTGATGTTGATGCCTGCCGGGCATGGCGCAAAGTGCGGCTGTGGGCTGCGCTTAGTCCTGCACGGTGATTTTTCCTTTCACGATGTTGGCTTGCCGATAGCCCAAGGCTTTCACCTTTTGCAGCATGCGTTCGGCCTCTTCAAACGTGCGATAGTTGCCCACGCGGCATATCCAGTGGGGCGAATAGAAATGCACATAGACGGGCTCTTCGGGATATTTTGTTTTGATGACGATGCTGGCTTGCTCGGCCTTTTGCCGGTCGATGCGCGAGTTGCCGCCCGCGAAAGCCTGCACCCGATAGCCCACAATCTTGCGACTGCCGCGCATCACCTTTTTGCGCATGTCCACAATGGGTGCTTCTTCTTCGTCGGATTCGGGCGTTTTTGTGGTCGAATCTGTGCGCTTTTGCTCCGTAGTTTCGCGTTGTTCGGTAGGCTTTTTCTCTGTCGTTTCTTTCGGACGCACTTGTTTGGCCGAATCTTTGTCGGCCACATGGTGGGTTGTGGGCTTTGTTTCCTTTTTCTCTTTGTCGGGTTTCTGCGTTGTGCCTGCTGATTTGGGCATGGCCTCTTTCTTCTCCTGTGGCTGCGTTGTAGCCTTTGTTGCGGCGCGGCCATTCACAAGGTCATCAATTTCTTTGCTTTGCGTAACCGTTACGACACCCATTCCCGCCTCACGTTTCTTGACGTGGTCGAGGAACGTTTGTGCCGAAACCGAAAGCGTAGCGCAAAGCATCAACCATAGAAAACAAGCTAACTTTTTCATCTTTATCCTAAATCAAAATTTATGAGCACCTGTGCAACACACAGCTTTTTCTCCTTTTATCGCCTCCGTGCGGCGCGGTAACAATATTTTCTCCTTTTATCGTCTCCGTGCGGCGCGGTAACAATATTTTTCTCCTTTTATCGTCTCCGTGCGGCGCGGGAACAATTTTTTTGCGTTTGGCAGCAATCTTTTATAGCAAAAAACGCAAGTGGCGATATGTAATTGCAGGAACACACGGGCGGTGCATTCCTGCAATAGGGATTGATTTTTACTTCTTCCAAGCGTCGATAATGGCTTTGAAATCAACGGGCTTCAGCGAAGCACCGCCAATCAAACCGCCATCGATGTTGGGCTTAGCGAAGAGTTCGCCGGCATTCGATGCGTTGCAGCTGCCACCATAAAGGATGGTTGTGTCTTCGGCTGCAGCCTGACCATACTTCTCTGCTACGATAGAACGAATGTAGGCCAGCATCTCTTCGGCTTGGTCGGATGTGGCCGTTTTGCCGGTGCCGATGGCCCAAATAGGTTCGTAGGCCAAAACAATGTTCTTCCACTCTTCGGCAGAGAGATTGAACACGCTGCCTTCGAGCTCGGCCTTTACCACTGCGTTCTGGCGGTTGGCCTCGCGCTCTTCCAAAGTTTCACCGCAGCAGAAGATGACTTTCAAACCATGCTTCAAGGCCAGGAGCACTTTCTCTTTCAAGATTTCTGCAGTCTCGCCATAGTATTGGCGACGCTCAGAGTGGCCGAGAATGACATATTGTGCGCCGGTGCTCTTCACCATTTCGGCAGACACTTCGCCCGTGTAAGCGCCCTTCTCTTTGTCGGCACAGTTCTCAGCGCCTAAGCCAACCACACTGCCTTTGAGCACTTCGGCCACGCTGGCCAAGTGGATGAAAGGTGTGCAAACCACCACGTCGCAGTGGGGCTTGTCGTTAGCCAAAGAGTCCTTTACGTTGGTTGCCAATGCAACTCCATCTTGCAGGTTGAGGTTCATTTTCCAGTTACCTGCTACCATTTTCTTTCTCATATTGATTTTTTTTATTAAAGAGTTGATATAAATTGTCTTTATTCTTTTTTTCTTTCAGGCGCACCCATTGGCTCCATGCCCAGAAGCGGTCGGCTAAAGTGAGCAAAGTGAGTGGGAGGACGAACCAAAGCACGATGACAATGATTTTGCTGGGCACCGAGTCTTGGGGCATCTTGGCCCATGTGGCCTGCGCGATGGGGCGCGAAAGGTCGTCGCCGGCGGGCAAAGCGTTGTGGCTCCATTTGTTGATGATGGTGCCATTGTGGAGCAACAACAAGCCCGGGTTGCTGCGAATGATGGTCTTCAAAACCGTCTCGTCGGTCGAGAAGAATGGATATTCGGCGCCGGTGAGGTCAATCCATCGGCGAATGGCCTTGTCTGTGCTGGCCGTTAAACCATAGAAGGGGATGCGCTGTTGCTGTGCATATTCGTAGAGTTGGTCGATGTCGCCAAAGTTACCGTCGTCGGCCGTTTCTAAATGGGGGGCAATGAGCAAAAAGGTGTAGCCCTTGTGTTGCAGGATTTTTGTCGTGAGATCGTCGCCCGTGTGCAAATCCTCTATTGCGAAATCGTGAGTGGGCGGAACGTAACCGGCCTTCACGAGGGTTGTCTTGCTGTCGATGAACGTCCAGGTGGAGTCGGGGTAGTTGTCCAGCGTGAAGGTCTTTTGCTGACCATTCTTGCTCAAGATAAACGTTGTTTCGTATTGGGGGCGGGGTGCTCCTGCAGGAATTTCCATCGCTTGGGGTATGTTCACGCCAATGCGATAGGGGCGAAAGTCAAACTGCGGCAGGTAATATAGGCTCCAAAGGCTGTTGATGAGCGTGAACACCAGCGTGTAGTTGATGATAATCCATTGGGTGTTTTTGCGCACAAAACGTGTCATGTAGAGCGGCTTCCACGCCACAACACCACTGCAAGCCAGCAACACGATGTTCTTGAGCAGGGTTTGGGTGTTGGTGAGATGGATGGCATCGCCAAAGCAACCGCAATCTTTCACGGTGTTGCTGAGTGCCAATCCCAATGTCACCAGCGTCATGAACACCATGAAGATGAAGGTCAGCCGCGAGGTTTGGCGTCGGCGGATGGCAAACAAAAGCAAAATTCCCAAGGTGAATTCTAAGGCCGAGAGCGCCACCGATGTGCCCAATAACAACAGCTGGGGCACCGCACCCGTTAGATGGAGTGCGCCCAAATAGTCTTGCAATTTATATTGCGTTCCCATCGGGTCGATGGCTTTCACATAGCCCGAGAAGATGAAAACGAGCGCCAATATAAATCGGCTGACCTGAATGAGCCATTTTAAGAGCTGTTGCCTCACGCTGATGGTTGCTTAAGTTGCTTCGTTGAGTTTCACCACACCGAAAACGGCATAGTTGATGATGTCCATATAGTTGGCATCGATGCCTTCAGAGACTAAGGTTGCACCGCCAAGGTTTTCAATCTCCTTGATGCGTTGCAGCTTAGTTAAAATCAAATCTGTGTAGCTACTGATGCGCATTTCGCGCCACGCTTCATCGTAGTCGTGGTTCTTTCTTTTCATCAGTTGAAAAGCTGTTTCGGCCTGTGCATCATAGGCTTCTAAAGCTGCTTCGGGCGTAAGATCAATGGTGTCGGCAAATCCTTTTTGTAATTGAATGAGCCCGATGATGCCATAGTTAATCAGCCCGATAAACTCGGGTCGGATGCCTTCGTCGACCAAAGCCTCGTGCTTGATTTCAATGGAACGAATGCGTTTGGCTTTGATATATAATTGATCGGTAAGCGAGGATGGACGTAGAATGCGCCAAGAAGCGCCATAATCATGCAGCTTTTTGGCAAAAAGTTCACGACATTCGTGAAGCACATCCCTGAATTGTTCCTCGGTTTTGCTTTTGTTCATTGATGCTATTTCTTAGGCTTGCAAAGTTACTGTTTTATGCTGAAATAGCCAAATTTTAGGCTTTTGGATGCCCGTTTAGGGGTGTTGCTGCCGGTAGTGTATCATGCGCACCACGCCACACATCGCCTCATAGCGTGCTTTGAGCGAGTCGCAACGCACGCGCAGCAAATTCTTCGTGCGCAGGTCTTGTGTGGTTTGCAATGTGGCTAACGTGGCTTGCAACGTTGAGTCGGTCGTTGCCACATCGCTTTGTGCCATGTGCAACGAGGCGTTCTGCCATATTTTGAGTGCCGCCTTTCGTGCTTTCACCGCCTCGGGATAGTCTTTGCGCAAGGCCATGATCGAGTCCAGCGTGGCACGATAATGTCCCTTGTCATAGAGCTGTTGAATTTCCGACATCAACGCAGCTGCTTTATCCTCCTGCGTCTCGGCGCAACTGCAAAGCAGCGTGCAGAGCAATAGCAACGAAAAACAATTCTTCATGGCTGCAAAAGTATAAAAAATGGGGTGAAACGCCCACTTTGCCCTCGCTTTTTAGTAACTTTGCAGGCAATTTAAAGCACGTTAAGAGAAAAGATAGGAATGAGAAATCTCACGAAGAACGATTTAGCAGCACTACTCAATCAGGATATATTTCACCAAATTTCATCCGCAGCCGACCGCTTGGGCATGCCTTGTTATGTGGTTGGCGGCTATGTGCGCGACCTGTTTTTAGAGCGCCCTTCCAACGATATTGATGTGGTGGTCGTGGGCAGTGGCATACAGGTGGCCAACGCGTTGAAGCAGGCGTTGGGCAAGAAAGCCTACCTCAGCGTGTTTAAAAACTTTGGCACAGCGCAGGTGAAATATCGTGACATGGAAGTGGAATTTGTGGGCGCACGCAAGGAGAGCTACAGCCACGATTCGCGCAAACCGCATGTGGAAGATGGCACATTGGAAGACGATCAGAACCGCAGAGATTTCACCATCAACGCCTTGGCCGTGTGCTTGAACGCGTCCCATTTCGGCGAACTTGTCGACCCTTTCGATGGTTTATATGATTTGGAGGATGGCCTCATCCGCACACCGCTCGACCCCGACATCACTTTCTCCGACGATCCGCTGCGCATGTTGCGCTGCGTGCGTTTTGCGGCACAGCTCAATTTCTTCATCGACGACGAAACCTTCGACGCCCTCACGCGCAATGCCGAGCGCATTAGCATCATCAGTGGCGAGCGTATCGTGGGCGAACTCCATAAAATCATGCTCACGGCTGCGCCCAGCAAAGGCTTCATCGACCTCTATCGTTGCGGTTTGTTGCAGCGCATCATCCCCGAGCTCACGGCGTTAGACATTGTGGAAACGCGCAATGGTCGTGCCCACAAGAACAATTTCTATCACACCCTTGAGGTGGTAGACAATCTGGCAAAAGCACAGCAAACAGCCGGAATTACAGGCGAAACGCAGCTGTGGTTGCGCTGGGCAGCACTCTTCCACGACATCGGGAAACCCCGTTGCAAGCGCTGGGATAACGTTTCCGGCTGGACCTTTCACAACCACAATTTCGTGGGAGCGAAGATGATTCCCTCCATCTTTCGGCGCATGAAACTGCCCATGGACAGCAAAATGAAATATGTGCGAAAGATGGTCGACCTGCACATGCGCCCCATCACGATTGCCAACGAGGAGGTGACCGACAGTGCGGTGCGCCGCTTGCTGAACGATGCGGGCGACGACATCAACGACCTGATGATGTTGTGCGAGGCCGACATCACAAGCAAAAACCGCGTGAAGAAACAGCGGTTCTTAGACAATTTCCGCCTCGTGCGCCAAAAGTTGGCCGATCTACAGGAGCGCGACTTCAAACGTTTGTTGCAGCCTTGCATCGATGGCAACGAGATCATGGAGCTGTTTCATCTCGGCCCGTGCCGCGAAGTGGGCCAATTAAAACAAACCTTGAAGGATGCCGTGCTCGACAATAAGGTGCCCAATGAGCGCGAACCACTCATGGCCTTGCTCATGAAAAAGGCCAAAGCCATGGGTTTGGTGGAGTAGGCACGCGCGCCCACTCTTCTTCCTCGGTGATTCATCCCTACCCATCTCCGTTATACATCCACGCACAATCATCCCCAAACGGGGCCAACCATCCACGGGTAATCCACCCAAACGACATCAAACGCCCACGCACAATCCACCAAAACGAAACCGTAGGGGCGAACATCCATGCGCAACTCTCTCAAGCAAAATGCGTAGGGGCAGTGCCTGTGTGCCCGCCCGAACGTCCGCGCAGCGGCGTTTCCATACGGGAAATAGGTTTTGTGTATCACGCATTGTGCGCGGGGAATTGAACGATGGATGCGCCCTTGCAGGGCGACGCGGGCGGGCACACAGGTACCGCCCCTACCCATCTCCACCAAGCCATGCGGTGTGCCATTACCTCATCACATTGTACATTCGATAGCCCACGCCAACCACACGGTGTGCCCATACCCCATCGGGGTTATACTTTCGATAGCGCAGGGTTGGCAAGTGCAACGCAGCCTACCCTGGGTAACAATGCAAGCGAGGAGGCTACCCCCTTGGGGGTTGTACTTTTTCTCATCGCACATCATTACCACACGCGGCGAATGAATGATCCCCCGCATGCAAATTGATTTTAAAAAGTACAATGCCGATGGCATAGGTTCCCCTCCACGACTTTACCCAGGGTAGCCTCCTATCGTCGGCAACCCTGGGCTGACAAAAGTACAACACCGATGGTGTTGGTTCATGTGCACCGTTTTCACCAACAAACAAAACCTCCCCCACACTACAACATTGGGGGCGGAAATGCATCGCGCACTCCCGCCCCTTCTATTTTAAAATAAGTCAAATTATGCTTTCATCGTCTCCGCCATGAAACGGTCGCTCACCACCTTCATAAACTCGTAGTGCGCTCCATTGTTGATGCGCACTAAATCGATAGCTTGAATGTCTACCATAACTTGAATATTTTTTATGTGATTAATATAAAAATTGCTTGTAGCAAAGTGTTATTCCACTTTTTCGAATGCTTGCAGCGTTCCTGCGAGCATTGTTTTTTTACATTTTATCGTCGCCGTGCAGCGCGGGAACAATATTTTTGCCGTTTTATCGTCACCGCGCGGCGCGGAAACAATATTTTTGCCATTTTATCGTCGCCGTGCAGCGCGGGAACAATATTTTCGCGTTTTATCGTCACCGCGCGGCGCGGGAACAATATTTTTGCCGTTTTATCGTCACCGTGCGGCGCGGGAACAATATTTTTGTGTTTTATCGTCGCCGTGCGGCGCGGGAACAATATTTTTGCATTTCATCGTCGCCGTGCGGCGCGGAAACAATATTTTTGCCATTTTATCGTCACCGTGCGGCGCGGAAACAATATTTTCGCGTTTCAGTGCTTGCAGCGTTACTACGAGCATTAAAACTTTTATTTTCATCTTTGCAGAATGGCGGCACGTGTTGGAATGGTAGGGGCGGCGCCTATGTGCCCGCCCGAACGTCCGCACAGCGGCGTTTCCATCCGAAAATGCGGCGTTTCCATCCGAAAATGCGGTGTTGCCATCCGCAAATGTTGCGTTTCCATCTGCGAAAGGCATGCTTCCATGTGTAAACGAGATGTTTCTATCCACGAAAGGCGCCACCTAACGATGGATGCGCCCTTGCGGGGCGCGCGGGCGGGCACACAGGCACCGCCCCTACCACGCTTATCGAACCGCCAGCAAACGCCGAAACCATTTTAGTAATAAAACAAATGGGCGCACATGCGCAGACGCTATCCGTGCAGATGTAAACACGTTGGCTGAAGGATTTTAGTAATAAACAAATGGGCGCACATGCGCAGTCTCTTGGTCCGCTTGCTGAGACCAAAGCAGGCACACTTGTGTGGGACGGAACAACAAGAAATGCACACGGTTACCAGGGCTTCCGCCACTCGACATGTTATACCAACCCGCTGGAAATGTTCCACCGGCATCGGTAAACACCTTGCTCCATTTAGAAAGATCCATCGAAAAGAATGTTTGCGTATCGTAAGGATCGAAACTTGGATTAAAGAAATAATTTTGCGAATTATCGCCATAAGCATTGTCAAGTGTCGTCGGTGCAATTTTGCCCAACGCTGAAAGCGCTTTTCGCCATTGCAGACCACTGGGAAGGAACCATTTCCCAATATTTTGGGTAGCTACACCTGGGTTATAAATGGAAGCTTTGTGATAAGCCGGAAACAGATAATGCGTCGGACTTGTTTTTAATTCTGAAGCGGGCACTTGCGGAGTAACCGGAAGAGAAAAATTCTGCGCCATCTGTTCATATAGAGTAGCGTCATAAGCTTTCGTCGTATAGGTATAGTCATAGCCATCTGTTGTGAATTTAAAAATATAATCATCACTGGTGAGTTTGAATGGTAGCAAATAACTATTTATTTCGGTAGCATAATTAGTTGCATCATCCGCATCTTTCAGTGCAATGGCTATGCCCTTTTGGTTCGTTGGCTCCCATTTCTGCTGCAACACCACACCGATGGGCGTATGCGTTCCTCGTCCGGCGAGCACGCGTGCTTTGCCGTCTTCAAACAGATAGAGCTGCCCTTTGACGTTGACATTGATGGTGACGCTTTGATTGTTGGTCCATTGGGGGGGGTCGTTCAAGCCGACTATCTTGCCCACTAAGGACGCACCGCCAATGGTGCCGGCAGTGAAGTGGATGGCATAGGTTGACAAGTGATCATGACTACTCACCCCCTGCAACATATAGACGTAGTCTGATGTATAGGTGGTGCCCGCTTGCGTCGTAACTGGCACAACAGTCTTAAAGTTCAATGTCCCAGAGCCAAAATCACCATTGCCCGCATTGTTTAGAACGCCTGAATAAGCTGTGTACCAGTCGTGCACCCAATACCAAGGACCGAAAACCGATCCCTCCAGATAAGCATCAATGGGCGTGTTCTCTGACAGGATATCCGACGTGATTTTGAAGCGCACGCGGATAGCCTTGTGCTCCATGTTAAACACCACTTCGTAATCGTCGCCCGCTATCGTTGCCTGCACATGGCCAATCGTCGGACTTTTGAGCCCGTTATGAACTACCAATCGGTTGTTTGGCTCATCATATTCCACAGGCTCGCTGAAGCAGGTAAAGTCATAGGTGCCGGGGTCGAGCAACAGTTTCTGACCGGCATCGGGGGTGAACACGCCGCCCGTCACGCTGCCCTCCAGTTTTCCCTGCAAGTCGTGGGTGGTGGCGTCGAAGGCGAGGATGGTATACTTGCCATCGCTGATGGGATCGACGGCGCGCGTTTTGCCGGTAGGCGCATCGGGAGTAACCGAGACTTCGGCCTCCAAGCCGTCGCCCAAGTCAACGGTCGTCGGTTTCACGGATGCCGCGGCGCGTGTCACAGTCTGGTCGGCCTGATAGGCCACTTCGGTAAATTTGAAGTGGCTGCCGTCAAGCGCTATCTTTTGGTTCTCGCGGGTTGCCTCTTCATCGCTTGCGCAACCGGCGAATAACCCTGCTGCCATCAAGGTCAGCACAAGGGTCAATCTATTTATTTTTTTCATTGCGTTTCGTTTTACTTGTCGTTTCTTAATTGTCTAAATCAATCTCGGTGCCGCCCACTTGCTGCTCGCTTCCCCATTGCTCCTCGGTTGAGCCTGACTTCTTCGGCGTCACCCTCGTTTTGGGTTCGGCAACGGGACGGACGGAGTACCCGTACGACCGATAGTTGCCGTTCTGCGGGCCCACGTTCCACTGGCTGAAGAGCAGGTAGCAACCGTTGTGCGTGTCGTACGGGACTGCCGACCAATAGTAGCCGCCGGTGCCCACGTAGCGCAGCGAACCGCCGCCGCCGTAGCCGCGAGCACCCGAAGCAGGGAAATATACGATGGCATCAGGAGAAGTGATCTTGTTGTTGAAGTTATACCCGTAGTCAAAATCACCGTTTACATTCTTTGGCCCATTATTCTGACCATTCGTCGTGAAGCCGGTGAAGGCGTTAGAGGCGGGCATCTTGAAACCTGCGGGGCAGGGATCGTAGATGGTCTTGACCACAGAATTGTCGTTGAAGCCGGTAGTGGTGTTGTCCATCGACCAGAGGTTGTACTGATTGTAACCGTTGTCCCAACTTGAGCCCCCTGTGTAGAATATCTCGGGATGCTGGATACCGTTCGTGACGGACATATTATTGCCGCCGTTCTTGTTGAAAGAACCGTCGGGAGTGGTATCGGTGCCGGGGAAGGCATCCTTGCGGCCCCACTGATATAAGGTGGAAGAGATTTCCTTGACGCTGCCGGGATTTTGAGTGATGTCGATATAGGCATACCGCTTGGTTCCACCATTTGCGATGGTCTGCTCCACTTTTACGCGGGCTACACGGGGCTTATCATAGGTGGAACCTATCCATTTGCGGTAGGCGAAGCCGAGCGTCTGCTTGGTAAAGTTATAAACCATTCCTTGATAGTTGGTGCAGGCGATGGTGTTCAATACATCGCTGTGGTCGAACCACAGATGCCAAGACCACATCACGGTGCCCGAGGCGTTCTTAACGGCGATGACGGCGTTGCCGTTCTTGATCTTGTCGGCGGGAACGTGGAAGTTGACATAGGAGTTGGCGCCGCTACCTGTTACTGTCAAACCATCAACCAGCCCGCTCTGGTCGGTCCATACGATGGCGGCTTGCGTGGCAGGATCCGAAGCATTCTGCATGTTGATGTAGGGGGAGTTGATGTCCACACCGGCATGGTCCTTGAAATGCTGAAGCACATAAGTGCCGGAAACGGAGGTCTGATAAGCATGACTGTTGGTTGTACCACCCTTGATGGCATTGCCATAGACCAGCGGGATGCGATAGTAGCCCGGAGCGGAGATAAGGTAACTGTTGGCGGTGTTCTCAATACCGGCTGCGCCGGTGGCATTGGAAAGGTTGTAGGGATTACCGGCCGAGCCTTTGGGTGTAGCATCGCGTAGAACCTTGTTATAGGGGGCAAGGTGGTCGGTGATGTCTTTCGTGAGGGTGGCTGTTCCAGCTTTGGGCGCCGTGCCGCCGTTTCCGCTCTCCATGCTCAAAGTGGTGAGCCAGGCGGGCTTGGAAGTGGTTTCCTGGCCGAAAGTTGCTCCGCCGTCGGTACTCTCTTGATAGCCCACCACTTTCCAGGCTACGGGGGCCTGTGTGCCGGTAGAAAGATCCTGGCGGTAACTCTGCACGGTATAGCTGGCGACAAAAGTTTCCGTGTAGGCGGCTGCCGCGGGATTGCTCACGGTGAGCTGATACTGCCACATAGATGTGTTCTGCGACAGGGCGTAGGTCTTCGTGGTGCCGGGCTTCCACCGGCCTGTGAGGGTGGCGGTGATGGGCGTGGAACCGTCGGAGAAAAAAACTTTTACCTGCACGCCCGTAAGCGTTTGCGGGATCATGTAGAAGGTGTAGTTGTCGCCCGTGTTGCCCATGATGATCTGGTTCACGTTCTCCGAGGTGCTCACGTTCACCGTGCCATCACCGCCGAGGGTAAAGGTAGCCGGCGTGCTTTGGCCGCTCCATGCTGCACCCGTTCCATCGTATTGCGAGGACAGGGTGTAGCGCCCTTTGCTCTTGGCGCCGATGATTTCCACCTTGCTGATGGTTTTGTTCCACGAGAGGTTCTGCCCCACCTTGAAGCGCACCGCAGTAAGGGCGTGGCGGAAAGTGAGGTCGGTGCGGGGCGCCGTGGCTTGCGTCTCCATAGCACTGATGTTGGTTACTGTGGAATGCACCAGTCCCGAGCAGGCTGTCATCAAATCTTTTTGGTTCTTCACATTGGGTTCTACTTCGAAATCTACGTAGGGCGTACTCGTGTAGCCTTCCGGCGAAAGCTTTATCTTGCTGTTGTCAGGTTTCGGGTAAACCGCATAGAAACAAGCGTGGTTTTTAATCCAATCCCAATAGATGGGGGCGACGAGGTTGCCGTCCTTCTTCGTGTCCTTATCATAAAACCAAGGTTCAAGACTTGTGTCCGACGAACCATAGAACGCCGTGGTCGAGAAGTTGCCCATGTTGGACAGGGTTGTGATGTCGGCACGCGTTTGCGCCGTGGCTTCAAACTGCGAAGGCACACCGGGCACAGTGGTTTCAATCAAGCAAATGTCGCTACTTGCCGCTGCGCCTTGCACGGGCAGTTTCTGCATCGTGAGATCTTCGGGCGCAAGGTCTTGCAATGCCAACTGGTTGGCAAAGGCTGCGCGCGTCATGGGCTGATTGCTCTTGGCCGCAGCTTGCGCCTGGTCTTGCTTTTCCGAAACATTAAAAGCGACAAGCGCCTTGCCGTTGTTCTCATTCGAATCAATATCTTTGTCGGAACAAGCAAACAGTGCAAGGCCGACCGTAAAACTTGCGGCAGCAAATGGAAGAGCGTGCCGCAGTCTGTTGTTATAGAAATATTTTCTTGTCATTGATTACCTTTTTAAATTGTTATCTACTTTGGTGGGACAAGGGTTTAGTCCTCTTCTTCCCATCCACCGCCCCAGCGTTTGGCACCCGAGATCTCGGTATCTTCATTATCTTCGCTGGGGTTTTCAATCGTGACGCTACCACCTTGGTCACCGCCCGGCCGTGCCTTGGGTGCACTTTCGCCCAACAAATAATGCTCGGTCGCAAGATGAACAACCGTACATGCGGGCACTTCGTACCATTTTTTCTTCATTTTTTGTTTTGTTTAAATGATTATATTTACTACTATTGATTT
>ERZ773014.478-NODE-478-length-27482-cov-10.607248_pt1 | contig 27482 bp, 25 predicted proteins | sample MGYA00580841_ERZ773014 | MGnify/ENA primary metagenome ERZ773014 (study PRJEB29015, sample SAMEA2737989) | human oral metagenome | biome: human oral; feature: human-associated habitat; material: dental | place: China | collected 2067 ... | reverse complement strand
ACAAAGCTGCACTTCATCAAAGATGATGACAGATTCTCGTGGAAAGAGCTGTACGCTGCTCTGCAGCTGCAGTTGCAGAAAAATATAGTCCAAATCAGAAACATCGTTGAACAGGTCATGCGTCTCCCTCGAACAGCGGGAAAAATCCAGTCGGATATAGCTTCTGTATTCACGCCGCGCGAATTCTTCTACGATCGTAGATTTTCCTACGCGCCTTTGTCCCTCGATCAGCAGGGCGGAAGAGCCGCGCTGCTCGTTTTTCCATCGTGCCAGTTTGGAATAGATCTTTCGTCGAAACATGTGTCGGTCTCCTGATGTCTGCATTCAATTTTCTGCTTTACAGAGATCGCGTGGCGTCCTTGAAGGAATCCAAGCAAATCCATTCTAGCACAATTCCAGCATCCAGCCAAATCTTTTCGACAGAAATACCGTCATCTAGCCAAATCTTTTTGGATAAAATCCAAGCAGATAGCCAAATTTTTTCATATAAAAACCCGCTGCACAGCCAAATCTTTTCGCCCGATGTATATGAGTGCATCTCGTGAAATATTGCTTAGCGTCACCACTGCCGCCTGTGCAGGCGATCGATTCCTGCACGCAGCAGGATCAAGAAGGAGAAGATTTCCAGCCGCCCGAGGATCATCAAGAAGCCTGCGAAGACCTTGACCCAGCCGGGCAGGAGCAGGAAGTCCTTGCCGCCGTAGAGGAGCGTCACGACGGTGCCCGTGCCCGACAGGCAGCCGACGGCGAAGCCCATGGCGGGCAGGGTGTCGATGTGCGCGAGCGCGAGGCCGAGCGTCGCGAGGATCAATACGACGACGTAGAGGAAGAAGAAGCTCAAGATCCTGCCGTGCAGCTTGTGCGGCACGGATTTGCCGTCGATCTTGATGTTGACGATCATGCGCGGGTGAATCGTGCGCAGGATCTCCCTCTTTGCCATCTTGATGAGCACGAGCAGGCGCATCGCCTTGAAGCCGCCGCCGACCGCGCCGACCGAAGAGCCGAGCGTGGCGAGAAGCAGCAGCACGGCATGAGGAAAGGTAGGCCAGGAGGCGAGCGGCGCAGCGGCAAAGCCCGTCGTCGTCGCGAACGAGATGGCGTGGAAGAAGCCCATGCGAAGGCTGTGCTCGACATCGTAGACGCCGACGACGGCGAGATAGCAGGCGAGCGCCGCGCCGCTCGCACATACGACGAGGAGGAAGAAGCGCAGTTCCGCGTCGGCAAAGAGCGTGCGCACGTCGCGCCGCGCCGCCGCCCGCTGCCACAGGAGGAAGTTCACGCCCGCGAGCAGCATCGCGGCCTCCGCCGCGAGTTCCGTCGTGATGCCGCTTCCCTTCAGCACGAGGCCGCGCGGGTCGAGTCCCGTCGTCGATATGGAAGTCAAGGCGAGCACGGCGCTCGACAGGAAACTCTCGCCTGCGAGCAGGAAGAGCCCGAGCGCGAGGAGCGTCAGGCAGGCGTAGAGGAGCGCCATCTTTTGCGCCGCCGCATTCATGCGGCGCAGGAGAGGGCTGAAGTTCGTGCCCTGCTGCACCGAGAGCGTCAGACCGAAGCAGCCGCCGACCTGCGGCATGATCGTGACGAGGAGGCACAGGAAGTACATGCCGCCGATCCATCCTTGGAAGATCTGCCAGAAGCCAAGGGAGCTTTCGAGTCCCGTCGGCGTGAAGAGGAGCGCCGTCGTCGTAAATGCCGCGACGCTCGCGAAGAAGGAGTCGGCGGCGGAAAGCTCGCCCGTGAGGAAAAAGGGCAGCGCCCCCAGAAGCGAGTTCAAAAGCCATGCAGCGAAGAGGAAAACCGCTCCGTCCGTGACGCCGATCGTGTGGCGATGCCCCTTGGAGAGGTGCGAGAAGACGCGCCAGAGGACGAAGGAGAGCGCCGCGGGCACGCCGAAGGCGAGCGGGTGTTCGTCCGCCCAAAAGATCGCGAGGCCGAAGGCGAGAAAGAGAGCCGCGCCTTCTAAAAACGCCATGCGCCCGAGCAGGAAAGAAACGATGCGCGCGTCCATATCAATCCTTGCCCTTGAAATACTTCATGACCTTCTGCGCGAAGCGCGTCTGGATGAAGAGAATGGTTCGGTCTCCGGGCAGAAGAACCGAAGTGCCGTTTGGTATCACGGCTTCGTCTCCGCGCACATAGGCGCAGACGAGGCATTCGCGCGGCAGATGCGCCTTCATCAGAGGAATCCCCGCGACAGGTGCGCCTTCCTGCACGATGACCTCGACCGCCTCCGCCTTCGCGCCCTCAAGGAGTGATACCGAAACGACGCCGCCGCGCCGCGCGAAAGCGAGGACTTCGGAGGCGGACAAGAGGCGCGTCGGCAGGACGATGTCGACGCCGACCTTTTCCATGAGATCGACGTATTCGCCGCGCGCGACGCGCACGACCGTCTTTTTTGCCCCCAGATGCTTGGCTAAAAGCGCGAGCATGAGGTTCAGCTTGTCGTCCTCCGTCAGGCAGACGACGGCGTCGGCGTCGGCGACGCCCTCTTCCATCAAAAGATCGATGTCCGTGCCGTCGCCGCAGATGGCAAGGCCGTTTTCGAGCGCCTCCGCCGCCAGCCGGCTGCGTTCACGATTGGTATCAATGATCTTCACGGCGACGTCCGCCTCGTCGAGCATCTTGGCAAGGAAGCGCCCCGTGCGCCCCGCGCCGATGATCATGACGTGCTCCAGCTTTCTCGCGTCGCGGTGTACGAAGGTCTCGCTGAACTTCTCGATTTCGGCGGGATCGCCGATGAAATACGCGTTGTCGTGCGGCAGCAGGCAGTCGTCGCCGTGCGGGATGATCATGCGGTGGTCGCGGAAGATCATGCCCGCGAGGATCGCCTTGGGCATTTCGAGATCCTTCAGCGGGATGTTTGCCAAGGGCGAGTGGCGCGTCACCTTCGTCTCGAAGAGGCGCACCTTGCCGCTTGCGAAGTCCTCAACGTCGAGCGCAGCGGGCGTCATGAGGATGCGATAGACCTCGCGCGCCGTGATCAGTTCGGGATTCAGCATGAGGTCGATGTCGAAGTTCTCCTTCAGGTATTCCTTCGCTTCCGAAAGGAACTGCATGTCGCGGATGCGTGCGACCGTGTGCGTAATGCCGTGCTTCTTCGCGAGGATGCACGCGACCATGTTGACCTCGTCGCCCGCCGTCACGGCGATGAGGATGTCCGCCGAGCGGATGTCGGGATCGTTCATCGTGATGGGACTGGCGCCGTTCGCCGTGACCGTCAGCACGTCGAGCGTGTTCTTCGCCGCTTCGAGCCGCGTCTCGTCCTGATCGACGAGTACGACATCGAACTCCTCGTTCGCGAGCAGCTCGGCGATGCTGTAGCCGAGCTTTCCCGCACCGACTATGACAATGCGCAAGGAAACTCCTCCTCTTGAGATGTATGCACAAAAAAGCCAAGGGAGCCGCCGCCGTGCGAATCTGCACGGGCTTCCCTTGGCTTTTTGCACCCTTTGCCTTATTTTAACGCATTCGGCGCGGCGGTGCAAATCATTTCAGTGTGATGAGCTCGTAGTCGCGCGTACCGAGCCCGATCTTCTCGCCGTGCACGAGCGTTTCTTCCCAACAGACGTTGGGATTCGAGTCGAGGAAGTGGTCGTGATGGTGCTGCCAATCGGGCTTGGCGAGGTGGTCGCCGAGCTTGCTGTTGCGGATCGGCTGCGCCTTGAGCGCCATGTCGACGCACGCCTGGTCGAGCGCGATGGGATCGAACGAGGCGAACATGCCGATGTCGGGCAGGATCGGCGCGTCATTTTCGCCGTGACAGTCGCAGTTCGGCGAGATGTCACGCGCGATGCTGATGTGGAAGCACGGGCGGTCCTGACAGACGGCCTGCGCGTACTCCGCCATGCGGCGGTCGAGGATGTCGGCGGCGTCCCAGACCTCGTTGTAGAGCGCGTTGAACGTGCACGAGCCGATGCAGCGACCGCAGCCCTTGCAAAGCTCCTTGTCGACGACCGCCTTGTTCTCAACGTAGGAAATCGCGTCCGAGCCGCATTCCTTCGCGCAGCGACGACAGCCGCGGCAAAGCTCCTCGTGCACGCCGACCTTGCCCGACGAATGCTGCTCCATCTTGCCCGCGCGGCTGCCGCAGCCCATGCCGATGTTCTTGATCGCGCCGCCGAAGCCCGTCTGCTCGTGCCCCTTGAAGTGCGTGAGGCTGATGAAGACGTCGGCGTCCATGACGGCGCGGCCGATCTTCGCCGTCTTCAACACGCGGGCGTTCTTGATCGGCACTTCCAGCTCGTCCGTGCCGCGCAGACCGTCGCCGATGATGATCTGACAGCCCGTCGTCGTCGGGTTGAAGCCGTTGATGTTCGCGCAGTCGAGATGCTCGGGCGCATGGCGGCGGCTGCCCGGATAGAGCGTGTTGCAGTCCGTCAGGAAAGGAATGCCCTTTTCCTCCTTCACGAGGTCGGCGACGGCTTTCGCGTACTGCGGGCGCAGGAACGCAAGGTTGCCGAGTTCGCCGAAGTGCATCTTGATGGCGACGAAGCGGCCCTCAAGCTCGATCGTCTTGAGGCCTGCCGCAAGACACAGACGCTGCAGCTTCTTCGTCAGGCTCGTGCCGACGTCCGTGCGGAAATCGGTGAAATAAACTTTTGCTTTCTCTGCCATGGTATTGCTCCTTTTTCTTTTGCAGACACGTTCTTTCTTACGGGACGAATTCCCCTGAATCTATTGTAGCATACGAGTACATGAAAAGTATATGAAATCTCCTATTCTCATCTTTTTCGCCTTGACCTTGAGAACGTTCCTCCGTAGAATAGTACTATGAACGTTATGGAGAGAAATGGAAACATCGGCGCGACGTAGGTCGCTGAGAAGAGTCCTGTCTCGGGACTATGAGCCTATGGAATCACAAAGGAGGAATTCACTTTGAAAACAAGACGAACGATGCAAGGTCTGATCGGCGCTCTTCTCGCGCTCTTTCTTATGACGGGCTGCGGCCTGCAGGCGGAGGAATCGGGCAAGTCGGCGGAAGCCAAGGCGGAGCAGGCGATGGATGCAGAGGGCGTGGAAGGGACGGCGCCGCCTTTCAAGGCGACATCATTCGACGGCTCGGAGGTCGCGATCAACGCCGCCATGGACAAGAAGCTCTACGTCATCAACTTCTGGGCGACATGGTGCCCGCCGTGCCGCGCCGAGATGCCCGAACTGAACGAGTTCGCCAAGAAGCATGAAGGCGAGGTCACATTCTACGCCGTCAACCTGCAGGAGCCGAAGGACACGGTCGACAAGTTCCTCAAGGACAACGGCTACACGATGCCCGTGCTCCTCGACCTCAAGGGAGAGGCGGCGGACACTTATAAGGTTCGCGCCATTCCGACGACCTACGTCATCGACCGGGACGGCAAGATCCTGCTGAAGAAGATCGGCGGAACGACGGCGGCGGAGCTGGAAACGGCACTCACGCGCGCGGCGAAGTAGGAGGTTTTCTCTTGGAAGCAATCTCCTTCGGCGCGGCGTTTCTCGCCGGCGTCGTCTCCTTCGTCTCGCCGTGCGTGCTGCCGATGCTGCCGACCTTCGTGCTGATCCTCGCGGGATCGAGCAGCGCAGCGGCTTCAAATGGCGCAGCGGCTTCAAATGGCGCAACGGCCTCAAGCGGCGCGGCGGCTCCAAGCGGCGCGGCAGGTGTTTCGGCGCCGCCCGCTGCGGCAGGGCGTGCGCTCTTTCGCAACGTCGCGGCCTTCCTCGCAGGCTTCGCCGTCGTCTTTCTCGCGCTCGGCGCGACGGCGACGGTGCTCGGGCAGTTTCTCACAGGTCATCTCGCGCTTTTGGAAAAGGCGGGGGCCGTCATGCTCGCGCTCTTGGGACTGTTCCTCTCGGGACTCATCAGCCCGCGCTTCCTCTACCGCGAGTGGCGGCCGTTCCTGCATCGCCCATCGGAGGGTGTCGTCGGCTCTTTCCTTCTGGGCATGTCGTTTACCGTCGGCTGGACGCCGTGCACGGGGCCGATCCTCGCGGCGATTTTCATCTATGCGGGAAGCCGCGCGACCGTCGTCGAGGGGCTTTGGCTGCTCGGCTTCTACGTGCTCGGCTTCGCCCTGCCGTTCTTCGTGCTCGCGCTCCTCTGGCAGCGCCTCGAAAAGCGCGTGCGCACGCTCTACCGCTTCCTTCCTGCCGTGCAGAAGGTCGCGGGCGTCTCGCTCGTCGCGCTCGGCATCATGATGTGGTTCGGCTGGACGATGCGCTTCATGGGCTGGCTCTCCGGCCTCGTGCCGTTCTCTTTCTAGTTTCTGGGAGGAATCTCCATGCGCATGTATGATCTCATCACGAAGAAGAAGCGCGGCGAGCCGCTTGCTGCAAGCGAGATCCGCGCCATGGTCGAGGGATTCACGAAAGGTGAGATTCCCGACTATCAGATGGCGGCGATGCTCATGGCGATCTGCTTTCGCTCCATGACGGAAGAGGAGATGCGCGACTTAACGCTCGCCATGGCGGCCTCGGGCGACGAGGTCGACCTCTCGGCCTTTGGCAGCTCCACGGTCGACAAGCACTCGACGGGCGGCGTCGGCGACAAGACGACGCTCATCGCCTGCCCCATCGTCGCGGCGGCGGGCGGGCGCATCGCCAAGATGAGCGGGCGCGGTCTCGGCCACACGGGCGGCACCGTCGACAAGCTCGAATCCATTCCGGGCTTTCAGACGACGCTCTCGCGCGAAGACTTTTTCGCCGTCATAGAAAAGACGGGGCTTTCCCTCATCGGGCAGTCGGGCGAGCTTGCACCCGCCGACAAGAAGCTCTATGCGCTGCGCGACGTCACGGCGACGGTCGACTCCATTCCGCTCATCGCCGCCTCCATCATGAGCAAGAAGCTCGCGGCGGGCAGCGCGGCGATCGTGCTCGATGTCAAGACGGGCAGCGGCGCCTTCATGAAGACGCTCGACGACGCGCTCGCCCTCGCGCGTGCCATGGTCGCCATCGGCGAGGGTGCGGGAAGAAAGACATCTGCCGTCATCACCGACATGGACGTGCCCTTGGGCTCTGCCGTCGGCAACGCGCTCGAAGTCGCCGAAGCCATGGAAGTGCTCAAGGGCAGAGGCCCCGCCGACCTCAGGGAGGTCAGCCTCGCGCTCGCCGCCGACATGCTGCGCCTCATCGGGCGCGGCGACTTCGCCGAGTGCCAAAGGCTTGCAGAGAAGGCCATCGAGGACGGCAGCGCCTTTCGCACCTTTGCCGCGATGGTCGAGGCGCAGGGCGGCGACGCCTCCTGCCTCGACGATCCCAAAAAACTGCCGCAGGCGGCGTTTCAATTGGAAATCCTCGCTGAGAGGGCCGGCTATATCACGCACATGGACGCCGAAATGATCGGTCAGGCCGCCTGTATGCTCGGCGCGGGGCGCGAGACGAAGGAAAGCGTCATCGACCATGCGGCAGGCATCCGCATCTTGAAAAAGACGGGCGAAGCCATCGAAGCCAAAGAGGCGCTCGCCGTGCTCTGCACGAACGATGAAAGCCGGCTCGCATCTGCAGCCGCTTGCTATACCCGCGCCCTTGAGATCGCAGCCGAGCCGCCCGAGAAGCGCCCGCGCATCTTCGCGCGCGTCACGAAGGAAAGCTTCGGCCACGCCGAAAGGGCGCATGAGGAAGAGGCAAAAGACGTCATGAGCGACGCGCTCCTCGCTGAGATCCGCGCCGCCATGGCAAGACGTGAAGAGAAGGAGGGCGGCGCAGATGGACGATGAATCCCTCATCGAGCTTGCCAAGAAAGCGCGCGCCCATGCCTATGTGCCGTATTCGGGCTTTGCCGTCGGCGCGGCGGCGCTCGCGCCCGACGGGCGCGTCTTCTTGGGCTGCAACATCGAAAACGCCTCCTACGGCCTGACGAACTGTGCCGAGCGCACCGCCATCTTCAGCGCCGTCGCTGCGGGCGTCCAACGCTTTGCGGCACTCGCCGTCGTCGCAGACGGCGAGCTGCCGTGCTCGCCGTGCGGCGCGTGCCGCCAGGTCATCGCCGAATTCGCCGTCGAGCGCATCATTCTCGCCAACCTCGCGGGAAAAAGCCGCGTCGTGACCAAAGAAGAACTGCTGCCCTTCGCCTTTTCGCTTGAAGAGAAATCCCTGCCGTCCGATTGACGGCAGGGATTTCTGCATGATGCGGCAGTTTTGCCGCACGACCCGTGCAAAGCTGATCGGCGCGGAGCGCAGGGGGCGAAAGGACGCGGCGCATCAATCCGCGCTTTTCTGCGCCGTGATTTCAGCGAAATGTGCGAGCAGCCAGACGACGAGATCATCTTCCGCCCGGCAGCCCGTGAAGTCAGCGGCCTGCTTGATACTCTCATGCGCGTTGCCCGAGGCGATGCCGATGTCGGCAAGCTCGATCATCTCCCGGTCGTTCAAGTAGTCGCCAAGAGCGATGATGCGCCTTCCTTGGCAGATGGGAAGCCCTCGAATCTCTTCGATCATGGCTCCCTTCGATACGCCTTGGGCGACGAACTCATAATAATTGGCCTCGGAGTAGAAATGGTGGCTGAGTCTCGCTGTGCCGAAATTTTTCGCAAGACGCTCCAAACGGTGCAGCGCGGGCGGCGCATCACAGACGAGGAGTTTGAGCCACGGCGTCCGCTGCATGTCGGAAACGTCGGCAAGAGCTGCATGCCGGCAGCGATAGAACTCCCGGACGAGCCGCGGATCGTCGTTCGCTTCGGGGCTGACGATGCAGCAGGCGTCTTCCGTATAGACCTCGACGCATGCCTGCGGAAACATCTTCAGGCACTCGGCGGCGAAGCGCGGCCAGATATTGGGCGAGTCTTCTGCGCCCTGCAGAGGCCTTCGCGCGAGAACCTTCCGCTCCTGCCAGTCGTAGAGCATGGAGCCGTTGAAGAAGATGCTCGGCGCCGTGATCGGCAGTCCGCGGACATAGCCGCCCGCCGCCTCGGGCGTGCGCCCTGTCGCAATGCCAAAAAGGCCGCCGCCCGCGACAAAAGCGCGAATCGCCTCCGCATTCGCCGCAGAAATCGCCTTCCCATGCGGCACGATCGTACCGTCAAGGTCGCTGATCAACATGTACTTTTCGTATGGTTTCATTGTGGGGTACTCCTCCCTGTATCGCACACCATTCTCTCGTCTTGAGAAAACGCTGTGTTTATTATAGCAAGAAAGAACGGCTGCTGCACGCGCTTGAGTCCTGTCGTAAAAAACGGACAGCTTCTGCGCCGCGCTTTCGGCACAGATGTAAAAATCATATAAATTCAATAGGAAAACTGTTGACTTTTTGTCTTTTATTTACTATAATGAGAATCAATAAAGATAACTGCCTATCATATAAAGGAGATGACGATCATGCGTGAAGCAGGACATACCTTTTTGGCGAGAATGGGGAAGACGAAGCTGCGCCCAGGCGGCATCGACGCGACGAACTGGCTCTTGGAGAAGGCGAAGATTCAGCCGTCGTCCAAAGTTCTTGAAGTTGCGTGCAACATGGGGACGACGATGATCCTCGTCGCCGAGCGGTACGGCTGCGAAGTCGTCGGCATAGACCTCGATGAGGCGGCGCTCGAAAAAGCGCGTGAAAATATCAAGAAAAAGAAGCTCGAAGACAAGCTCTCCGTCGTCAGCGGCAGCGCTTTCGCGCTTCCCTTCGAGGATGCGAGCTTCGATGTCGTCATCAACGAGGCGATGCTCACGATGCTCATCGGTGAGGACAAGGAGCGCGCACTCAAGGAGTATTCGCGCGTCCTGAAGCCCGGCGGCGTCCTTCTGACGCACGACGTCGTCTTCCGCGAGGAAGACCCGAAGGTGCAGCACGAGCTTATGGCCGGGCTTTCCAAGGCGATCAACGTCCACGTCGAGCCGCTGACGCTTGCGGGATGGAAGGAAACGATCGAGAAGCATGCCTTCCGTACGGAGCAGAAGTATGGCGATATGACGCTCCTCGACCCGCCCGGCATCCTGCACGATGAGGGCGCGAAGGGCGCGTTGAAGATCATGACGAACGCCATGAAGAAGGAGAACCGCGACATGTTCACGACGATGTTCGACTTCTTCCACGACCACGCCGCCCAGCTCGGCTATGTGGCAAACTTCAGCACGCGGGTATAGTCGGCGCGCGATCATACAGCTAAAAAACGGGGCTGCTGCACGAAATGGACGTGCAGCAGCCCCGTTTCCTTTTGCAGGACGCGCTGAATCAATAATTCTTCTTGAGCTGTTCAAAATATGCCTGCGGATGGGCGCAGACGGGACAGACCTGCGGCGCCTGCGGCGATTCGCAGACGTAGCCGCAGTTGCGGCACTGCCAGATGATCTTCTCGTCCTTCTTGAAGACCTTCTCATCCTTGACGTTCGCGAGCAAAATGCGATAGCGCTCCTCGTGCTCCTTCTCGATCTTTGCGACGGCCTCGAAGAGATTCGCGATCTTCGTGAATCCCTCTTCCCTTGCGACCTTGGCAAACTCGGGATACATCGACGTCCATTCCTCGTGCTCGCCGTCAGCGGCTGCCTCAAGGTTCTCCGCCGTCGCGCCGATGCCCGCGACGAGCTTGAACCAGATCTTCGCATGCTCCTTCTCGTTGCCCGAAGTCTCCGTGAAAAGCGCCGAAATCTGCTCGAAGCCGTCCTTCTTCGCACGCGATGCATAGTAGCCGTACTTCGTATAAGCTTGCGATTCGCCGGCAAATGCCGCCCAAAGATTCTTTTCGGTCTGTGAACCTTTCAATTCCATGATAATTCCTCCTCATAGAATAGTTTGTAGATACGGATTTTCCTGTATCATAACACCGGCGGCAAATACCGTCAATCCCTATTTGTTTAATATGAATGATTCTCGTTCCAATTGCCCAATACTCACGGCTTACATCTTGCGCACGAAGAGAGCGCGCAGCGCGTTCAAGACGGCGAGAACCATGACGCCGACGTCAGCGAAGATGGCGAACCACATGTTGGCGATGCCGACGGCGCCGAGCACGAGGCACAGGAGCTTTATGCCGATGGCGAAGACGATGTTCTGATGCACGATCGCCATACACTTTCTCGCGATGCGGATCGCTTTCGGCAGCTTCAGCGGATCGTCGTCCATCAATACGACGTCGGCGGCCTCGATGGCGGCGTCGGAGCCCATCGCCCCCATGGCGATACCGATGTCCGCGCGGCTGAGGACGGGCGCGTCGTTGATGCCGTCGCCGACGAAGGCGAGCTTCTTCGCCGTTTTCCCCGCGAGCAGGCGCTCGACCTCCCGCACCTTGTCGGCAGGCAGAAGCTCGCTCTTGACCTCGTCGATGCCGAGCTCCGCAGCGACCTTCTCGGCGGCGGCATGCGCGTCGCCTGTGAGCATGACGGCGCGCTTCACGCCCGCTTCATGCAGACTTTTGATCGCCGCCTCCGACGTGGGCTTGAGCGCATCGGAGATGACGATGTGTCCGGCGTACTTGCCTGCGACCGCCATCTGCACGATTGTGCCCGGGTGGTGACACGGGCGGTACTCAATTCCGAGACGCTCCATGAGCTTGCCATTGCCAGCGGCCACTTCGATACCGTCGACCTTCGCCGTCACGCCGAGACCGCCGATCTCCTCGATGTCCGTGACACGCGAGCGATCAATCTCCTTGCCGTAAGCCTGCTGCAGGCTGCGGCTGATGGGATGCGACGAAGCGCTCTCGGCGAGCGCGGCAAGCTCCAGAAGCTTTTTGTCATCCATCGTGCTGTGATGCACGGCGTTGACCTCGAAGACGCCACGCGTCAAAGTACCCGTTTTGTCGAAGACGACGGTGTCGACCTCGGCGAGCATTTCGAGGTAGTTCGCGCCCTTGACGAGCACGCCCTCGCGGCTCGCACCGCCGATGCCCGCGAAGAAGCTCAAGGGAACGCTGACGACGAGTGCGCATGGGCAGCTCATGACGAGGAAGATCAGGGCGCGGTAAATCCATGTACCCCAGTCGGGCGCGGCATCGAGCGCGGCGAGGCGCACGACGGGCGGCACGATGGCGAGGAGGATGGCGGCCGCGACGACGATCGGCGTATAGACGCGCGCAAAACGTGCGATGAACGTCTCCGAGCGCGACTTGCGCGCGCTGGCATCCTCGACAAGTTCCAAAATCTTCGAGGCGGTCGATTCGTCGAACTCCTTCGTCGTACGAATCTTCAAGACGCCCGTGAGATTGATGCAGCCGCTGACGACGGCGTGCCCCTTCTCCACGTCGCGCGGCAGGCTCTCGCCCGTCAGTGCGCTCGTGTTGAGCGTCGATGCACCATCCGTGATGATGCCGTCGATGGGGATCTTCTCGCCCGGCTGCACGACGATCTCCGTGCCGATCTCGATTTCGTCGGGATCGCGGCGTACGAGCTTTCCGTCCTCTTCCACGTTTGCGTAGTCGGGGCGGATGTCCATGAGCTCGCCAATGTTTCTGCGACTTCTTCCGACGGCATAGCTTTGAAACCATTCGCCGACCTGGTAGAAGAGCATGACGGCGATGCCTTCCACATAGTCGCCATCCTCGTAGAGAGCAAGCCCCATCGCGCCGATGGTCGCGATCGACATCAAGAGATTTTCATCGAGCGGCCGACGATTCCATACGCCCTTCGCCGCCTTGATGATGATGTCATAGCCGACGATGAGGTACGGCACGACGTAGAGGAAGAAGCGCGGCAGACCCGCCACGGGCAGCTGGCTCAAGACGATCATCAAGGCGGCCGCCAGAAGGATGCGGATGAGATTTCTTTTTTGTTTCTTGTTCACGAAAATACCTGCTTTCCGGCGACGTGATGTTGAATCCTACTCTGGGCGGTCAACGTCAACCGCGCATCTGCGCTCTTCGAGCTTGATTTGCGGGACGTTTTCGCATTCGAGCCATTTCCCAATCGTCTGCGTCCTTCGGACTTGCCTCTTGGACGGCTCAGAATTCAATATTGCAGTCGCTTTCGATCTTGCGGCAGGCCTCTAAGACGCGCGGCATGACTTCAGCCGGCTCGCTGCCGTCGGCGAATTCGACCTTCATCTTCAGCGCCATGAAGTTCACCGTCGCGTCCTTTACGCCCTCGATCTTCTTCGTTGCGTCTTCCATCATCTGAGCGCAGTTCGCGCACTCGACTTCGATCTTGTAGCTCTTTTTCATGGGAGTTCCTCCTTAATGATTAAGTGATTATTTAATTGTTATGGCCATTATAGCGAGGTCGAGAAAGTTTGTCAAGCGATTTTTTAGAAAAAGATTGGCATAGGCACACAGCTGTTGTTCCGAATAAAAAATAGCAACCTCACCGCATGGACGAAGCTGCCATTTTCTTTTTACCGCTTGCCGCGCCGCCATAGCACGAAAGCGCTGACGAAGAACGCGAGCCACGCGGCAGATCCCACGATATTGCCCGCAAGCGTATCGCCAAGCGGCGCGGCCATGGCGACGAGGGAGAGCACGACGAAGAGCGCAGGCGCCTTCCACGGCACAGCCTTCGCCGCCGCATGGGGCGCGAGCACGGGCGGTCTCTCCTTTTTGCGACGGCTTCTCTGCAGCCAGCCGCAAAAGCCCGTGACGATGACGGCGGCGCAAAGCAGATCGAGAACCGCCCAGATGATCTTCAGGAACATCGTCGAATGATTGTGCAGGTGCAGATCGCGCACGGCATCACAAAAGACGAGCCAGCGCGGCAAGGGCTTCGTGAAGTTCTCGATCTCGCCGCCCGCCGTGCGCAGCAGGTAGACGTCCTGCCCGCGAAACATCTGCGGTCTCTCGGCATCCGCCAGCGTCAATGCGGCGGGTGTCGATCCTTCGGCAGCGTCGAGGTAGAGAATCTCCTGGGCGGGAAAATGCTCCTCTGCATAAGCAATCATCTCAGCGAAGGTTATGGCGGGCGGCGCACTTTCCCTCTGCGGCACACTTGCTATCACATCCTCGGCATAGCTGCTGTAGCCGAGCATGCCGAAGACGATGGCGATTCCGCTCAAGGTCAAGAGCGCCGCCCAGACTGCCGTGATGATGCCGAGGAAGATGTGCCAGTCGAAAAAACTGCCCGCTGACGTGCCACCTCGCATGCCGCCGAAAAGCCGCCGCTTCATGAAGGACGGATATAGGAACATGCCGCCCAAGATCGACAGGAAGCTCAAGAAGCACATGACGCCGAGGAAGATCATGCCGCCCCGCCCCAGGGCGAGGCGCAGATGCAGGTGATGCATCCAGCCCATGAAGGCAGCGAGCGCGGGAGATTTGACGCCGCCGCTCCGCCAAGGCACAAGCGCGTCCTGCTGCGGCGCGTAGGCGAGCGCAGACATGCCGTATCCGCCGCCAGTGCGCGAGAATCGATAGACGAGAAGCCCGCGCTCGGGATAGGCGGAAATCGACTGCACCCTGCGCCCGGGATTCTCGCGCTCGATCCGCTCCAATCCCTTTGCCGCTTCTGCCCAAAGTACACGAGAGGATGTCTCGCCGAAGGTAGGCCGTTTTTCAAGCGCATTCCAGAGCGCGATATCGCCGTTGAAGAGCAGCGGCAGTCCCGTTAGGACGAGCAGCAGGAAGAATATGGCGCATACGGCGCTGATCCAACGGTGCAGCAGGTAGATGAGTCTCATGGAGCGGTCCTTTCGTGGTGCAGATATGATAAGCCCTGCCGGGTTTATCCGCGCTTCCCTAGAAGGAATACATCGCACCGAGAGAGTAGGTTCTATCGCTCGCTGCTTCATTCGCGTAGAAGTGCCGATCGAAGAGATTATCGATGCCGAACTGCAGTCTGAATCTGTCGTCAAACTTATACGTCAAGTAGAGATTCGTAGTGAAGAAACTGTCCTCCGAACCGTATTCACCAGTAGTCGTATCAACGTCCTGCCTTGCGGCCACATACGACAGGTGGCAGAGATGGCGGCTTCATGCTCTCTTCTATGCGCTTCGCGCTTGGCGTGCTCGACACCGATTCAAGCTGATATCGCGCGATACTCCGAAGCTCTTGCAGACGTTCGGCTTGCGGCATTCCTCTCTTGATGTAATCGGCGTTCATCGCTTCCAGATTCGCCAAAACGATGAGCTGCACGACGTCCGCCATATCGCGGATGTTTCCTTTCGCCTCGGGGTGCGCGTCGCGTCATTCCTTCGCCGTGCTGCCAAATAGAGCGACGTTGATAATATCCGCTTCAGTGGCGTAAGTCATGCGCCGATGCCTCGCCGAAACAGATTCATCAAGCAAATGCTCTTTTATTGCGTCTGTATGGATGCGGTAGTTTGTCTTGGCGAGAGCACGACGCGCTTCCCAGCCGACAGCAAGCCGCTCGCCTTCTTCCTGCTTGAGTCGCTGATAATCCTTGATGATATACAGTTTGAACTCGGGAGAAAGCCATGACGCAAACTCAAAAGCTATATCGCTGTGCGCATAGGTGCCGCCGTACCGCCCCGCTTTCGACTGGATGCCGATGGCGCTTGTTGCGTCAATCCATTTCTTTGGAGACATAATGAACGCATTCGCTCCGGCTTGATTTCTAAACCCCTCGAATTCGAGGGGTTTGAAAGTCGGGTTGTGCAACTGCTCCCAAATTCCAAGATATTCGATTGTTGCGTACAGCCTCATCCAATTGCAGATAGTTTGATTAGGGTCTTCGCTCCTGTACTTCGCAATATCCGTGAGAGATAAATAGTCGTTTCCCTCGTTCGTGAGAACGGCACGGATTTCAAGCCCTTTCGCCGATACGGTGCTATTCTTCTTCGCCGTCATGGCTTTTTCTCCTTTCGTCTTCTTTGATGATTCTGTCTATTGCCAGCTGTGCGGCGGGGCTTGCAGCGAGTATCTTGTTTCCGATGCGGGCGGCGGTGCTCGTCTCATACACTCGTGTGGATTCTTTCCAACCCATGATGAAGAGTGGCGAGACTTGCAGGATCGCGGCGAGTCTTTCCAGCTTGTCGCAGCGCATGTTCTCAATGCCGCCCGATTCCCAGCGCGAAACCGTGCCTTTGTTGACACCGACAAATGACGCTATTTCGCTCAGGGTAAGCCCCAGCTCTTTTCTTCGTGCGGCGATTCGCTTGTTTATGTTCTCCATCGCATAAACCTCGCTTTTGTCGTGTTGCAAAGAAACAACAAACCTCGTCAAATTCGACGGGTTTACCCTGCCTGATTTTGGAGGCTTTAGATCTTGCGTCGATTTCGACGCTCCTGTCTAGTTTATGCGTATCATACCAGTTAGTTTGCGTTTTTGTAACCAAGGATGATATAGCCCCTGCTTCAGATTTTATATTACACCAAGAGAGCATACATACGTCTATATGAATGGATGCGAGGTCAGAGATCGTTGGAAATAAGTGTTTCTTTATCCACAATTTGCCTACACAAGTGTAGGCAAATGCCTATGAGCGCCTATAAAATGATTTTCTCTCTTGGTGCTGCAATAGCTGCAAAGTCAGACGGCACAAGACTTCACGGACTTTTCATGTAAGACGGTAACAAATATGACGACAAGCGCAATCTGTATTTGTTATAATGACAGCAATGAGAAACGCATTCAGATTTGGAACAGGAGAGAGCGATATGAAAAAGGAATTGGACTTAAATAAAACGGTGGCGGAACTTGTCGAGGAATTTCCGGAATTTCAGCAGGCAATGGCGGAGATCGGCTTCAAGGAAATCACGAATCCGATGGTCTTGAACGTCATGGGCCGCGTCATGACCGTGCCCAAGGGAGTGGCGATCAAGGGGATGAAGCTGGAAGACGTCGTGCGCGAGTTGGAGGCACGCGGTTTCACGATCAAGCAGGACGAAGCTGCTGCAACGCACGCGTGCGGCTCTTGCGGTACGCACGAGGCGCAGCCCCATGTGCACGGCGAAGGCGGATGCGGCTGCACCCATGCAGCTGCGACGGCAGGCGCGGCGGACGGAGAGGCGACGGAACGCGCGGCTGTGCTCAAGGGTTTCCTGCAGCGCCTTTCGGCGGGCGAGTCTCTGGAGACGGTACGGAAAGATTTCATCAAAGACTTCGCGAGCGTTTCGGCCGAGGAGATCTCCGCTGCCGAGCAGCAGCTCATCGAAGGCGGCACGCCGATTCACGAGGTGCAGAAGCTCTGCGATGTACACTCGGCGCTCTTCCACGGGCATATTGGCGGCGCAGCGCCCGCTGCGGACGCCGCACCCGAGGTGCAGGATCTGCCCGACGGGCATCCGCTTACGGTGTTAAATCTCGAAAACAAGGGGCTGTCCGAACTCCTTGATCGCCTGAAAACCGCCTTGGAGGCGAACGATGTCCCCGGCTTGAGCCGCGGTCTCGGCGAACTGCACGCGATCTACTCGCACTACGGCAAGAAGGAATCGCTGCTCATGACACTTCTCTACCGCTACGGCGTGACGGGTCCTTCGGGCGTCATGTGGGGTGTCGATGACGAGATTAAGGCGGAGCTTCGCGCACTCATGAAGTCGTTCGGCGATGGGGTCTCGGGCGAAGAGGAGCGTTATTCGGCCTTTTTCCAGCGCATCCGTGACATGATCTACAAGGAAGAGAAGATCCTCTTCCCGCTGACGCTGCGCTTCTTCTCTGAAGAAGATTGGCTCATGATTTACCGCGACATGCCGGAATTCGGCATCGCATTCATCAAGGATGCACCGAAATGGGCGGCGGGCGATGCCTATGTTGCGGAGGCAGAAGCGAAAGAGCGCAAGATGATCGCCTCGGGCAAGGTGCGGCTATCGACGGGCGAAATCGGCTGCAAGGAGCTAGAAGCCATCTTGAACCTCCTGCCCGTCGACATCACCTACATCGACAAGGACGAGATGCTGCGCTTCTTCTCGAATCCCGGGCAGGTCTTCGCGCGCCCGCGCATCGCTTTAGGGAGCAAGGTCTACAACTGCCATCCCGCCAACATCGTGCCGATCATCGAGCAGCTCGTCGCCGATTTCAAGGCGAAGAAGCGCGATCGCATGGAGATCTATCGCTATATCAAGGGCAAGCCTGTCGGCGTGCGCTATCTCGCCATCTACGACGAGAACGGCGAATACACGGGCGCGGTCGAACTCGTCGAGGACTTCTCCGAAGCTCTCGCGCAATTTGGCGAGAAGAAGTAGAATTAGCCGGGCGCTTTCGGTATTCGTTTTAATCCGTATGCCAAAGTCGTATATGAAAACGTTCCGCAAATCAAGCCCACAGGGTGCAGCTGACGTTCACAAAGTCTCATCCCATATTGGCGAAGCGCTCGACCGCCTTGGTGAAGCTCTCGACCGTCTTTTCCGCATCGCCGTGGGCGATGCCGTCTTTCACGCAGTGTTGGATGTGGCCTTCGAGCACGATCTGACCGCATTTGTGCAGCGCAGCCTTTGCGGCATTGATTTGCGAGAGAAGATCCTCGCATGGAATTTCCTCCTCGACCATGCGGTCGAGAGCCTCGACCTGTCCGCGAATCTTTCTGAGCCTGCGGTGCAGGTTCTCCATGTCCATGCATTGACGCATCGTATCCCTCCTCAGTCCTTGTATCCCGTCGTGCGATTGACGAGGTTTTCGAGCGGTACGCCCTGCATGAATGCCGCAAGATTTCTCGCAGCGATCTGAACGATCTTGTCCTGCGTTGCGCTCAGGTGATCGTCGCCCGAGATATGCGGCGTTATATAAATATTCGGTGTATGCCAGAGCGAGTGATCGGCGGGAAGGGGCTCGGGATCTGTGACGTCGAGCGCCGCGCCTGCGAGACGGCCTTCCTTCATCACTTCGATGAGGTCTTCCGTGACGACGGCGTTGCCGCGCCCGATGTTCAGGAAGTAGGAGCCTTTTTTCATCGCAGTAAAGCGCTTTTTGTCGAAGATGCCCCTCGTCGCCGTTGTCCCTGGCAGAACCGATACGACGACATCCGCACGTGCGAGCAGAGAATCGAGTTCTTCCATCGTGCCCATCTCGTCGATGCCGAAGGGCTTCGCTCCCTCGCGGCGGCGCACGCCGATGACGTAAGCACCGAGCGCCTTGACGCGGCGCGCGAAGGCACGACCGATGTCGCCTGCGCCGAGGATCAAGACGGTCGCGTCCTCGATCGAGGTGACGCTCCCTTCATCGTGCCAGATTCCCTTCTTCTGGTTGTCGTAGTAGGGATAGAGCTTCTTCATCATCGCGAGGAGCTGTGCGAGCAGATGCTCGGAAAGTGCAAGACCATAGGCTCCCGTCGCATTCGTCAGGAGGACATCGTCCTTGAGCACGCCTTCTTTGCAGTAGGTGTCTGCCCCTGCCGTATTGAGCTGCAACCAGCGCAATTTCTTCGCTGCAGGCAGAAGCTCCGTCGGCACATTGCCGATGATGGCATCAACATCGGCGAGGTCTTCTTCACGCACCTGATCGGCAGGCACGAAAAGAAGCTCTGCCCCCGTCGCATTTCTTTGCAGCTGTTCCTTATGATGCTCGTTTGCTCTCAAGGCAATCAGAATTTTCATGGTGCCTCCTTTGTCGCAGTTCAACAATTTTTCTCTATTATACCATAGGATGCAACCTATACGTCATGTCTGCCTACGCAGTTTTCCATTTCATTAAGGTGCAGATTGTATAATTAAGTGCAGTGTACAAAATGAACGATACGACAAACGAAGTTCTGCCAAAATGCAAACAGTGACGCAAAACAAAGGCACGAGAGCCGTGAATTACATACCACCGAATGAATTAGCACTGATCTTCTGCATAGAGGAAAGCGGAAACGAGATGCTCTGATTGCCCAAGTGCCTCTTAACATTTTCCCTATATATCACTTTTACAAAAATGTGGCACGATCAGCCCATAACACTGATCGTGCCTGTTTTATTATGTGTAATTTTATTGGACGAAACCGACAAATTCTACACCTGTTGGCGATCCTCCAAAATCATTTTTTAGCCCGCTATCCTGTCCAACAATAAACCCTTTAAGGGTTACCTGCTGCCCTTTCCTCAGGCGATCAGAGTCAGCCTTTACATGAAATCCTACAGGAACATCACCGCACATGATTACACCGTAGGTATATTGCCCACCCCACGCTTTGGCAATCGATTGTGCCGGAGGAGCTTGGTTAGAATCACTCACAATTCCCGTAAAGGTAACGATCTTGCCATAGTAATCCCACGGTTTTCTCAGTGCTGCTTCGGGGTCTGCCCCTACGGGATCTTTTCCCTTTACATAATCACTATGATCGGCAATGAGATGAACAGCTTTTTCAAAATTGGCTTGGCTAGTAACATTGGAAGTATCCCACCCCGTAGTAATACTTTTCTCTATTTTATCACGTTCATCCTGGGCTTTCCGAGCTTTTTCCTCTGCTGCTTTTGCCGCTTGTTCCTCCTCGTTTGCTTTCTTTGCCGCTTGGTCGGCGGCTTCTTTCGCCGCCTTATCCTCCGCCTGTTTTTCAGCTTTGGCTTGTTTCTCAGCAGCAATCTTTGCTTTCTCTTCTGGTGTCATGGATGGGGCAGTCGCTATTCCTAACACGAAGGATACGATGCAGACAGCACCAATGATTCTTTTTATTTTACTGATTCGTTGATATTCAGGATAATTTTTATAATCGTCTCCTCCGGCTTTCCTTGCCTTTTTCTTTTTCCACCAATATACAATAAAAGCGATAAGTGTAACGAACCATACGAAATAAAAAAATCCTGACATAATGAAATCTCCTCCTTAGCGATTCTACCTAGAACAACCAAAACATGGGCAACATACAACATATCTGATAATCCAACAGATATAGGGGCATACTGAGCGTAAATAATACCATGGCATTTTTTACACCAACTCATCGACTGATTCCTTAACCCATTTAAGAAAAGTTGGTGTGGACACACCCAGAGTGATGGCAGCCTTGCGGGCAGATATTTCCTTGTTCTTCCACTGCTCGCGAAAGACCTCGTAGCCATCCGGTTTCTCCATCGGCTTTCTGCCAAACTTTACACCTCTTGCTCGTGCTGCAGCCAGACCTTCCATCGTCCGCTGATGGTTCATGTTGCGCTCCGTTTCAGCAACGTAGGAGAATACTTGGATGACAAGATTCAAAATGAGTTTTACTGTTAGGTCATCACCGTATTTGTTCCGTGTATCCAAAAGCGGCAGATCGATAACTACGATAGCGGCTTTCTTCTGCTTGGTAATAATATCGAGCTGTCTAATCATCTCTTCGTAATTGCGTCCAAGGCGATCGAGACTTTTAACCACAACCGTATCGTCGGGTTTGATAATAGCCATCATTTCACGGTATGCAGGACGGTCGAAGTCCTTTCCGCTCTGTTTATCCACGAAAATACATTCCTTCGGAATGCCGAAGTTCTCCATTGCCAACCACTGGCGGTCATCCCTCTGCGTAATGGTAGATACACGAATGTAACCATAGATGTTGCTCATGCGGATTCCTCCTCCAAATTGCGAAAAACACATACTCTACCGAGAAGCACTCTGCCATTTGCTCGATATCCAGCACATCACCAAGAATCGCCGTTACATTGGCAAGAGCGGCTACGATTCCATACGTTCCGGAGAATTGACCATAAAGAGATTCAAAGGCATGAATTGTGCCAGATTTGCCAGCATCAAGTACCGCATGGAGCATTTTAGCCTGATCGGGTATCTGATGGAACGTGGTACGGTTTAGTGCGAATCCCCAAGAGACCAAGCTTGTTTGGCTTAACTTCTTGGGGATTCATATTTTCTCTAGCAATGAATAAAGAGCTCAATTCCTAAAACGTTTGCTCTTCTCTTTTCTTCTATGCTATAATGATAACTGTATGAGAAAAGTGGTATCATTCTTCAAAATCGTTGGGGGATCATGGCTTGAATACGAAAGGAAAGAAGCCGGACGAGCGTGAGTATACGCTGAAGGTCATCCCGCACCAGGGTGAGACAGTGCGAAGCTACAGCTTCTCGGTTCGGAGGCTGAAGCTTTTGGCGTGCGCTCTGGCGGCTCTTGGCGTGGTTCTACTGGCGGGATTCGGCTATGTGTCGTACAGCCTTTGGAGCAGCGCGGCGGACGCGAAGGCGGAGACGCCCGCTGAAACAGGCCGTCAGGCGGATCTGAAGGAGCTTGCCAAGGAGGCGCAGAACCTGCAGAGCGAGATGGAAAAGCTCACAGAGCGCGAGAAGACGCTGCGCCGCCTGCTCGACGAGGGGGCGGCGGACGAGTCTGCCAAGCATACGGGACAGGGCGGGCCGGCCGTGCCGGCGGAAGTCTCGCAGGTGCGACGTGCACTCGATGCGGTGTCGCGCGGTCTGCCTGAGCGGCGCGAAAGCCTGGCGAAGCTCGAAGCGAGATATGAGAAGCAGCGAGAAGAAGCGGCGGCGCGTGCGGCTGAAAAGGATAAGATGGCACGGACGAGCGTGCCGGGAAATGTCCCTTCAGGCTGGCCGACATCGGGCGACATATCGTCACCCTTCGGCTGGCGTTGGAACGGCACGGACTTCCATCCGGGCATCGACATCGCCAACGATATGGGGACGCCCATCGTGGCGACGGCGGACGGCGTCGTGACGACGGCCGGCTGGAATGGAGGCGGCTACGGCAACATGGTCGACATTGACCACGGCAACGGCATCCTCACGCGCTACGGTCATGCGTCCGAAGTCGTGGTGCACGAAGGACAGCATGTGAAGCGCGGCGAGGTCATCGCCTATATGGGCAGCACGGGCTTTTCGACGGGGCCGCATGTCCACTATGAGATCCATGTCAATGGCGAGACAGTGAATCCGGCAAGCTATCTATAGGAAGTGGGGAGTCTATGTTTGGTGTGATGAAAAGGCGCGATGAAAGTTCCGCCTCAGGCGATATAGAAACGATCATCGGCAAGAACACGAAGATTCATGGCGAGGTCAGCGGCACGGGAAATCTGCGCATCGACGGGGAGATCGAGGGTGAGCTAAAACTCTCCGGCTCCGTAATCGTCGGAGAGACAGGCATGGTCACGGGTAACGTCTCTGCGCGCTCGCTTGACGTATCGGGCACGGTACACGGCAACGCGCAGACGGAAGAGGGACTGACGATCCACAGCGAAGGGCAGCTCATCGGCGATGTCAAGGTCAACGCTTTCCAGATCGAGGACGGCGGTATCTTCAAGGGGCGCAGCGAAATGAACCCGCGCGCCGGCATTGAACTGAAAGTGCGCCCGCAGCCTGCGGCAAGACCGTTGCAGGAACAAGTGTCTTCTGTAGACATTTCGGCGAAATCATCGTCGAAGATGGCGGCGCAGCTGAAATCATCGACGAAGGCGGAGAAAAAATGAAAGTCTGCGCCCGTATGACATAGCTTCTCGGAACTTTCATTAAGGGCGGCGCACTTTTGTCCGCGAAGTGGGCGTTTGTGCGTGTAGTTTACTGTAAAAAAGCCGCTGCATGAACCTTTCGGACATGCAGCGGCTTTTTTGATGGTGCGCCCGGCGGCGCACGTTTCTAACTGGTGAAAGACCGGAGTCTGCCCGGTAGCGGGAAAGACATAGCCAAAGACAAGGGTGTTCGTCGTGAGGCGAAATCTGAAGGAAGTCGGCGGCAAACCTCTGGCCTGACGAACAGGAACCGCATAGGAGGCTATCGTTGGGGATAAGGCCGCCATCCAGGTCGAAGTCCCATAGCTACACGGAACCAACGGTGGTAGATGCGGCAGGTAGATGGAGGGAAAGAAACGTGTGGTACCCGGGGAGGTCTGCATAGAACGCTCTGAAAAGGGCAACCACAGCCGAAAGGCTGTGCTGAATATGCAGAAGTCAGCAGAGGTGTGAGAGGACGGCGGCTAATCACCGCCTCCTACTCGATGAAGGACGGCGGGCATCATCTGGCAAGTAACAGCTGTGCGAGATGATGGACATTCAGCTGCGTGAGCGACAGCCCTTCATAACAGTAGTGGCAGTAGCAGACGGCGGTGTCGGTCGTAAACTGCGCGGCATAGTCGATCATCTTTTGCTGCTGCTCCTCGGCTGTGTGCGGATGAAATTTGTCCGCGATGTCGCGCGTATAGAAATTTGGCGCAATCTTTGGATTGCGCGGCGGCTGCGGACGCAGGAGGGAGATGCCGCAGAACTGTGTCGCCTCGTGTGAGATGGGCAGTTCATGAACGCTCATGCCCAGCTTCTGCGTCAGAATTTTGCGCACAGCTGTCTGCTCCGGGCTGCGATGGCGGGAACGCCAGCAGTCCTGTACGGTGACCTCGCGCCCCTGATATGCGCTTGGATAGGGGAAGGCCTCGTCTTGCAGAATGAGTTCCCAGAGGGAGCGGTTCTCTGTTCCCGCATGGATCTCATCGACAATGTTGATGCAGTTGTGACACAGGGAGTAGGTTGTGTCCCCCGCAGTAAAGGGAGCGCAGTCGGGCAGGGCGCTCCACCGCTCGCGCAGGGATCCCTCCGGCATCTGCTCCTCAAAATCCTTGATTCGATAGCGTGGCACGCAGCAGCGTACGATGGGCATTTGCCAACGCGTTTCGATATAGTCCCGGATGCGTGCGCTGAGTGAGGGGAATTTGGCGGTGAATACACAGCTTGCGATGTAGTAGGCGGACATGATGACCTCCGTTCCGGCTCCTAAGGAAGCACTGATAAATTCAGCGCCGCCATCTTGACGCATCTTTTTTGCCCACTTTTTGTCGGCAAATCCTCCACATAGCTTTTGCTATGCGTCCGGTTTGCCTCCTCAATCGGACGAAAAAAATCTACGCCAATCTGACGGACTTCATTTTATCAGCGATTCCTTAAATAGGAACGGGTGCATAGGCACGGAGGGATCAACCAACACAGTGACAGCATCTTTGGACAGTTCCAAGAGACGTGGCATGGTCTTGTTGGCAGAGGAACTCCGCCGCTTCTGCGGGATAGTCGCCCCACTCCGGCTGCATCTCGAGAATCGAGAGTTCACAGATGGATTCCCATTTCTTTTGGAAATTTGGGAAATGCCCGATGACGGCAACCTTCTTTCCGCGAATGCGCTCCGTATACATGGCGAATGCCTCGAGTTTTTTGCGCTCCTCGAGCGTTTCAGCAGAGGCATCACCTCCGTGAAATCCCTGCATTTCCTGTACCTTGCTCGGTTGATTGTAATATACATTGATCACTGCGGCGGCAATGGACGCCTACTGTCCCTGCCAGAACCGCACATACTCCCCCGCTTCGCGCAGGGAGCAGCCGAGAAAGCTCTCCTTGCGCAGACGAGGGCGCGTGTACGCCGGAATCGTCATGCAAATACCCACTAGGCCCCCTGCACGCACATACGTCCATGGTCGTCCGACAGCATAGTCATCAATCCGAACATCGTCGGGTAGTCCGACAATGATTTCATCATACAGATTCCAATGGTTCAAGAAAAAACCTCCGTATCCTACATTTTTACCTCTATGCCCGTATCGAGCAGGAAGAGATAGCGTTCCTTGACCGCCTTGTGCAGGATGGTCTCCACGGCGTCACAGTAGAGGTCGATCTGGAACTGGTAGCGCTTGCGCGCAGCGACAGCGGAAATTCTGCGATCCGTCTTATAGTCGAGCAGGATGTAGTCGCCGTGCTCGTCCTCAAAGAGTACGTCGATGATGCCTTGCAGGAAGATCCGATCGGATGTATTTGTTGCCTCCTCATAGTAGCGCTGCGCAGGGAGCAGACGCCCAAACGGCAGCTCGCGGTAGACCGCCTTCGCCGCGCGCATGCGCCGCCCTAGAGATGATGATGCAAAGTTCCAGATCTTCGTGACATCGATGCTCCTGCGCTCCGCCTCCGTGAGAATGCCCTTTTTCAGCAGTTCGTCAACCTGCGCCGCAATGGCAGCGATGCTTTCTGCACGATTGAGATCGAGCTGCTGCATGGCTGTGTGCATTGCCGTACCGCGCTCCATCGGGGTCAGATGCTCCCGTTCCGACGCGCGCAGGAAGCGCGGCATTTCCCATTCTGGCTGCATGCTTTCAGCATTTCCGACGGCGGGCAGGAATGGTGCGATCACCTCTTCCTCCACCGCCTGCTGCCGCTTTAGCTCGGTCACACTGGTCTTGGCATGGATATGCGCCGTGCCGCGCAGGTCGTATGTCCAGTCCAGCACAGCTGCAACGCGGTCGGCTGTGCCGCCGTCCGGCAGAGGCTTATCCGCACGGACTGCGGAGAGGACAGCATCTGTCGCCTCCTGCTCCTCTGTCTGAGCGGCACGGACGCTCTCGTCCAGAATCCTCACATGAAAGCGTGCCTGCGGATGCGTCGGCTGACGATGCGCGACTTTGTCCTCGCCCTCGAAGAGCGGCGTGCCGTCGGGGTGGCGCATAAGCGCGAGTGCAATCCAATCGAGATAGGACTTCGCTGAGAGAATGACAGATGTAGGAAACTGCGTCTCCTGTGTCTGTGCGTATTTCAGACAGAACGCACGCAGCTGTTCCAGTGCATCCCTGCCTGTGCGCGTGATGCTGAGCGTTCCCGTCAGGATCAGCTTTTCCTGTGCGCGCGTCATGGCAACATAGAGGATGCGCATTTCCTCCGCGATGGATTCACGCTGAATGATGTTCTTGACCTTCCTTCTTGCCATGGTATCGTATTTCTGTCGTCCTGCTGTTGTATTCTCAGAGACGCGCAGTCCGATTCCCGCATGTGCGTGATAGAGGAGGTCGCCCCTCGTGTCCTGTGTGTTGAATGTGCCCGTAATATTGGCGAGGAAGACAACGGGGAACTCCAGCCCTTTGCTCCTGTGGATCGTCATGATGCGCACGACATCCTCACTCTCGCCGAGCGTTCGAGCAACGGAGAGATCCGTGCTGCGGCGTTTCAGTGCGTCGATGTAGCGCAGGAAGCGGAAGAGTCCGCGCTCGTTCGTCCGTTCGAAGTCGGCGGCACGGTCGATGAGCATGCGCAGGTTCGCCTGACGCAGCGTGCCCCCGGGGAGCGTGCCGACATAGTCATAGTATCCCGTCTCGCGGTAGAGCGCCCAGAGCAGTTCGGGAACGCTGTGCGTCAGCGCATGGCGGCGCCAGCGGCGAATGCGCTCCAATGCGTTCTCAGCCACCTCGTCCCCCGCCGCGCCCGTGAGCATGTCGTAGATGCCGCCGTTCGGCGTGCGTACGCGCAGCTCCACCATCTTCGCCATCGTGAGCCCAATCATCGGTGAGGTGAGCACAGCGGCGAGCGGGGTGTCCTGACGCGCATTGTCGAGGACGGCGAGGAGGGAGAGGATCATGCGGATCTCGCTCGCCTCGAAGTAGCCCGCTGTATCATCCGCATAGGCGGGGATGTTCCGCGCACGCAGGGCGTCGAGTAAAAGCCCTGCGCGTCCCTTCGCCCCGCGCAGGAGGATCACGATGTCCCTGTTGCGGAGAGGCTTCCCGTTCTGCAGGACATAGCCCTCCGATTTCAGTTCCTCGATGCGGCGCGCGATGAAGTGCGCCTCGACCTCGAATGCCTTGCGCTCCTCCTCTGCCTCTTCATCCTCTGAGGCGGAGTAATCGACACGGAGGAGGTCGATCTCAAGCGGCTCCGCGAGTGATTTTCCCTGCGTCAGATCATCGAAAGTCCGACCGGGATTCAGCCGCGCAGCCTCGTCATAGGCAATGGCAACGGACTCCTCGCTCATGATTTGAGAGAATATCTCGTTGATGGGTTCAAGCACCTCCGCGCGGCTGCGGAAGTTCTCGGACATGGTGACGAGTGTCCCGTCCGCC
>ERZ773014.473-NODE-473-length-27585-cov-24.152052_pt1 | contig 27585 bp, 26 predicted proteins | sample MGYA00580841_ERZ773014 | MGnify/ENA primary metagenome ERZ773014 (study PRJEB29015, sample SAMEA2737989) | human oral metagenome | biome: human oral; feature: human-associated habitat; material: dental | place: China | collected 2067 ... | reverse complement strand
GCTGCTCGACCTGACCCCAACCGACGGGCCCGCAGATCTGGTGGTCGACAGCTTCGGGTTGATGCACGAACGCGACCTCCCCGCCGTTCTCGCCCGCCACGCCGAGGCGCTGGCCGGCGACGGTCTGGCCGTTTTCCTCATCCAGCCGCTCGGCGACATCGTCGCGCAGCACACCTGGACCGCGCTGCGTCACGGCCACCACGGCTATTTCACCCTCACGTCGCTGAGAACCGCGCTCGGCACGGTCGGTCTCACCCCCGTCAGTGTGCTGCGCTACGACCTCTACGGTGGGGTCGCGGTGGTGCTCGCCAGCCGAGGCGGAGAACCCGACGCCGGTCTGTTGGCCGCCTACGACGACGAGGCCCGGCGGGGACTGTCAACCCCGGAGGGGCTCGCCTGTCTGGCGGATGCGGTCTCGGCCTCAACGAACCAGCTGCGCTCCTATCTGGAGGGCCACCGCGCCGCGGGCACGCGTCTGTTCGCCTACGGTGCCGCGTCGAAGGCTGTCGCGGAACTGGCGATGATGGGCGAGGCCGCCGGCGCGATCCTCGCGGTCGGCGATGCGTCACCGGCCAAGCAGGGACGGTGCATGCCCGGAAGTCGCGTGCCCGTGATCAGCCCGGCAGAACTCATCACCGCCAACCCCGAGGAGGTGTTGCTCCTGCTGCCGGATCTCCACGACGAGCTGCTGGCCACGCACCCTCAGCTCACGGGACGGATCACGATGCTGGGGGCCGATATTCCCCGGACGTCCCCGTCCCTGAACGCCAGCGGTTGCGTATCTTTCCCAGACACGCCTGGACGTAGCGGAAGGGACCGGTGAGAGCACTGCGCATCTCCAACGCCCCGAGCGCAGCGGTGTATCCCTGCGGAAGTCCAAATTCCGCGTCGGTGTCCTCCGGATTCGACGAGCCGCCCCGAGCGATCATCCGCATCCTGGAGATCGCGCCCGGGACCTTGCCCACCGCGAGTCGCAGCAGCGATGGCGTGCACAGAATCTTCGTGAACCACGCCCCCATTCCGGTGCCGTACCCGCGGGCCTGGGCTTTGAGCGCGGGGAGGTCCGAACGATGACGATGCCAGGTGATGGCCGAGGGTTCCACACTGAGCGAATACCCGGCTGCGAGCATGCGCACATACAGGTCGATGTCCTCAGCACCCATGGTGGGTTGCCCGCTGCCCAAGGTGACATCGAATCCGCCGACGTGCTCGAAAGCCTTCCGGACAACCGCACTATTCGCGCCCGTGCCGTAAGCGCCCACCTGGAAGGGGAACAGCGGCAGCTCCGGTGGTGGCGAGGACAGCGAATACACGCGGGGACGTCTCGCTTCGGCCCAGGTCACGCGCTGATCGAACCAGGCCTGCGTGCGGGTGCGGATCTCACCGCTGGGCACCAACCCACACACCAAGCCCACGCTGGATGTGCGACTAAAACCTCGAGCAATCCCCGTCAACCAGTGGCGATCCACCACCACGTCATCGTCGATGAAGGCGACGTGTTCGTGGGCGGCCACCCGCAACCCCCGGTTACGGCCATAGGCAAGCCCTGCGAGCGGTTCACGGACGTAGCGCACCCGGGCATCGGGATGCCCCAGCGCCACATCCCGGGTCTCGGACGTCGATCCGGCGTTGTCGACCACCACGACCTCGAAGTCCGGGTAGTCGCTGGCCAGGACGGAATCGACCGCCTCGCGAAGCAGCCGTCCCCGGTCGCGGGTGGAAATCACCACGCTGATCGGTGGCCGGAACGGTTCCGGTTCCGGTTCCGGGACGACAGCCGGAAGTTCCTCGACGGCGCGCCGAAGCTCGTCGACTCGGACCTTCCCCTCTTCGACGCCCACCGTGACAAAACCACGCACCGTCTGCCCCTCGCGCACCAGGAACCTGGCCCTGCGGTATCCCGACCCGCCGGACAGCTCATACGACGAACCAGCCAGTGCCGACGTCACGTCGCTAAGATCAAGTTGACCGACCCACACCGCACCAACCCACTCGGGGGCGTCGCTGCTGCGCATAGGATGTTCCAGCATGGCGTGACTCTACCCGAGGACGAACATCATCGACCGCCCACACAGCGCGACACCGCGCATGGCAACGAGGGGATTCCCTGATGAGCATCGACTCCTTGAAGGGTGGAGAAAAAGCCACCATCCCCGCGCGCGTCTCCATCGTTCCCGACCCGGAGATGGAGCCCGTCGCCATCACCTCGGCCGCCAAGGAGGACGAGGAGAAGCTGAACCGGTTCTGGGTGGCCCTGCTCGTGGCCTTCCTCGGAATGGTGGGCGTGCTGTTGACGATCACCGGCGGCAACGGTGGATTCCAAGGTCTACTGGTGGCAATCCTGCTGCACACCGTCCCCGGTCTGACCATCGCGGTGGTGTACCGGCTGCGTGGTCTCGATCTCATCCTGTCGTGGTTCGTCGGCAGCCTCGCGGTGCTGATCCTGTGCTCGTTGCCGATGGCGCTCACCAGCTTCTGGCATCCGCGGGTGATGGCCACGCTGATTCTGCTCGCATCGACAGCGGTGGCCGTGTGGGTGGCGTGCAAACGCCCCCCGACCCTGGAGGCGACGTGGATGCGCCGGACGGGCCGAGCGATGGTCGGGCCGATCGGTCTGTCCACGGCAGGGTTCCTCGTCGCCGTGCTCACGGCGGCTCTTCAGTCTCAGTCGCCAGCCCTCTACGGTGCTGCGCTGGCCGCCGGTCCGCTGTGGTTCCTCGGGCTGGGCGCCATCGTGTTCGCCGTGTGCTGGGCTTTCTCCAGCGTCGGCGGGCGCAGCTGGAGCATCGTGTTGCTGGCCACCGTCGTCCCCATGAGCCAGGCCGTGATGTATGGCACTCCGACGGTACAGGTCGCCGCCCGCCATCTCGGCATCGTCAACCTGCTCATCACCCATGGGGGCCTGGATCGCGGGGCCGGGATCTACCAGGCCTACTCGGGTCTGTTCGCATCCAGCGCACTGGTGCAGCAGGCCGCGGGCTGGCCGGACCTGATGATGTACGCCGCCGTGTTCGGGGCCGTCGGCGCGGGCGTGAACTGTCTGGCGGTCGCGCAGCTGGCGCGCTACTTCGTCGACGACGAACGCGCGTGGTGGGCGGGGCTGGTCTTCGCTCTCGGCTCCAGCCTCACCACCAGTTTCTACGCCCCCCAGGTCGCGGGTCTGGCCTTCGTCACGACCGCCACCACGGCGTTGCTGCGCAACAGCACGGGCCTGAAGTGGCCGCGGGTCTGGGCCGCGTTGATGCTCTCGGTCACCGCCTGCGTCACCCACCAGCTCAGCCCTTTCCTGGCGACGCTGATCTGCATCGCCCTGGTCGTGGCACGCCTGATGAAGGTGTGGTGGTCGCCGGTGGTGCTCGTCGCACCCGCCGTGATCTGGGCGCTGCTCAACCGTGGCGTGTTGAAGTCGTACGTGTCCCTAGATGAGCTGTTCAACGTCCTCTCGAACTTCAAAACCCCCTCCAGGCCGAGCTCTAGCGCCCTCTCCCCGGCTCTGATCAACACGATCACGTTTTGGGTTCCCGCCATTGCGCTCGTGTGCATCGGCGTGGTCGCGCTGCTGGCGTTGTTCCGTTTCCACAACCGCATGACCATCGGCCTCACACTGGCCGCGGCAAGCCCCGCCGGACTGTTCGCGGCCTCCGCCTACGGCTCGGAGGGCATCTTCCGAGTGACGTTGTTCTGTCTGCCGTGGCTCGCGATCATCGGGTCGATCAACCTGCCGCAGACGGGCCGCCGGTTCTGGACCGTCCCGTGGCATCCGGTCCGCAACACCGGTGTGGTTGCCCTGACAGCGGTGTTCGTCATCGGCACGACCGGCATGGACTACACCCGGGTGATGAACCCGGAGAACGTGAAGGCCGTCGCCTGGGTGGAGGAACGCGTCACCAACGACACCCAGGTGTTCACGCTCGGAAGCGAACTCGCCGAACCGCTACGCCTGTCCGGGAAGGACATGTTCTACCTGTCCCGGGAGCTGCTGCTGCGCGACAAGACCACCGAGGTTTACCCGTCCAAGACCGGGGCCGACTACGACCCGCAGGCCGACCTGGAGATGCTCATGAAACACTGGATGGAGGTGCCGGTAAAGGTGCGTTACGTGCTGGTGAGCGACCGAATGAAAGCCTTCGACGAGCGTTACGCCCAGTTGCTCGCCTCTGACCAGACTCGTCTCGAACAGGCACTCCGAAACACCCCGGGCGTCACCGTCGCCTATCAGGGGGACGGGGTCGCCGTGTACGAACTGCCGGAAAGCAACGTTTCATGAGCGTCGCAGTCATCCTCCTCGCCCACGACAAACCGAAGCTTCTGCACCGACTCGTGGAAGTGCTCGACGGGATCCCGATCTTCCTGCACATCGACGCGGGTGTACCGCAGCAGATGCACGCCGAGCTGACCTCCGCGCTTCCCGAAAGGGTGCGACTGCTGCCGCGAATCTTCTCAGGGTGGGCGACCTTCGGATTGTTGGAGGCTGAGCTCGCCGGTTACCGGGCGGCGTGTTCCACCACCGACGCCGAGCACATCGTGATGATGACCGGAGCCGACTATCCGCTGGTCAACGGCGCGGGACTCGTGGAGCGTTTGGGCCGGGCGCACGGCAGGTCGTGGGCTCAGATCCGCAAGCTGCCGATCAAACACTGGGGTCCGATGGGTGGCTACGACCGTTTCGTGTTCGGAAACCGGGTCAGGGATCGCAAACGCATCTGGTCGCTGATTCCCAGGCGCTGGCCGAAGGGCATCCGACCCGCCGGCGGGTCGCAGCTGAAGATTCTCGCCCGCCACCACGCCGAACGGATCTTGGAGATCGTCGATTCCCGACCGGATCTCGTCGACTATTTCCGCACGACGTGGATCCCCGACGAGACCATGATCCCCAGCCTGCTGATCTCTCCTGCGTTCGGTGCCCGGTGGGAATCAAGCCACCTGCCAGGGGCAGCGTGGTACATCGACTGGGGCACACAACCCAGCCCCAATCCGCGGTGGTTGGACGAAACCGACCTTCCGGCGTTGCGCGCTGCCCGCACTCGGGAGGTCTGGCCCGCCCTGTTCGCCCGCAAGTTCCGTGAGGACTCCACCGCCCTCCTGGACCGGATCGAGCAGGACCTGTGGCCGCTGCCATGACCCCGGAAGGAACGACCACCCCCCCGGAGCCCCCGGAAGGACCGGCCAAGGTCGCGGGCAGGGGAGGCACCTCCGACCTGTTCGGTCGGGGAATGCTCTACGTCGTGATCTGGTCCATGCAGATGGTCGTGGCGACGGTGGTCTCCCCCGTGCTCACCCACGTCCTGCCGGTGGCGGCGTTCGGGTCGTTGTCAGCGGCCATCGCGCTCTACCAGCTGTTGATCGTCCTCACCGTGCTTGGTTTGGACCAGGCGTTGGAGATGCAGCGGGTGGAGGACGCCGACCCGGCCCGCGCCCGAGGACTGCTGGCCGCCGGGTTGGCCATCGACGTGGTCATCGTCGGAGGCATCGCTTTGCTGTCGCCGCTGTGGGCGCCCATGCTGGGGTTCTCCAGCTACACGCTGGTGCTCATCACGCTGGGCTGGACCGCGCCCGGAGCGGGAGTGATGCTGTCGTTGTCGCTGCTGCAGGCCGAGGACCGGTTCGCACGGTTCGCCACTGTGTCGTTGATCTCGACGGTGGGTGGTCTGCTGCTCGGTCTGGTTTTGCTGTTCACCTGGGAGCGGACCGCGGAGGTGTACGCGCTGGGCGGGATCATCGGGCAGGTGGTCGCGCTCGCGCTGGGGCTGGTGTGGACCAGGCCGCGGCTGGCGGGGCTGTTCGACAAGGAGACGTTGCGTCGTGGACTGCGTCTTGGGATTCCGCTGGCCCTCGCCGGTTTGTCGACTTTCCTGCTCACCGCCGGGGACCGGTTCATCATCCAACGCATGCTGGGCGAAGTGCAGGTGGCGCGCTACCAGGTGGCGTTCACCATCGGCAACGTCGTCACGCTCATGCTGACGTTCACCAACCGCGCCTGGTTGCCGCGCCTGAAGAATGTCGTCGACGACGCCCAACGGTGGCGGGTGATCGCAACCTCCCGGGACGGCGTGTTCTCGCTGGTGGCGTGGGCGGTGCTCGGCGTCACAGTCGCGGCCCCCACGCTGTTGCAGATCTTCGCTCCTGCCACCTACGCGCAGGAGGACCTGGTCTCGGTGGTCGCGTTGATCGGGTTGGCCGCTTTCCCGGTCGCGGCGGCGGCGGCGAGCAGCCAGATGCTCATCACGATCCGCTGGTCGGTGCCGTTGGCGTGGGCCTCGGTGGTGGCCGTGGTGGTCAAGATAGCCGCGACCTTCGCGCTCATCGTGCCGTTCGGGCTCGATGGCACGGCGGCCGCGACGTTCCTGGCGTTGTTCTCACAGGCGGTGGTGCTGCGGTTCGCGGTGACGCGACGTCACGCCTCGGTCCGGGTTGCCTGGCCGGTGGTGGCGTTGATCGTCGTCGCAGTGGTGGGCTGTGTCGCATCGATCCTGGCCCCGCAGGAGCCGGCCTGGAGGATCGGTCGGTTCGCGTTCTCTTGCTGCTGTTTGGTGCCGTTCTTCCTGGGTTTGCGACGCCTCCAAACGGCCTGACCCCGGGCTCCCCTCCTGCCCCACAACCACTGCCGCACCGCCCAGGCACGCCAGGAGACGCGAGCCGTCGCGGGGCTGAGGTGACGCAGGACAGTCGGGATCTCGTAGCGGGGGTTGTTCGCGACCTGTTTGAAGAACCGGAGGTGTTCGCCGAGTTGCTGCCGGTTGTGGCTGTTGGAGAACGACTCCGTCCACATGCGGAATGAAGCATGCGCCTCGGGTTGGCCGATCATGTCGCCGCGGGTGAGGATCCGCAACCAGGCGTCGATGTCCATGGCGAACACGATCGCGCCGTCGAACCCGCCGATAGCGTCGTAGTCCCTGCGGCGAAACATCACGCAGGCAGGTTCTCCGACCGGGTTGATCCCGAATCGAACAGCCTTCCTGGCGACCTCGGAGACACCATGGCGGCCCAACAGGCCCGGCAGGCCCGCGTTGCGGTTGAGAACGTCGCCATTACCGTCGATGAAGTTGCGGCGGCATGCGACGAGGGCGACCGTCGGATCCTTCAGGAGCGCGGCCTGGGAGGCGAGGCAGTCCGGGCTGATGAGATCGTCGGCACACAGCACCTTGATCAGCTCCCCACGGGCCTGCCCGATGGTTGCGCGCCAGTTGGCCGGCAGCGGAAGGGTTCCTTCGGAGCGGATGTACCGGATGCGCGGGTCGTCGAACCCTGCGACCACGCCACTGGTGCCGTCGGTCGAGCCGTTGTCCCGGATCACCACCTCAAAGTCAGCATTCTCGCTCGCCAGCACCGACCGCAGGGTCGCCGCCAGGGTTGGTGCGCCCTGGTAGACCGGGATACAAACGGAAATGTGCGGTCTCATCAGCTTCTCACCGGGCTCTCAAGAACCTGCGGGTGCCCTACCGACCCCCCGACCCGCTCGTTCTTGAATCGTAGCGTGTCGCTCCCGCCCGGTGGGGATCACACACGCTTGTGGAGTCACTAGGGGTTGGGTGACGCACGATCACCCGTTAGGGTTTTCCCGTACCGTTAAGGAGAGGGACCTTGATACCAAACCGAATAACTCGACCCCTGATGGCTCTGGGCCTCGCGGCCGCGACGATCACAGGAGGGTTGTTCTTACAACCCCACGGCGCCACCCAGGATGTGACCGCGAACCCGGCTTCTCTCCGTTCGAGCAGGGTCACTCCGAAGGCAGCATCACCCACCCCGAGCGGGCTCGTCGACGCACAGACAACAGCTACGCCGGCATCGGAAATTACGAGTAGCGACAGCACGCCCACGGCGAGCGAGTCAGCAACCACCGAGTCATCATCGACCGGAGCTCCCACGTCGTCGGCGAGTGAATCCCCAGCTGCGAAGAAGTCCTCCGTGTCGAGGGGTTCAGGCGATCGTTCACCCCTGAACACCCCGGTCGCATCCAATCAGTCCCCGGCAACCGGGTCTGCAACGCCGCAGCAGGTCTCCGAGGGATCATCTGGCCAGAACCGCTCCGATGTCGAAATCAACGGGTGGAACATCGACTACTTCGAGGGCTTCGATGCTTCCCTCGAGGAGCTGGGCTGGGAGCATTACGGCTGGGGCGAACCCGAGGTGGGGCACGGCGCCATGGGGGTGATGTCCGACGACAACACGTTCGTGCGCAACGGGGAGCTGATCGTGCGCACCGAGTACAAGGACGGCAAGTGGCACGCCGGTGGCACCGGAACCGAGAAGGTTTTCTCGGCTTCGCGTGGCCGCTGGGAGGTTCGCGCGAAGTTCCCGAAGGCCAAGGGCATCGGCTATGTCTTCCTGCTGTGGCCGAAGAACCAGAGCTGGCCCCCGGAGATCGACTTTGCCGAGGGGCGGGTCAACGGACCCGAGATCATGGGCACCTACCATTGGGATTCCGACGACAAGCAGGACCACAAGTTCGTCGACCACGAGGACATGACCGGCTGGCACACCTACGGCGCGATCGTGGAGCAGGATTACATCATCTTCACCCTTGACGGCAAGGAGTGGGGTCGGATCGATCAGCCGAACGTCACCGACACGCAGATGTGGTTTGGTGTGCAGACCGGAGCGATGGACCCCAACGGCAAGGAGAGCCACACCGAGACCGTCGACGGCGGTGTCCCGGGGGATCTCACCCCGCAGGTATCCGATATCCAGATCGACTACGTGGCTCACTACACCAGGAGCTAGGAGCTGACGCAGGAACGAGGCGCTGTGTTCCCGACAGGTGGTCGGGCACACAGCGTCTCGTCATGTCAGGCCCTTGTAACGCTTGGTGGGTCGGACCACAACGAAGGTGCAGTCCGTATCGAAACCACCTCTGCTGGCTGACCCGGCACGGGGCCAGCCGCCCGGTCACTTCGCGCGCTGGGACGGGGGAACGTAGAAGTTCTCGACCGGAATCTCGCGACCCGTGGGGGTGTCGACGATCCGGATGCCCAGCTCGTCACGCACGATCTGCAGGTCGGAGCCGACGGGCATGTCCCAGATGCCGATGAGCGCAGGTTCGATGGCGCACAGGTCGTTGAAGTCAACGATCTGCCAGTTCGACAGGTCGTTGAGGTACTCGGTGGTGTCGATGTGACTCATGATCTGCCAGCCGTTGTCGTAGGGCGCGCTCGACGGCTCCCGAACCATCCAGCGCACAACCCCTTTCTTCTCGATGACGTTGCGGGTGGCCAGGGAGCCACCTGCATTGGGAATGAACTCCATCGTCGTGGTCCTCTCGTGGTATCGGATGCCTTTCTCAGGCTAGCAACAGCAGCGCTGAGTTCCTCGACGCCAGCGCAATCGCCACACACGACTCAGCTGGCGACGTCGATCTCCTCAGGCCTTGGAATCGTGTCACCATTCGTCAACGTGTGACCTGTTCCTGGAGGGATCCTGGACCCTGTAGTTGTTCGGGTCTCGGAATTCCCTCAGGAACTCTTCCTCGGTGATCCGGTGGGAGAGGTATTCTTCTCGCAAGTTTTTGTATTCTCGACCGGGTACGTGCCCCATGTCCCAGAGACCCTCGCGATCCTCTCCCTCTTTCCACGTGATCTTGGCCCACTTCCCACCTTCAGAATCAACGTGAATGTCCGGTCCCTTGGCGTCGTCCTTTTTCTGCACCCAGATCTCGTCCTTCCCGGGCCGCGGGAGGTCCAGTTCGCCGTTCTTGATCTGTTCGATCTGCTCGTTCCGGGAGAGATCCCATACTTCCTTGATCTGTTCGTTGGGGTGACTCGGACGATGATTGGCGTGGGGAAGACGGTTACCATTCTCGTCGTACCCATAGGAATTGGGTTCTCCCTTGGCTGGCAGCCCCTCAGGGTCGAGGGCACGGTTCTCAGCCACCCAGGAGTCCGCCTCCGGGTCGTACCGCATGACCCAAGCACGATTCCCCGAGGAATTCGTCAGCTCCAGCGGGCGTCCATTGCGGTGATCCACGGGCTGGTCGTGTTCGTTACGAGGCGCCTTGGCGAGAGCATCGTCAACATCCTGCTGGGTGTAGGCGCGTGGTGCATCCTTGGTAGGGATGGTGTCGCGAACCCGAGCATCCGGATCGTAGGGTACTGCCTTGCTCGTGGGAGGTGTCGTGTCTTTCCCATCGGGCAGGTCAACACCAGCATTCGGCTGTTCTGCTCTCCTGGCCGGAGAGACATCTGGCTGCTCGGCATGCCGGAGACTCGTGACATCCGGGGCCGCCCTCCGGGGCACCACCTCATGGGGCATGGCTGCTCCACCGGCGTGATTCTTCGGGGTAGACACGGGACCATCGCCCAGCGTCAGGGGGCTCCTGCCGTCACCATGCATGCCGCCCGTTCCACGGGGGGCGACGTCGATGGTGTGATGGTTGCCACCTGCCCTGTTCTCGATGGGACCAGGCCCGGTGTGCGGGTGGGCTGGGATGACGCCCGAACCATCCGCCTTGGCATGCGGAAGAGAGTCAATGGTGGCTTCCAGTTTCCGTATGTCAGGAGAACCGTGCGGGATATCCACCGCTTTGCGGATGTCGTTGACCGCACCGCCGTTGACATGATCCAGGACGTTCAGCACACGTGCAGCCTTCAAAGCCGTTCCTGGAGAAACCGCCCCCAAGGCTTTGAGCGATGCCTTCCCGACACCTCCGGTGCCACCGCTGACCGCTGCGCCCGCCACGTCGGGCAGGAAACTGCCGTACGTTCCGGCAGGATCGGTCGACCATGTGTCGTAGCTGATTGCCCCCTTTCCTAGTTCTTTTAGCGTCTTGAGGGACTCCATGTACCTCTGATGGACTTTCTCTTTGCCCATCACCGCTACGTCCACACCAGTCGCCAATGCGCCTACACCAGGACTTGTCCACCTCGCGATGGGTGCAAGATCTTGCATGAGTTTCGCCGTTGCGCTTCTCTTGTATGCGGTGGCTCCGTGGTCCCCGCCCAGACCTGTCAGGTCCCAGAGATCTTTCACGGTGCCGGTAATACTGTTCCACGCTCCACCTCTCACGAGAAGACCAGAGCCAGGCCCAAACCAACCTAAGGTTTTCCAGGCACTCGGACTGCCCCAGGAAGCTTTTCCGGTTCTGGTCTGGTCGCGTTTGGCGTCCAGCGATGTTCCCCAGGTGTAGGGGTTGTTGATGCTGGTTTTGTCTCTCGGCACGTAGTGCGGCCCGCCCCATGTGGCTTGGAGTTTGTTGCCACACTCACGTTGGGCGTTCTCCAGATCGGTCTCGAACTCCTCCACTCGGCGGGCCAGGTCGTTTGCCTCACGCACCAAGTCGGCGCTACGCACCAATTCGGCGGCGAAAACTAGCGTACTCGGACTAGTCAGTATCTTCCCGACCGCCTCAGCGACTGCTTTTTCATGGGCGGCTATGTCTCTGATGAGCTGTTCGCGTCTCACCTTCAACTCGTCAAGCTTGTCTGCGTAGGCGTCGAAGGCAGCACGCATGGTCCCGGCGTGGCCCTTCAGAGTTTGCGCCCAGCGGTCGGGCTTGTTCATCGCATTGTGCACCGTGCTGGCTTCCGGCGATGAGTAGGAGGTGGTCAGCGCACTCCAGATGCCACGGATGGCGCCGGACGTTGCCGATACGCTGTTCAGGGCCCTCTCCAGTTCTCCCGCTCGCTGACGAATCGGTTCGGAGGAGTCGATTTCTGAGGGTGTCATCCCCATGTCAGTGCTCCTTCGGGGAGGCAGGGCTAGCGGAACCGCCACCCTTGGGCATATCGGCGGGGAACGTGGCAGCCGCCGCGGTGCTCTGCGCGTTGGCCGCCATTTCGATGCTGCCTTCGTTGTAGGCGACGATTGCCTCAGCGGTGCCTTGGAGCGCGACATTCGTCATCCCCTGGACGCACTCGATCCCCGGCGAGGCACAGTTCTCCATCCACATCTCGAGTGTGGCGTGGACGAATTCGGAGTGCGTGAGTGCACCCACCAAGTCGTCCTTACTCCTCATCGCTTGCGTGGAGATAGTTTCGTATTCTTCTGCAGATGCGGCTGCGCTCTGGACTGTTTGCCCAGCACTCTGCATATCTATTACCCAGCTGCCCATGGTATGGCGGCCTCCTGAAAGTCTCTTGTTGCGTGGAGGATGTGAAACGCCGCGCGGAAGGTCGCACGACCGGTACTGAAATGCTCATGGCATGAAGGCCACCATGCACTGTGGCGACGCCTGAGCCGCCTGTCAGGTCTGCTTTCAGGCACGAAGAAGCGACACAATGCCGCGGCAGACCCGACAGTACGGAGAAAATTTGTGGTGCAGGGATGAGGTGATGCGCCCTCAGCGAATGGCGGCGACTGCCCCTTTTGCCCTGCTCATCGTTTGGGTGGCCGTGTCGTCGTTCAGGTTCAACGTCCGCTGCACCAAGGAGATGATGTTCACTACCTCGGTTCCCGACTTACCCAGGCGACTCTCGACATCTGCATACATGGCATCGAGCTCGGTCGCCTGGAACTCGGAGTTGAAATTGTTCACATCAGTGCTGTGCCCAGTCAGGATCGACATCAACTGATTGCATATGGAATTAATGTGGGTCTGGACGGCTTCCGACGCGTCTGTGTCGTATGCATTCACTCCTGTAGCCATTTTTCAGCCTCCTCGGCTCCGAATTTTTCTTGTGTCTGGTTCCTGCTGTCAGGCGCCGTGGAAGTTCGCCGTGCTGTAGTCGGCGGATCCCTCGGTGGTGCGCGCGTTGGTCACCATCTCGTCGGTGCCAGTGACGAACGCGGTGTGCATACCGGCTTGTCCTTCGCCCACGGCTCCGAAGGCGTTCTGCAGATCCACCGTGATCTGGTCGGCGTTCAGCTTGAAGTTCTGAAACTGCACGTACCCGTCGCCGTCGAACTTGCCTTCCAATGGCGCAACGGACGCGATCAAGTCCTTGATCAATGAACCAATGTCCTGGTGTGAGGCCCCAGTTTGTTTGTTCAGCGTGGGCAACGCCTCATCTGTCATCTTGAAGTACATGACAGCCCTTCCCGTATTGTGTCAACTACATCTGACCGCTGCCGACCCCCCACGCGACTCAGGTCCACTCCCACCCTAACCATAGATTCAAGGGCTGCGCCAGAGAAATGGCGAAAAACTGGCGATGGACGGCGGTTGACGAGTGCAGCATCGCGCTGGGTCTGTCCTAGCCCAAGGCTTGTTGCACGCCTCTTGAGGAGTGCGAGTCGCTGATGCTGACCACCCGACCAGGTCGTGTCGGGACGGCCTACGGACTTGCCGGGTATCAGGCGGCGAGAGGCGACTACCACCGGCGCTGGCCGGCTGGGTCCGTGGCGCTTTTCCTGGCTGGGTCTGAGCGTGTGGGCGCCAGGCCCGTGGAGGGGTACTGTCGTCTCACTCAGTCGAAAACTGGGCGGGGCGAGGGGCCCTTCTCCAGGTATTCGCACATCCGCCTGTGCAGTTCCGGACGTCTCTTCGCAGCGAGTTCCACCGATTTCTTCAGCGAGGCAGGTTCCCCGAAGGCCTGTCGTACAATCACGTCCCAGTCGATCCCGGGGTGCGAGAAGATCACGTCATAGAGTGGAGCGCACAGGTCGTCAGAGAGGTTGCGGTTGTCAAGCATGGCCTGAATCGGCACATTCCATTTCGACGCTTTCAGGTTGATGTCCGCGCCACCATCGAGAAGGCGCTGCAGCAGCTTCCCTTCCCCCGGGTAGTCGTGTTCACGTTGCGTGAGCAGGACGTGAAGTGCGTTGATCTTTCCGCGAGGATCGATCTGTGCTGGATCCGCGCCGTGATCCAGCATCCAGTTGGCGATCTCCAGCCGGGAGACCAGGTCGCTGTTCCCGAGCGCCCAGAACAGGTATTTTTTCCAGTCGATGTCAGGATTCTCGGCAACGGCTTTCACGAAATCATCCAGCGTCCCTCTGCCAGCGACTCCACCCGGGGTAGCGCCACTCTCGGCCATCTTCCGCTCCCATCACTCAGCAACGCGTCCTAGGGCCAGCTCGAGGCTGGCCCGCATGACCTTCAACTCTACCCACCCAGCCTTCACGATCAGCTCCTTGAAGCCAAACCCCGCATCGTCGGAATTACTGACCTCGCTGGAGCACTAGAGCGGCCCGATCCAGGTCACGGGGTTCGTTTTCCCCACTGCTTCACTTCCGGCTTGCGCAGCAGCATGATGGTGGTCACGGCGAGCGACAAGCCGATCAGCCCCCGGAAGAGGGTTCCCACCAGGTATCCCCCCATTGCGCCATTGGGGTCGACCCTCATGGTTCCCGAGAGGTTCAGATCGATGGTGCTGATCGCCAAGCTGAGCAGCGTCAGGATGATCTGGGCGCACGCCGCCACGAACAAGACGGTGTATCCGGTCCTCTTGAGGAAGGTGATGCCCGTGACCAGGAGGGCGACGGCGGTCGCGAGAATCCCGAGGGGCTGGATGCTTCCGAGGAGAACCATCAGGCTGTCGAGGTTTCCGTAATACTCGGCTTCTGCCCTGCCCTGGATACCGGCGAGAGTGGTGAGTGTCCCGAGGAAAACAATGAGTCCCAGGCTGCCGCTGACGATCCCGAGTACGCCCGCTGCGGTCGCGGGGCCGGGACGTTTCGGCCCAGGCGCGGCGTAGGGGAAGGGTTGGGGAGGCATCCCGTATCCGTATGGAGGTTGCGCCTGCCACTGTTGGGGTGGGACGGGAGGCTGTTGCGCCTGCATGTGGGGCGTCTGGCCTGGGTCGGGTTGGGCGTAGGGGTTGGGTTGTGGAGACTGTGGGCCGGTTTGGAAGTCGGGGCCTGGCTCCGTTGGGGGTTGGGGGTTGTGATCGGTCATGGGAACCTCCTGCAAGGAACGTATCGCACTCCCAAGTGACTTGGGGGCGTTGCGGAAATTTCTGGGGATGCTCCTAGTTTTCTGGTGTGAGTCACGCCGTTGCCACATCGAGGCGGCTCCGCGATGCTAGTTGGTGGGGGTTCCCGCTGAGGGAAGAGCCCGCGGCAAACACCGTCCCGTCGCTCCTTGATCGGGACGGAGCGCGAGGCCTCAAGAGCTTTTCAGAGCGTTGGTTTCCTCATTCGTGGGGGATACCGAGCTCGGGAAGCTGGAGGTCGTCATCGCCGGGGTCGAGTTCTTCACAGAAACGATCATCAAATTCCCGCGGCTTCTCGGAGTAGCGCCAGGCTTTGTAGCAAAGCTGATCGGGCGACTGGATACCGCCGATGTCCCTGAGCCGGATCACGCAGGCGCGGACGATCTCTTTGATGGTTGTGGTGGGCGTGGGCCACGTGAAGTTTCGCCCCCAGGTGAGCGCTTCCTCCCCGAAGGGCTCAAACCCCAGGGATCTAAATTCTTCCCGCTGCTGCTCGGTGAACGTCACCATGTCCTTGCGACCATTCTCCCCTGAGAACTCGGCGACCATGTCGGTGTCGTCCCCAGCAAACCGCCCCGTGTTAAAAGCATCTATTCCGCCGAATTGTATGAACGGAACACCGCGCTCCGCCGAACTTATGATCAAGATGGTGCGAACCGGGAAGGACATGATTTTTAGGAACAAGTTTCGTTCAAATTCATCCCACTGCACAGCCAACCTCACTCTCTGGGATGGACAAATTCATCCAACTTCGGATCGAATAGGTAGGATGTCATCCTACCATAAGCAGTCAGCAGCGAATACGCCGGGGTTCGCATCAGGTAAGAAACTGATCCGCAATCACACACAGTCTCAGGTCGGATCAGCACAACATGCGATCAGCCACTTATCGCTTCCGCCGCTCAAAACACAGAAGCTCACACACGGCCAGCCCGTCGAGCAGCAAAATCCCTAGTCAGAGCACGTTCGAGGACGAGTACACATCAACTCCCGAACCGAAATACCACCCCCTCAGTACACCATAATCCCCTGAGGAGTATAAAATCTCAAACGCGCGGACAAATCACTTCGACTCAACTCGACAATCACGTTCTGCGGATACTTCCACGCCACATGCGAGCGCTTGCCAATGACGATGTCGAAGGGTTTCCCCCACGCCTCAACACCAGCCGCGACATAAGCAACGAAAGCATCATTTATCAACCCCGCCTCCTCAAAACCCTTCCTACCCGGTTTATAAAATGAAAGAGAAACAACACGAATATTTTTACTTTTATCCTCAGTAAGCGTGATGTGCTCTTCTCCTGATGCAAAATTTCCGGTGAAGATACCAGTATCGCCGGTCGGGGACCAACCAAGTTGCTGAGCCGTTGAGTCGAACTGGTCAAGCCTGATCGGCCACGGCAACCCAATCAGGCACTCCACCAAAGCGATGGACTCGTCCACAGCAAAAACTTCCACACCCTCACACCCTTTTCATGCCTTCATCCCCCGATGATCTCTATATCCCCTCACCCCCCTCTCATCCTTTACAATAACGAAAACCAGCCACAGGAGAAGCTGCTAGCCCCCGGGAAAAGCCCTCGAAGCTCGCTCACGGCCAGCCCGCCGAGCAGCAAAACCCCTAGCCAGAGAACGTTCGAGGACGACTACACATCAACTCCCGAACCGAAACACCACCACCTCAGTACACCCGAATCCCCTGAGGAGTATAAAAACTCAAATCCACAAACCGCTCATACCGAGTCAATTCGACAATCACATTTTGCGGATACTTCCACGCCACATGCGCGTACCTGTCAATGACGATGTCGAAGGGTTTCCCCCACGCCTCAACACCAGCCGCAACATAAGCAACGAAAGCATCATTGACCAACCCGAACTCCTCAAACCCCTCCCGCTCCGGCCTGAAAAACGGGATCGAAATAACACGAACATTTTTACTTTTATCCTTAGTACACATGATACGCTGTTCCCCTGAAGCAAAATTTCCACTGAGGAAACCGGACACACTAGTCGGCGACCAACCAAGTTGTTCAGCTGTTGAGTCGAACTGGTCAAGCCTGATCGGCCACGGCAACCCGATCAGACGCTCCACCAAAGCAACAAACTCGCCTACAGCAAATACATCCACACCCCACCCTTTTCCATATCCACACCCCTTGATGACCGCCCCATCACCCTTACCGTCCAACTCCCTCGCTAGAGCATAGTAATGGTCGCTCGAAGGAAGAAGCCGCCGATCACCCAGAACAAGCCTCACGATCCCCGCCCACAGCCAGCCCAGCGACCAGCGAAACCCCTAGTCAGACCGCACTCGAGGACGACTACACATCAACTCCCACACCGAAACACCACCACCTCAGTACACCATAATCCCCTGAGGAGTATAAAATCTCAAATGCACAAACCGCTCATACCGTATCAAATCTGCAATCACATTCTGCGGATACTTCCACGCCACATGCGCGTACCTGTCAATGACAATGTCGAAGGGTTTCCCCCACGCCTCAACACCAGCCGCAACATAAGCAACGAAAGCATCATTGACCAACCCGAACTCCTCAAACCCCTCCCGCTCCGGCCTGAAAAACGGAATCGAAAAAACACTGGCATTCATACCTTCATCTTTAGTGCACATGATGCGCTGTTCCCCTGATGCAAAATTTCCAGTGAAAATACCAGTATTACCGGTCGGGGACCAGCCAAGTTGCTGAGCTGTTGAGTCGAACTGGTCAAGTCTGATCGGCCACGGCAACCCGATCAGCCGCTCCACCAAAGCAACGAACTCATCTACAGCAAATATATCCACTGCTTTACTCCTTTCCATGAGGCTTATTCCTTGATGACTTCTATATCGCCCTTGCCGTCCCACTTGATCCTGACCTTACCCCCAAGATCAAACTCGCCCGCCCTCACAGCACCATTCGTACGAGCGTTGACAATTTCATACTTCACCTCAACCTTACCCTCCGCCAAATTCTTGAAGAACGCCTCATGATTTCCATCCGCTTTCATCCTCTTCAATGTCTCAAGGATACGCGGATCCTGCCTACCCCCAGTCACCAAATCCTCCAGATAAGGAAGAGACCCCTGCTGCGCCCGCCCCCCAGCCTCCACGTCACGAGCCCCCAACTTCACACCATCCCCGCCCTTGTTCTCCTCGAAATAAATCCGATTATCACCCTCGATGGCAACCTGATCAAACTTCCCCGGCCCGGGCGACCCATGACCGCCAGGGGAATCACCGGGCCTGCCGATGATCGTCTCCCGCCCCAAATCCTCATTCCGAAGAAAACCAGCCCGATCCCCCAGCCACTCGGATGCACCTCTCAAACGAGACAAAGACCTACCTGCTTTCTCTAAAGCGTCGCTAGCTTCTAGCGCATTGACCGCAGAAGCGCCATCAAGCTCAGAGCCAAGTTTATCTAGCTCTTCGGCAATTTGCCTGTAGGATTTGCTCGCGACGTCCTCGACACCGAGCTTTTCCGCCTGCTTCACGGCTTCAGTGGCCAGTTCCCTGTCATGACGTGCCTGATCCCGAATGGCGTCCCACGCCTCCTTGTCGGCCTTCGACAACTCACGCAGACCAGGGTCCCGCCACTCATGAGAACCATACGACGGTTTCGATGCGGGATAATTTATGTCCTTGTCGCCACCCGCATACAGATCACTCGCATATTTACCGTCATCAAGGTTCTTGAGTTTCCATCTACCGTTCTCAAGGCTACGGTAGGTACCCTCCGGGTCACTCGCGTAATGGATACGCCCATCGCCACGGTCGTGAACCAGCGGCTTACCATCGTCACCATAAAGTTCGCTGCCGTTCTCATCAAACCGGGGACCATCATCCGTCTGCGTGAGACGCGGGGTCTCGTCATCAGGAACTTCTGGCGAGGAATCCCCCGATCCCCCAGAGCGACCGGCATCGTGGCCACTCTCATCCCCCGGGGCGTGATTCTGCCCGCGAGCATCCTCACCATCCAACGCACGCCTCGGCGTCGCATCCTCCTCAACACCATCAGTCTTTCTACGTGCAGAATCACCAACCTGCTCCTCGGGACCGTGCGAATGCTCCGCGTCCCTGCGCCTCGGGACGCCATGCTCTGCATCCCTGCGCCTCGGGACGCCATGCTCAGCGTCGCGATCACGGACACCACCATGACCCTCAACCCCACGCGGACGCCCATCACCCCCATGACCCAAACCATCACGCACCTCACCACGAGACCCAGCACCCCCAGACCCCGCACCATCACCAGAACGTGCCCCGGCCTTGGTCGGCCCCGCCCCCTGCCGGGACTCAGCGTCGCGATCACGGACACCACCATGGCCCTCAACCCCACGCGGATGCCCATCACCCCCATGACCCGAACCATCACGCACCCCGCCACGAGACCCAGCACCCCCAAACCCCGCACCATCACCAGAACGCGCCCCCGCCTCAATCGGCCCCGCCCCCTGCCGAGGAACAGTCGGCGTGGCATCCGAACCATCAGGGCTCTTTCCACCATGAGCACCATCCGCGACGACGCCCCGCAACCTCTCCAACTCCACAGCAGCCCCAGAACCAGGACTCATCTGACCAAACTTCTGGAACCAATCACGCAGATCATGATTCCAATTACCAATATTCCTCAAACGAAGAAGCTGCCTAAGCTCAGCAATCCTCAACGCAAGGTTCGGAGACAACTTCCCCAACATCTTGAAACCAAGTTTGCTCGCCCCAGCACCAGTAGCAAGTCCAACAACATCCGGAAGCATGCTCCCAAAGGTCCCATGAGGATCAGTCCCCCACGTGTCCCAACTGACCATGTTCTTCGCCACCTCACCCATAGCTTCAGCAGCCTTGTCATAACGCTCTCTCGCTTCAGGAGAAACCGCGTACGCCAATGCACCACCCGGAGTCAAGCTACCAAAGAAATCCCATGCCTGACCAGCAAGCTTCGCAAGCCCACTCCGCTTGTTCTCAGTCGCCCCAGGGTCACCACCTAACCCCGTCAGATCCATAAAATCCTTGAAAGAACCGGTGATGGAATTCCAAATCCCACCTCTCACTAAATTCCCCGATGCTTCCATGTTCGCCAGTCGCCATACGTCCGGGGAACCCCAAGGAGCCTGTCCCGTGCGCGCCTGATCCCGTTTGCTGTCATTCGAGGTGCCATACACGTTCGGATTGTCCACATGCGTCTTGTCCGCCTGCACGAACTGCGCACCGCCCCATGTGGCGTTGAGCTTGTTCCCACACTCCCGCTGCGCATCCTCCAGATCCGTGACGAACTGCGTCACACGACCGTGAAGGGCCTCCCCCTCATCCACCAAGGCCGGATCAACCGCATTGTCCTTCATCTTCACAGGCAGGCCGTGCTTGTCGCGGGCAATCACCTTCTCCCGGGTGTTATTGCTTGCCTCCTCCACCCTGGCCTCATGATCTGCAATGTCTTTAACAAGTTGCTCCCGCACCTTCTGCAGCTCCTCCAGACGAGTCGCATAGGCATCCAACGCCGCATACATCGTGTCAGCATGCCCCTGCACAGTGCGGGCATAGTTATCCGGCTTGTTCATTGCACTGTGAACAATGCTCTCCTCGGGGGAGAAATACACCGACCCCAACCCACTCCACGTGGTGCTGATGGCGTCAGCGGTCCCCGCCACCGCCTGGAAAGTTCCCAACAAGGACTTGGCGGCTTCGCGAATAGGCTCCGCAGAATCAATCGGAGGAACAACGAGGGACACGACGAACTCCTTCCAGCCGGATTACACTCACACGACGCGAGACAGAAAAAATCGAGACACCGCCATCGATTTCACACCGCACCCCTTTATTACTTATTTCTTCTTGGGAGGCGCAGGATTGGCGGATCCATCGGCCTTCGGCATCTCATCCGGGTAATCCGCAGCACTCGCCGTTGTCTGCGCATTAGCAGCCATCTCAAGATTTCCTTGATGATACGCATTGATCGCACCGGACGCTCCCGCAATGGCCACATCCGTACTTCCCTTGACGCTAGCCACGCCAAGAGAACCACAATTCAACACCCAACTGGAAACAGCAAAAGAAACGAAATCCGAATTCAGAAGAGCGGCCAATAGAACGCCCTCGTTGTCCTCCACGCTCTTCGCGTGTTTCGGATACTCCTCCGCGGTCTTAGCGGCTGACAGCACTATCTGCCCGGCGGCCTGCTCATCGATCTTCCAGTCGGCTACGGTCTTCTCCTCAGCGACAAGGGCTCCACCCAACGAATGGCAGCATCCTAGCCGTTGCCACACGCCAAAAACTGCCCCTTGACGAAAGTCGGCACAGACCTGACACGCTTCCGCTGCCGAAGGAACGAGCCTGTGGGAACATGGGCACCATGTCCACCGACCACCTCCTCATGACAGCCACCCCCCTCGGGCTTGACGACAGCGCCGTGGCACTCGCGGACATCGACCCCGACTCTCTGCTACGCACCGACGACACCGACACCATGGCGGTCCTGGTGCACAGCCTCAGTGAACAACCGATCCTGTGGATCACACCGTCACGGCTAATAACAGACTGGAACGAGGTGATGCGCCTGCTTCCCGCGGACTCGCAACCGCCCAGCAGACACCTCGTCTACTGGACCGAGCTGCACAGCCCGTCATCAGCGCCGGAACCCGCTGGCCGCATCGCCCAAGCACTGGCCGTGATCATGGAGGGTTGGACGGTGCCATTCTCAGGAGTAGCGCGATGATCGAAGATGTCAGCGCCGATCTCGTCACCGACAAGACCCATCTCCTCATCCAACCCCGGGCTATCGTCGGGCTCTCCCACTGGCTGTTGCGCACCTATGCACAAGCCAATCGCAACGACAAAGTTCTCGCCGTCGTGACCCGCCCCGACTCAGTACTCACCCTCGCCGCAGCCAGGTTCATCAACGATGCCCGGGCCTGCTGGATCGTCGACCATCCCGACGGAGCATACGACGGCTTCAGCGGGCTGCGTGCCCACTGGGACGGCCTGTCGTTCACTTACGACGGCGAACTCCATCCCGCCTATCTGGAAGTCGCCGTCGACGACGACCGGAGCATCAGCATCAGCGCCGAAACAACCCACGGCTACAACGATGACCCACAGCTCGGTCACTTCTCCCTGCAGGTACTCGCGGCGGCGGGCTGCGCGCCACCGACCCGCTTCGGAGTCGTCGAGCCGCTGTGCGAACCCTTCAGCCCGACACTCGTCACCGAACACGCACGCGCGCTCTCCCCGAAGGACTCAATCTCCATCGTCTCGGGGGGCGACGGCGATGGCCTCATCATTTCCGTCCCACAGCCGGTGGGCGTGGTCGAGAGGCTCGAATTCTCAGGCCCACGCGACAAAGACCTGACTCCTGCGCTCATCAGTCACTTCTTCCACCACTGCCTGGACGCGGGAGCCACCTACGCCTCGCTCGGCTACCGCCTAGGCCCACAGGGCCGCATGGTGACGCCCCGCTACCTGCACGAAGTGATGCCAGTGGCACTCGCCGTCCCAGAAACCGCCCTGCCCCACACCACCCTCGAATCTCTGATGAGAACGCTGCACGAACACGAGGTGGGCGAGGTGAACATTCTCGACTCCACACCCCGGGGAATCGAGGTGCGTTTCTCCCACGAAAACACCACCATCATCGATCTGATCGGCAAACAGAAAATCGTGCTGCGTTCCATCCTGCCCCCAGAAGTCGTCAAGAACATCAAACCCTGGTATCAGCAGGACACCTGACCGCAAGCAACACCGGGCCTTCCCCAACACTGAACGCTCCGTGAGCGCAGGCCGATTCAACCGGCATCAGGGGAAACCGGCGAAACCACTCAGCGAGCACTGCAGGGAGTGGATCAGCGATAGCCGTCGATGACGGCAGCCGCCACCTCGGCCCACGCATCCCTCGTACGAGGATGGACCCGTGCCAGATTGATGCGGTCGCCATCGGCCACTGCGGGATCATTGGGGACGACGAACACCTGCCGGCTGTGAGTGGCCAGGTGATCGCGCACCGTGTCCTTGCGCACCCTCGTCGAGACACCGTCCTTGTCGGTGAGGACGACAAGCGCCTCCTGCGCAAGTCTGGCGTAGCCATGCTGCGCAAGCCAGTCGAGGGTGCTCGCGGCCCGCTTCGCCCCCGAGACGGCATATCCGGCAGCTATCACCACATTGTCGGCCTTCGCGAGAATTCCCTTCATGGCATTGTGCGTCACCCCGGTGCCGCAGTCGGTGAGAATCACGGAAAAAAAGTGCCGCACCAGGTCGTGAACCCTCGTGTACCCCTCGGCGGTGAGACTGTCCGAGATCGCCGGATCCTGCTCACCTGCCAGGACGTGCAGCCGATCGATCTGCATGATGTAACCGGTCAGGTCCGTCCACGTTTTTACCTGCGGGATGTCCCTCACCAAATCGGTGATGCTATGCGGATGGATCCGTAACAGTTCCTCCTCACCGAGCATCCGCTCGGCCAGGTCACCCGAATCAGGGTTCGCATCGATGGCGATGGGAGGCGCTCCCCGCATCTGGGCGAGCGTGAGCCCCACCCCGACCGTCGTCGACGTCTTGCCGATACCGCCCTTGAACGACAGAAACGCCGTGCTGTAGGGACGCCGGAGTGGCCGAGAGATCCGGGCATCACGCTCAGCCAGGCGGAGCTGGGTCTGGTTGGGCCCAAAATTCACCCGTCCTGCCGTCAGCCGGTACACCGCCCCACGGAAACCGCCCTGCGGCACCGCCTTCGGCGGCTGCACAAAAAGCACCGATGGCGGCGGAGCAGCCGAAGCTGTCGCCTGCTGGGCCAAAGGTTGCGGGACGTTCATGAGGACCTGCTGATCCTGCTGTGGAACCTGTGAAGGTGCAGAGCTCAAGGAAGTCTGCGACACCAAGTGGGGTGGCATGTTCGGCGGCACCGGGACGTCCGAGCCTCCCACTGGCTCCGGAGGCATCGCCCGTACCGGAGTGGATGGCCTCCCCGAATCACCTGTGCGCAGGTCAGGCCTGACGGCACCCTTGGGCACGGCAGGACCCGAATTCATGGCCTCTTCCGTCCCTGCCGGGGCATGCCTCGGCACGGGCGGGGTCCAGCCATTGGTGGAGGGTGGTCTTCCATCCGTTGACGGCGGCGCCCAGCTCGTCGACCTCAGTGGTGGCGATGGCTGGGGCTCCGGAGCCGGTGCGGGGCCCACCCCTGTCGCCGCCCGGTCGCCGGGAACGGACGCGACCACGGGTTCGGCCGCGATGGCCTGCCCGTCGGCGTCTACCGTGAACCACGCCACCTGCCCGCCCTTGGTCTCGTCCACCCCACGGGCCAGTACCGGACTGCCCAGCTGGCGTGCGATACCGGCTAGATGCTGGAAAACCGACGAGTAGACGTTGGACGGCACCACCATCTCGACCGGCATCCCGTTGATGATTGCATCACTGCCACTCCTGATGACGACGTTCCAGTAGGGTGACTGCATGGGTCGCCTTCCTGTCCAAGTTCGAGAGGGATTCACCGGACCCCGGGATAGTTCCGCAGTGACTAGGCTAGCTCCTGCACGGGATGAGCCCAATCCCTCATCCAGACGCTGCCCAGTCCACCACACGAAGGGAGATGCGATTGCCGTACGCCTATGACGACCAACTCATCGACGCCGTTGCGGTGCGTCGCAAGCGCCTCCTCGCGGGTTTCATGTTCGGGATTCGGCGCACCCGCATCGTCTGGCTGGACCGGCTGAGCACCTTCATCGGCAGCCTGGTGCTGACGGTCGTCATCTGTGCCGTATGCGTGGCAATCGCCTTCGTCATGTCCATCTTCCGGGCCGAGGCCCTGAAACAACAGCAACAACAACAGCGTTACGCCACCACCAGCGCCACGGAAACACCATGACCGCCGACCCCTTCCTGCGGATCAGCATCCTGGGTACCGTCCGCAACGCGGACCTCGTCGTTCCCGCCGACCAGCCAGCCACGGCACTGCTGCCCCAGCTTCTCGGACTGCTCGGCGAGGGCCACGGCCAACAGGGCACCTACACGCTGACCACCGCGCTCGGCGAACCCGTCAACCTGCAACTCCCGATGGGACAGCTCGGGCTTGAGGACGGCACCGTCCTCCGGTTGTCACGGGAAACACAAGCGCCTCCCGTCCCGGTCATCTCAGATCTCGTTGACGCCACCGCAGAACACGAGACCACAGGCAGATGGACGGAAACCTCCCGCGGCTGGGTGTTGGGAGCGTGCTCGGCGCTGATGATGCTCACCACGCTCATCATCCTGCTCCTGGGGCGTGGATCCGACGCGTTGGAGATCGGCTTGGCGGCAGGAGCACTCCATGTGATCAGCATGCTGTGCAGGATCCTGCGCAAGGACCTGGCCTGGACCTATTTCGCCGCCGCCAGTGTGCTCGGGCTCTGGTGGACCTGGCAGCAATACCTGGCGGGATGGTCCCCCCTGGTGATCCTGCTCGTGTGGCTCGCTATCCAGCTGATCACCCTGACGGTCCACACTCAGCAGCGCTTCGCCCACCTCGCCGGGTTGATGGTTCTGGCCATCGCCGCAGGTTCGTGGTGGCTGATCCATAACGTGGTTGATGACTCCGTGCAGGCGGGCGCGGTGACGGCTACACTCGCCCTTCTGCTGCTCGGTTTGACCCCACGGCTCGCACTCACCGTAGCCGGGGTGTTCAAGGCCGACGATGCCGTGGGACGCGGCGCCAACCTGGCACTGAGCGAGGTCGTGGGTCGTCTGGAACGCGCACATCAGGTGTTGTCCGTCGCCATTGCACTGCTCGCCATGTTGTGGGCGCTGGGCATGTCGTCAGTGGCAGGAGCAGTAACCAGAAACACCTGGGTCCTCGGGATGACAGTTGCGTTGACCGTAGCCTGGACCTTGCGGGGTCGTCACTTTCCCCTGGCCACGGAACGCGCGGCCATCTACGGCGCTTCTCTGGTCGCGGTGGGAATCATCGTGTGGTCCCAGCAGGATCTGATCTGGATTCCCCTGGCCGCCGTCGCCCTGGCGATGGGCCTGGCGATCGTGCCTTTCGTTCGCGTCTCCGACCTGGCCGGCGCCCAGCTGAGAAGGATCGCGACCTGGCTGGAGACATTCGCGGTGATCGCCACCATCCCTGTGCTGGTGGGCATGTTCGACCTGTACACCCAACTGCTGGAGAGCTTCAAGTGAGCGAGCCCTCGGGGTTTCCCGACATCTTTCCCACGTCACCACGTCGTGACGGGACGAACAACACCGCCCAACAGTGGGAAAGTGATCTGCTGGGCAGATTGCAGCAGCCAATGCAACCCACCCCCGAGCCGGCTGGTTTCCCCTTGGGCACGCCTACCCAACCCCCACCATCAGCACCCCAGCCGCAGCCTCTAACGCACGCGACGCCTCCGCCCCAGCCAGCCGATGACACCCAGGAGCAGGGGCAGGAGCACATCCTCTTCTCCCCTTCACGCCCCTCGGCATCACCGTCCAGACCATCACCGTCCCAGTGGCCCCATGAGGACGACCCATCGACACCGACACTACGCGACCATCCCGACTACGCCCGCCTGTCGAAACGTCACGCCCTGCCCGGCTGGCGACGGTTCCTGTCCTGGTTCGCCCGCATCTTCCGCAGCGATGACGTCGCCTCCCGCGTGACCCGAGCTGCCGCCGGAGCCCAGCGTCCGGTCACCACCGGACGGCGAGTCGTCGTGATTGGAGCCAGCGGCGGAGTGGGCACCACCAGCATCGCCACCGGGTTGGCACGGACCCTGACGGCGGTGCGCAACGCCCCCGTGGCGGTCCGGCCTGAGCCGAACCGCCACGAGCGCGCGTAGAAGCGGGGTCACATGTTGGAGTTCCTCATGGAACCGGTGAGCTTCCTGTCGTCCTTGGCGAAGACGTAGCATTGCACCGTGTGGTCACCCTTTGCCCAGGTCTGCGAAGCGGGGGGAAACCAGTCGTAGTCCAACGTGGAGTCCGCGAAGGGCGTACCGACGTAGTGCTCGAAGATCAGGCCGCAGATTTCGTCGCTCTCCTCGTCAAACTCATCGTCGGACGGAAAGTTTGTGCCTGCGAAGTCAAAAATATGAAAGTATTCCCCATCGTGAGGCTGGTTGCAGTCGACGATAGTGGTGTCACTTTCCTCATTGAGCCCGAACTGGAAACACTCCCCGATGTGTTGCTGCGTCTGCGTATCGGCCGTCGCGGAGGCCGCCGGCGTGCGGGAGCCATTCGAGGGCTTGCGAGTTCCAGACATTGACACGGAACAGGCGGACAGGCCCAAACTCAGGATGGTGGCCGAGACACCGAGGATCAGCGCGGGGCGCGCGGTGCGGGATGTGAAGGAACGTTGAGACATGATTCTCCTTAGAGCAACGACGCCTTCGCACACGTGACGGAAGAGCGCGGCGCGGCGAGCCTGATTGCTGATCGTAGTGCCATTTCCACTATACAACGCCGCGGCGACCGCACGATCCGGGTTCTTGGTGCCCGCGATCGGAACTGCCCGGGAGCGCCGCTGACAAGGCGCGGCGGCCCGGCCGAAGCCGAACCGCCGCTGCACAGGATGCACATGCCGGAGCCCTTGATGGACCGGTTCAGCGTCGAATCGTCATCGGTGGTCGCGATGCAGACGATCTCGCGGTCGCCCGTCGCCCAGGTCTGAATCGTGGGGTACATCCACACGATGCTCAGGCTGGAGTCCTCGTAGTCCGCGCCGACGTAGGGGGAGAAGGCTGCCAGGCAGGCGTCCGTTGCCTTCTTCTCCATGTCGTCCTCGGACGGGCGCGAGGCATCCGTCAGCTTGTGGATGTAAAAGAC
>ERZ773014.470-NODE-470-length-27690-cov-25.424208_pt1 | contig 27690 bp, 29 predicted proteins | sample MGYA00580841_ERZ773014 | MGnify/ENA primary metagenome ERZ773014 (study PRJEB29015, sample SAMEA2737989) | human oral metagenome | biome: human oral; feature: human-associated habitat; material: dental | place: China | collected 2067 ... | reverse complement strand
ATGTTGTTCTTAACTACCATTGCCATGTGTAAATTCCTCCCTGGTGTGGTTCCGGATATTCCGGAAGTTTGAATGTATGTGCGGACATCCGTGCCCGCTGTATAATAGGCAAGTGACGCGTCTATCCTGAATGGCTGCTAGCTAGCCCTCCTTGGCAGCCGCACCGCTTGCTTATTATCACCTTACATAAAGTATATCGTCATGATGAAGACATACTTAAGTTTGGAACTGGAACTATTTTACTTTTTTTTTATCTGTTTGTCAAGGGCGACAGCCGCAAATTTAGACAGAAATTAGTACCGCCGATTGAGGTTGCCTCCCAAAGGGCTCGCCCCCGTGAGATCGTAGCTGTGCACAGCTGCGTTCTGCCGCCGTGAACGATTGAGCCACGCGCGCGCCTTGTACTGAATCTGCATTTCGAGCGGACGGAGTTCCGCGTCATAGGCAGCCCACTCGGCTCCCGTCCGATAGGGATCCGACGAAAGTCCTTTCAGCATGCCCACAATCTGCTCACGCTGATCGACAAGATCGAGAAAGGTATCGATCTCGTCCGCATCCACGAATTTGAGCAGCTCGTGCGTGAGAACACGATACTTCTCCCAGAGGGCATGCGCCGTCTCGTATGCTTCATCCGGCATAGACGCCGCTCCCTTCCATCCCGCGGGCGCCCTTTTCCTCACGCGCCGTCTTCATCGCCTGCGCCCACGCATCGCGCAGCTCCGTCATGATGTCCGACGCCTCTTGGATGATCGCAGGGTCGCTCTTCATGTTGCCCTCGACCAGACGGTCGTAGGCATAGTTATAGAGCGGCATCAACTGATGGGAGATCTCATAGTCCATATTGAGCGTGATGCGGAACTCGGAGATGATGTTCTGCGCCTTTTGAAGGGAGATGTTCGACGCTTCGTAGTTCTTCTCCGCAAGCGCTTCAACCCCCTCCTTGATGAACTTGAGACAGCCGTTGTAGAGCATTAGTGTCAGCGCCTCGGGTGTTGCCGTCATCACCTGCTGCTTCTTGTATGCCTCCGCAGCACTGTTTACCATATGGGAATCCCCCCCTTGCGTCATTGTGCGTTAAAGAAATTGAACTGTGTCGAGAGACGGGAGATTGCGACCTCCATTGCATTGTACTTCTCGTAGAGCTTGCTCTCAAAGGACGACATGAGCTTCTTGAAGTCGCTCATCTGCTTCTCGTAGTTCTGAATGAGCTTGCCAAGTTCACTGAGATCCGTCTTGTCCGCTGCAACGCCGGAATGGCGCTCCATCTCCTTGAGACGCCCGTTCAGCTTGTTGTAGATGCGGGAGGCAACGCCGTTGTTGCCGTAGTCATCGTTCTCATCGTCAAAGGAGATGAGGCGGTTCACAGCATCCGGCTCCGCCGCAATCGCGTTCTTGAGCTTCGTCTCATCGAGCCGCAGATGCCCCGTCTGATCTTTCGCCGTAATGCCGATGGACGAGAGCGTGCTGTAGCGTCCGGGCACGGACTGCACGCGATTGATCACCGCATCGCGCAGATCGCCGATGATGGAGCGCAGGTGGGTATCCCGATAGAGGAGGCCCTCCTTCGCCTTCGCGTTCCACTTCTCGACCTGCTCCTTCGTCATGCCGTCTTCCTGCGACTTCGTGAGCACGCCATAGTCCTTGTGCCCCTTATCCCCATACTGCTTGACGAGATCATCGAGCAGTGCATTGTACTCCTCGACAAATTTCTTGACGTTCTCAACGAGCTTGTCCTGATCCTGCGCAACGTTGACGGTAGCCGGTGTACCAACGGGCGTCGTCTTCTTGAATGTATAGGTAACGCCGTTCACCTGCAGGTTGTTTTCCTGAAGGTTGTTGTACGTCCGTCCGTCAATCTTAACGTTCGCATTCGTGCCCGCAGTCGCCATCGCGATGGTTGTGGGGCTGCTCGTCGTAAGTGTCATGGGTGCGCCGATGGTGCCGCCGCTCACGACGCCGAGCTTCAGATTGTTCAGGAGATTCGTCGTATAGCTCGCAGAGGTTGAGGTTGTATCCACGGTGAGGTTGATCTTGTTGCTGTCGCCCGTCTTGTTGTTGAAGAGGGAGAAGCCGTCCGATACGGAGTCATAGCTCGCACGGATGTCGAGCGACGATTTCTGACCGCTCGCCGTATAACGCGCATTGTTGATGCGGTTTGCAAGATCGTTGAGGGTGAGGTTCTTGTTAAAGACCTCATCTGCCGTGAACTTCACCTCTGCCGAGCCCGTTCCGTTCGAGATCTTGAAGCTGAGCGCCGTATCCCCGGGTGACATGCCCGGCGGCATCGTGCCGCCCGCGAACGCTACGTCCTTGAGCTTGACGCTTGTCGAAGCGCCGGTGTTCGTACGCGCAATATGCTGTCCCGCCGCCGTCATGAAGTAGGCGTTCGTCGCCGCCTGCATGACCTCGACGGAGTGCGTCATCACACCTGCACTCGCATTCGCCGTCGCCGAGACAGCATCCGCGTTCGAGCTCGTCGCTGTCATTGGTTTCGTCGTGGCACTCAGTCGATAGTCCGACATACGCGAACGGAATGTATTGACCTTATCATAGACGTTCGCATAGGCTTCTTTACGCCATTCGGTTTCGACTTCTTTTTTGTAGATGCGGTCATATTTCTTCTGCTGCGAGATCATTCCGACCTTGACCAACGATTCAACGTCCAGCCCCGAACCGGAAAGTCCATAGATTCCTTTTGCTCCTGCCATATTATTTCTCCTTCTGCATCCTTATGCCGTCTTGTCCAAAAATGCACCGATCCAATCGTGCACCTTAATCATATGTTCCACCATTGCCTCGGGCGGGATCTCGCGCAGGACCTCACCGGTCTTCTTGTCAAGCATCCGCACGGACATAAAGTTGACCTCTTTATGGTACTGGAACTGCAGATTGACGTTGATATTGCGCATGATCTCGTTGAGCTGCTCTGTAAGGTATGCGGTCTGCTCCTCCGTGAGCGGTTCATGCTGCGGTTTCTGTTCCGCAGCATCCGCAGCCTTTGCCTTTGCGGCGTCAGCAGCGGTGTTCGCAAGAGGAGTCTGTGCCTCCCGTACAGCTGCTTCGGGCGGATCGGCCTCGGGCACGTCCGCCCCCCTCATTCCGCTGACAGGTACTGCCGTCAGCATAACATCCTGAACATTTTTTACGGTCATAAGGCACCCCTCCGTGTGTCATTGGAAACGCACTCGGCGCTCCCTTCAATTCTTCCTTGACAATTGTTTCAGATCTTGGGCAATGCACTGAGATCAACGTTTGCGGGCGCTGCCGCAGCCTTTTGATTCTCCTCCTGAATTGCCCGATATATCTCACCGCGGTAGATCTTGACGCTGCGCGGCGCATCGATCGCAATGCGCACGTTGTCGCCCTGAACTTCCACGATGTTGACAACAATATTATCGCCAATCATGATCTGCTGTCTGGGTTTCCGTGTGAGCACGAGCATTACCGTTCCTCCTTTTCGGCGGGGAACAGCCGATGCTTTGTCGTATACGCGCTGCGGTCAAGCACAATCTGCTTCGCTTTGCGCGTCTTCGCGTTGATGACGATCGGCGCCATAAGATTGGCTGTCAGATCGCGGATCTCATTGCCCGACAGGGTGAGAATTGCATAGATTAGCACCTCCTCCGGAGATGTCAGACCGAGCTCCGCCTCCACCTCATCATCGATGGTGAACTCATAGTCGGGGAAGAATGTGAGCGGCATCGTCATCAGGAAGGCGAGCCCCGGTGTCTTGACCGACTGCAGAAAGACATACGGGCTGTCCTCCTCATACGGGATGATGATGAACTCCCGTTCCTCCTCGAAGGCGGGAATCCCCGCCTCAAAACAGATGATGGACTCCTCTGCCGCCTCGATCTCACCAAAGCGGCTCGTCATAATCTTCTTCATCAATGACTCCTATTATGCACGTATATCGTATTTGCCTTCACTGACCCACCGGCGGATATCGCCTTTCTGCTGCAAGTAGGTCTCGATGCTGCCGCGCTTATACTCAAGGCGCGGCTTTCCCTCCGTGTGCCAGTGAGGCGTTATGCGACCGACCGTCGGCTCGCCAACTGCCTGCCCCACATCAAAGTGGATCTCGGGGTCAGGGATGTGCGCCGCGACCAGCGTCCGCTGACGCGTGACGCGGTTCTCCATATCGCGCTTTGCAAACTCGATGCCGACCTGCCGTCCTGCCTTCGGTCCGTCCTCAGCGAGTGCCCATGCCATCTGTGTGTGCTTTGATGTGCCCTTCTGCACCTCGCGCATGCCGCGCTCGAGGTTCTCACGGGCAAAGTCCGTGTGATTCGTATAGCCGTAGCTGTGCCGACTCGGATAGCTGTCAATCGTGAGCTTCGGCTGCGTCGCGCCGCGGTTCGAGCGTGCCTGCTGCGTTTCCTGTTCGTAGCGCGGCTGTATCATGCCGGAATCCAGCCGATTCGGCTGAATACGCATCCCAATCATCGGAAGCGTGTGGCGTATATTCAGATAGAGCATAGGCATAAAGGGCATCCTTTCCCATTAGCTTAAAATTACCGCAGATAATCCACGAGCGAGAGCGGCAGGATGCGCGCCCCCATCGAAAGCGACATACTCATGATGGTCTGCTGCTGCATCATCTTTGTCGCGAGCTCCGCCACATCTGTACCGGTGGTATTCGTGATATCACGCGTGATATTCTCCTTGTGATTCGTGAGAATATCCGTCACATCCGTGTAGAGGGCGCTGCGCGAGCCCGTTTCCGTATGCGCCTGCAGCGTGACCTGATTGGCGACATCGGCGAGCGTCACGCCGTCCGAGCTGAGCCAGTGTGCGTCGCACGCCTTCGTCTTGGCATAGACGGTCAGCATGTTATTGACCATCGCCGTACCCGAGGGCTCGTTGCCGGAATTTTTATCATCGAAAAGATCACGTCCGAAGATATCCTGCCCCGTCTTGTTGACCGTATCCGCCGACGGCTCCGTCGAGCCGTTCTGCTTGACCATTGAGATGTAGCGCATATCGCCGTTGTAGGTGACAATCTGCTGGCGCACAGAGGAGAATTTCAGCGTCACACCGGACACCGCCGTGTTATTGGACCAGTTTACCCCCTGTCCCGGATCGCTGACCAGTTCCCCCGTGTTCTTGAAGTTGTTCTTAATAAAGTTCGTACCCGTCGTGATGTTGCCGACGCGATCCGCTGCGGAAACGGTCTTGCGCCCGTTGGCAATGACATCCTTGTAGCCTTCCTGCACGAATTTCTTCGTGTAGATATCACCCGTCAGCGTGTTGAGGTAGTATGTATTGCCGTCGTCGCCGTCGAGCGAGAGCATCTGGTGCAGGAAATCCGCGCTGTTGTTGTTGCTCGCATCGTTGAAAAAGGCTGCCTGACGGTCATCGAGCGTCTTCGTCACACCGCGGTTCTTCAGATCTGCCTCGCTCGACATGACAAAGGGCTGCTTGAGATCCGCCTGTCCCGCGAAGATGTAGCGGTCGCCGAGCTGCGTATTGCCGAGCGAAACGGCCTGCTCAATGTTCGCCTTCATCTCGCGTGCAATCGCAGGCCAGTCGCCGCCTTTCTCGTCCTTATCGTCGTTTGCGCCCTGGATGGTCTTTGCCTTGAACGTCTTCTGGATGTCCTCCATCGCAGAGAGCGAGGTCTGCGTCGCGTTCATCCACGAGATCCCAGCCTTAACGCTGGCCTGATAGCGGTCATTTTCGCCCTCGGAGACATCGTAGCGCAGGAAGCGCGAATAGTCCACGGAGTTGTCCGAGGGGCGGTGCAGTTTGCTGCCGTCGCCCTGCTCCATGAGTTTCGACTTCGTGTAGTCGAGTGCGTTCAGATCCCTCTGATAGCGCCGCACCATGTAGTTGCTGCTAATGCGAACCATTATGTCACCTCTTACCTTCCGACGACGCCCGTGCTGTTGATCAGACGATCGAGCATCTCATCCATTGACGTGAGCACACGTGAGCACGCGCCATAGCCCGTCTGGAACTTGAGCATGTTCGTCAGTTCCTCGTTCCAGTCAACCCCCGAGGTGGACTGCCGCCATTGCTCGATCTGAGTCATGAGATCATCCTGCTGCTTGAGCGTCTTGTCGATGTTTTCGGCATCTGCACCGAGCTTGCTCATCATGCTGTTGTAGTACTGGTTGATCGAGACATCGCTGACCGCACGCTCCGTGCCACGCGGGTTCATCGTGCCCGCCTTGTCAATGTTGAAGAGCTTGCTCAGCTCCACCGCCATCGTTCCATCGCCCGTGCCGTTGACCTCGGAAAACTTATATTTGTAAGTCGAAGAAGTGTTGGTCAGCGTAGTCGGAACGACCTTTGTCCCGTCCGCCTTCGTGATCTGACGCGCGGCGACGAGATTCTGCCCGCCCGGTTCCGTCAGTTCATCTGCGATCTTGAGTGCATTGATGATCTGCATCGACTGGAGCCTGTCCGGACTGCCCGTAACGTTCGTCTGCACCGTCATCTCGCCCGGGGGACCTACCGTACGCGTGAGCGTGGCACCCGCAGCCTCCATATAGCGCTCCCCTGTCAGCGGGTCGATGTGCCATGTGTACTGCATCTGGTCGTAGGTCGTGCCCGTCTCAGACTTGAACTTGTTCTTCCCGAAAAAGTTCAGCCACGTCGTCGGTCCATTGGTCGTGTCGTTATCAATGCCCGCGCCGAGCTTGTGCACATCGTTGAACGTCGTGAGGAGTGTCGCGGAGATATCCGCGAGCTGGTCGATGTGTCCCTTATCCTGCACGATCGTATCCTGCAGAGCCTTCAGAATGCCGCTCTGCGGGACGTAGCCGATGCCGCCCGCCTCCTTGATGCGCAGGGTATAGTCCGTGAGCCCGTACTGCTTATTGTTGATCGGCTCGCTCATCTCAAGCGTCAGCGAGCTCTCGCGCTGAACGAGCGACATGCCGTTCGAAACAACGGTATACTGTCCATTTGCTTCTTCATAGACATTGACGTTCGTGATCTCGGAGAGCTTATCCACGAGGAGGTCGCGCTGGTCGCGCAGGTCGTTCGCCTTGCCGCCGTTCGCTTCAGCAAACAGGATGTTCTTGTTCAGACGTGCGATCTCCTTTGTGAGGCCATTGACCTTGCCAACCTGAATGCGCATTTCCTCGTACTGTGACTCGATCTGAGACTGCAGCTGCCGTGCATTCGTCTTAATACGGTCGATGAGGTTGTTCCCCTTCGCGATGACCGACGTGCGCGAAGCCGAATCACTTGCATAGTTGGAGAGGTTTACCCACGCGGAGTAGAACTGCTGCATCGCGTTCAGCACGCCCGTCTTCTTGGAGTCGTTAAAGATCGTTTCCACCTTGTCGTAGTTCGTCTTGTACGTCTGGTAGAGGTTCTGTGTCGAGTTCTCCGACCAGTACTGCTTGTCCGCGTAAACATTGCGTGCACGGTTCAGCGCCACGACATCCACGCCGCCGCCGACATAGACTCCCCCATAGAGGGATGGGCGCTCCTGATAGTTCGTCGCCGCCGAGTCGACGCGCTGACGCGAATACCCCTCTGTCGAGGCATTTGTGATGTTGTGTCCCGTGGTGTCGAGCGAGAGCTGATTGTTCTGGATGCCCCGCACCATCGTATTGAGTCCGGCAAAAGTTGACCGCATAGATCCCTCACTCTTTCCTTATATACTCGCTCATTTATACATCTGCATCAAACATTGCAATCTCGCGCCGCACCCCGGGTGCGGGTCCCGCAACGGGCTGCGATCTGCCGTAGGTGTCGTCCGCAGCCGTGCCTGAGATGACGTTCAGCTGATAGTTCACGAAATCCGCACTCCTCTGCAGCAGCTCCGCGCAAATTTGTATGCGTTCTTGCAGTTCCTTCTGCCGTGCAGCAACGGCGCGCAAAACGCGCTCCACAGCGAGCCGTTCACGCAAATTCGGCTCACGGGAAACGATATCAGAGAGGCTTGTCGCCCCTGTCCGGAGCAAAAAGTCCGACTGCCGACGTGCAAGCGTACGCACCTCGCTCAGGCTGCGTTCCGCTGCCGCCGTTGGCTCCGCAAGCCCCCCGCCCGAAGCACTCCGACAAAATGCTTCTCTCAGCGCAGCAAAGCGAAGCGTCGCCTCTTCGTAGGCGGCGAGCTGCTCTTTCAGGAGCACAAGTGCCTCGCGAATCTCATTTGTCATCGCCGCTCACGCCCTATAGTCCAAGTTTTTCTTCAGATGCCGCACCTGCTCGGTGCCGCTGCTCCCGTATACGGGGTCGACAACGGCACCGCCGATCCTGCCCAGCTGCCGGTTCACTGCGATGAGCGCTCCCTCAATGAGGAGGGAATTCGCCTCACTGAGCTCCTTCGTCTCCTTGACGATGAGGCTCAGCTTCCGACTCGCTGCGAGCACGGAGCGGTGAACGGCATCGGTCGGAGCAAGCAGTGCAAGCTCCTCCATATCGGTCTCGGCGCTGACGCCGGGCGTATCCTTTGCGATCTGTGCGAGCTGCGTCAGGCGTTGCGTCTCAAGTTCCTGCACCGCATTTGCGAGAAACTCCTCCTCGGTGGTCAGCTTCTCCAGCGCCGCCATGTCAAGTGCCACGAGAACGCGGCGCTTTTTCCCCTGCAGATCACGGATCTTCTCGTACTGCCGATGAAGTTCCTTGAGTGTTGCAGCGAACGTATTCCACATGACCTAGCCCCTATCAGTAACGCATTGCGAGCATCTTTGCCGCAATGTCGGCCGGTGCGGGTTCCTGTGCACGTGCCCGAAGCGCCTCCACACGCTCAGAACGCACATCGTCTATGCCCCGCAGTTTTTGCAGAATATCACCAAAGCTCTGTGCCTCGCCGGAGAGTTCGAGTGCATCCGGACGCTGCACAGCTCCTGCCGCATCCACACGACGCATTCCTGCCGACTGACTGCCTGCATAGAGACGGCTCACCGCCGCAACTGCATGATTGCTGATCAACATATTCTTCACCACCTAATATATCAACTCCAAAAGATTTGGAGCCCTTTCACACTCTTTATCGAAAAAAAAAGACGTGTACTTAAGAAGATTTTCCCAAGTACCCGTCTGCACTTTTACTCATTTACCCATCTTATCACCGAGTGTCACATATCCGCGACGTCCGCTTGCAGCATCAGGAGCGGGCTTTGCAGCCGCGCCGCTCTTCTTCGCAATCGCGGCGGTCAGTTCCTCGCGCATCTCCTTCTGGCACTTCTCGCAGTACTGCCCTCTCTGGATGGGCGAGCCGCATTTATCACACGGATAGTAGAGCTCGACTCCCGTTGCCACAAAGCGACCCTCGCGGATCATCCGCCGAATCAACGGCTCCTGTGCACCGGTTTCCTCAACAATCTGCGCGATCGTGCTCTTGGGGTTGTCGCGCACATACGCGATAATCTCCTTTTCGTACTCCTCTTCCTTCGCGCGGCAATCCATGCAGATACGAGAATTGTTGATCGAAACAAATACCTTCCCGCAGTTCGAGCAGTTCTTCATCTTTCCTGCCATTGACAAAACACTCCTCTCAAATTTAGCGGATCGGTAAATGCATGATCCGAAACTATCTCCTATTTCTCTCGTATTCTACAACAGGTTTGCGGAAAAATCAAGCATTCATCGCTGTGTGCGCCGCGCGAAAAGCCCACCCTCCGGCGTCAGGATGCGGCAGCTGTTCAAGACGACGGCGAGCGTCGCTGTGTTGTGGATCGCCGCCGCTGCGAGAGGGCTGATCGACCCGAGTGCGCCGAGCAGCATCGCCGCCGAGTTGACGAGCAGTGTCGCCTTGAAGTTCTGATGTACGAGGTGCATCGATCGCTGTCCGAGGCGCAGTGCCTCCACAAGCCGCGTCGGATCCTCGGAATGAATGGTTACCGCCGAGGACTCCGCTGCGATGTCCGTCTGGCGTCCGCCAAGTGAAACGCCCACATCGGCAAATGCGAGCGCAGGCGCATCGTTGATGCCGTCACCGACCATCATGACGGTGCCGCGCTGCTTGAGTTGATTGACGTAGCGCGACTTATCCTCGGGCAGGATCTCCGCATGATAGGAGTCCACATCCATCTCGCGCGCCACGTCTGCCGCGACCGCCTTGGCATCGCCCGTGAGCATGACAATTTCATCCACGCCGCAGCGCCGCAGCTGGTTCAGTGTCTTCTTCATCTTCGGGCGGATCGGATCCTCGATGCCGATGATGCCGATGAGCTTTGTATCACGCGCGACGTAGAGGAGGTTTTTCCCCGTCACCGAGGCAATCAAATTCTCCTCGTCCGTAACGCCGTTCTCCTGCAGGAAGCGACGGCTGCCGACACGCACGATACCGCCCGCAAAGCTCTCGAAATCCGGCACCTCGGCAAGCATGCCGCGCGCTACAATCGTTTTGGAGGATCGGTGCTGCGGTGCCTTCCACGCCTGTTCCTCCACGTATTTCTGAATGGCGACAGCGAGCGGGTGCACGGAGTGCTCTTCTGCCGATGCCGCGAGAAGGATGACTTCCTTCTCCGTCACGCCCGCTGCCGTGCGGACGAACGTGATCTCCGGCACACCGACCGTCAGTGTTCCCGTCTTGTCGAGCACAACCGTATCCGTGCGTGCAAGCGCCTCAATGTAGTTGCCGCCCTTGACGAGGATGCCGCGCTTTGCCGCCGCCGCAATCGACGCCGACATTGCCGTCGCCGTGGAAAGCTTGAGACCACAGGAGAAGTCAATAAAGAGCAGATTCAGCACACGTCCCCAGTCACGCGTCGCACCGTAGACGATCGCCGCGCCGAGGAAGGACACGGGTACGAGATAGTTCGCCATCTGATCGGCAAAGTTCTGTACGGGCGCGCGGCGCGTCTGCGCCTCCTCGACGAGGTGAACGATGTGCGCGAGTGAGGTATCGCCGCCCACCTTCTCCACCGCGACGACGAGCTCGCCCGCCTCAACCACACTGCCCGCATATACCGGTGCGCCCTCATGCTTCATCGCGGGTGCCGATTCGCCCGTGATGGATGCCTGCGTCACCGCCGCATCACCGCGCAGGACACGCCCGTCGATCACAATCTTCTCGCCCGCGTGCACGGCGATCGTATCACCGGGGCGCACTTCCTCCACGGGCACCTTGCGTTCGACCTCGCCGTCCGGCGTCTCTTCGACGAGCCAGACATCGCGCTGTCCGAGCGAGAGGAGTCCCGAGATATGCGTACGCGCCTTCTCCGCCGCATAGCTCGTCAGCATCTCAGAGCCGTTGCTGAGTGCGAGCAGCATGAGGCTCGACTCGGGCTTGCCTGCGAGCACGGAGGCGATGACCGCCGTCGTCGTCAGTGTATCCGCATTCGGCTGCCGATTCTCGATCAAACCGCCGATCCCCGTCTTGATGAAATTACGTGAAATGCCGAGCACGAGAAGAGCGCGCAGAATTTTCAGCGAGGCGAAGAGCTCGGGCGCACCGCGCCGAAGCAGTTCCATCGCCGCAAAGCTCGCGAGCGAGATCACGGCATCGCGGCGGAACTCCGCGAGGCGTTCCGTCGGCGTCACCGCCTTTTCTGCCGCATCGCGCACGGCACGCTCTGCTGCCGCGAGGATGCGTGCGGCGGGGATTGTGCCCTCGTGCCAGAGCTCGACGTGTGCATCGCGCACGGATGCCGCCGTCACCGCGGGGAAGCGGCGGATACGCGCCGCAAGCCGCAGAGCATCCTCACGCGGGAGGGCATTGCTCAGACGAATTCGCGTGTGTACGAGCTTCATACCTTCCATCCCCTCATGAGCGTCAGTGCCCACCAGAGCATCTGCGAACCCGACGGCGTATTGTTCGTGAGCAGGAGCTGGCGAATCCCGCGCAGGACAAAGATCACCGCGACCAGCGAACTGAGATCGAGCGCCCCGCCCGTGTTCCGCTGAATCCAGCCGCTGAAATCACGCACCGAGCGGCGCACGCTCTGCGCAACCGTCGCAGGCGGCGGTGCGGTGCGCCCCTCTGCAAAGATCGCCTCCAACCCCTCCGCGAGCACGAGGATATGCGCCTCATCCTCCGGCGGGTAAATAATGAGAATGCTGCCGGACACCGCGTTTGCCCGCAGAGCCGTCACAAACGGGAGACGCGGCAGAAGCTCCTCAAGCACCTTTGCGAACTCCGGTGTCAGATACGGCGTCCGATAGCGACGACGCCCCGACGATGCGTGCACCACAGCAAAGGGGGACACCGAGGGATCGCTTGCCCGCTGAGGAACGGCATTCTTATCCGACGCGCCCGCATGCAGGAGGGGAGTATTTCCACCCATCCGCCCCATGCTGCCAAAGAGACTCGAAAATGCAGACGCACCGCTCGAAAAATTCCCGAGCGATGCAACGCCCGACGACAGATTGCCGTCCTGCATCGCGCGCCCGCGTCCTCCTCCCATGCCCTGCCCGGCAAAGCCGGACGTACTGCCCGCGCCGAGCATCTGCCGCAGCATATTGGCAACGGATGCGCCGAGCATCAACCCTGAGACGTAGTTCATGATGCCTGCCTCCTCGCGTGCGTGCGCATATAGTCCTCTACGCGGCGCAGCTCCGCATTCCTGCGCAGGCGCTCCGGCTCGTAAGTAATGAGGATCGAGCCCGTCGCGATATTCGTATCCACACGCTCAATCTCCGCGAGTGCACCAAGATGTGCCTGCACCTGCGCCTCGAGCGCCGCATTATTTACGAGCTGCTTGCTGTAGAGGCGCACGCGCCCCGGCATATACGACGCAATGTCCGTCGTGCGGACGAAGACATCCATCGCCGACTGCGGAATCGCGTTTTTGATCGTATCGAAAATATTCATGAAAAGCCCTCTTACTTTCAAAAAAGGGACTGCGCGCGACTCCGCGCAGCAGTCCCCACCCCTACGGAACTCTTACTGCTCCGACGCGGACTGCGCCGCAATCAGATCCTCCAGCTCCTCCTTCTGGCGCTGAAGCTCCGCCAGCGAGAGATCCGCCTGACCTGCCTCGATCGCGGCGAGCTGCTGCGTACGCTCCTGCATGAAGCGATAGCCAAAAATACCTGCCACCGCACCGACCGCAAGGCCAATCCAAAAATCTGTCTTCGAGAACATGACAATTCCTCCTCTGTTCTATCGCCCGAGCGGGCTGTTTACACTCTGGCGCCTTGCCTCGAACTGAGTTCACCGATGGAAAAGAAAAGCCGCCGTATGGCAGCTTTGAAAGATTTCACACGGTGATGACAATTCCTGCGCCGTGAGAACATCGTCGGTCCTCTCCGGAATCATCTGTTGTTCTCAGTATATATGAGAATAGACGTAAAGTCAATAGTTTCAAGGTAATCAGGAATAACTATTGACATCATGGATAACGATTAGCAGTGTCCATGTGCGCGGGGATTGCGATCCGCCCCGCCGCCACACCTTCGCGTACGAACTCCGGTGTTACCCGCTCCTCCTCCGCCACAATGCGCATTTCCTCCGTCGTCTCTCCCGCACGTGCGCGCTGCATCTATGTTGCCATAACGATCGCCTCCTAAAATAAAAATCCGATACTTTCTCCATACTTCTTCATCAAAATATCATCATTGTTCTATATGATAATTCCGATCATTTCCACATGCATGAAAGGTGCATTTCCATGAAAATCCATTCGCAGCGCTTTGCACGCTTCCTTGGCATCTGCCTCGCCCTCATCGTCATTCTCTATGCACTCTTCCACCTGCCCGCCGGCGAGGACGGCGACCCGCCCACCTACAAGGCAGAAGTGCTTTCCGTTGCGGAGAGCGAAAACGACATCGCTGCATTTGCGCCGGGCAGCGCACAGTATAGGGTACAGATTCGTATCAACTCAGGCCCCGCAGAGGGAACAGAGGCAACGATCACACACCGGACGCTGAACAATCCCGCCTTTGATATCCACCCGCAGGAGGGCGACAATATCATCGTCCGCACGGAGAACGAGAGCTACGCCATCGTCGACTACGACCGCCTGCCCGCAATGCTCCTCCTGCTGCTCGGCTTCGCCGCGCTCCTCATCCTCTTCGGCGGCGTCACCGGCGCAAAGGCGCTCCTCGTCCTCCTCTTCGCCGTCCTTCTCATCGCAAAGGGACTCATCGGCTTCATCCTTTTCGCACCGTCGCACATCCTCCTCTGGACGATCCTCATCGGCGCCGTCATCACGCTTGCGACACAGCTCATTGTTAACGGGCGCAACGTCAAGTCCGCAGGCGCGATCATCGGCACGATCGGCGGCATACTCATCGCGGGGCTTCTCGCCATCCTTGCCATCCACTTTTCCTATCTCACGGGCGTCGCTGAGGAGCAGGCAGGTATGCTCAAGGTACTCTATCTGAAAGACGTGGACTTTCGCGAGCTGCTCTTTTCGGGCATCGTCCTCGGCGCACTCGGCGCCGTTATGGACGTAGCGGTATCCATCGCCTCTGCGCAGTATGAGATGAAGCAGCTCGCACCCAAGACCAGATTTCGGGAGCTCGTCGCCTCAGGGCTGAACGTCGGACGCGACGTCATGGGCACGATGGCGAATACACTCGTCCTCGCCTACATCGGCGGCGCGCTCCCGCTCATCCTCCTCATCTCCGCGCAGCCCGATATCTCCCTGCTGCACGTCATGAACCTCAACATGATCGCAACCGAAGTTGTGCGCTCCCTCGTCGGCAGCATCGGCCTCCTCTGCGCCATCCCCATCACTGCCTACGCCACCGCTTTTCTCATCACGATACGTCCGTGGAAAAAATAACAAAATGGATGCCACGCTTTCATTGTGCGGCATCCATTTTTCATTACGTTTGAGGTATTGCAAATATCCAAAGAAAAAGCAAGGCTTAATCTCCACGCACGGCATCCTTCACTGTCTGCGCCATATAGTCGATCTTCTCATCACTCAGCCCCGGATAGACGCCGAGCCAGAATGTGTCGTTCATAACGCGGTCGGTTTCCGTGAGCGCGCCCGTGATGCGATATCCCTCGCCCGTCCTGCGCATCTCATCAAAACATGGATGCTTCGTCAAATTCCCCGCAAAGAGCATCCGTGTCTGGACACCGTGCTCCTCGATATAACGCACAATTTTTGTACGGTCAACCCCTTCACGGCAGGTCAGAAGGAAGCCGAACCAGCTTGGATTTGCATTTGCCGTTGCCTCAGGCAGGATGAAGAACTCCTCCATGTCTGCAAGTGCCGCACGGAGGCGTGCGAAATTATGACGACGACGCTCGACAAAGGATGGCAATTTCTTCAGCTGTGCGACGCCGACGGCTGCCTGCATATCCGTCACCTTGAGGTTGTAGCCGAAATGCGAGTAAACATATTTGTGGTCATAGCCACGCGGAAGCTCCCCATCCTGCCGATCGAAACGGTGCCCGCAAAGGTTGTCCTGCCCCGAAGCACAGATACAGTCACGCCCCCAGTCGCGCAGCGAGCGCACGATGCGATGTAGCAGAGGAGCATTCGTATAGACCGCGCCACCCTCGCCCATCGTCATATGATGCGGCGGGTAGAAACTGGATGTGCCGATGTCACCGATCGTCCCCGTATAGCGTGTTTCTCCGCTGAGCGTATACTGCGAGCCAAGCGCATCGCAGTTGTCCTCGATGAGCCAGAGATTATGCGCATCACAGAACGATTTGACCGCCGCGAGATCAAACGGGTTGCCGAGTGTATGCGCGATCATGACCGCCTTTGTACGTGTGGAGAGTGCGCCCTCGAGCAGGGAAACATTCACATTGTACGTTGGCAGACTCACATCCACAAAGACAGGCACCGCTCCGTACTGGATCATTGGCGCGACCGTCGTCGGAAAACCCGCCGCCACCGTGATGACCTCATCGCCGCGCCGAACAGCACGCTCCTCCAAAAGAGGAGAGGTCAGTGCCATAAAGGCGAGGAGGTTTGCCGACGACCCCGAGTTGACAAGAGAGCAGTGTTTTACTCCCAGATATGCGGCAAGCCCTCGTTCGAACTCGTCCGTATAATGCCCCGCCGTCAGCCAGAATTCGAGCGCACTCGCAACGAGGTTTTCCATCTCCTCGTGATCGTAGACGCGTGCTGCATAGGGCAGACGCTCCCCCGGTGTAAAACCATCCTTCGGTGCATGATATTTTTCGCAGAATTCCCGTACCAGCACAAGAATTTCCCTTCGCATCTTCTGTTCAGTCATTCGTTCCTCTCCCATACATCAAACATAGATTACTCGCCGGAATTACGAAAGCCCATATCCCATGCGCAACCCATCTATAAAGTCTGTCGTCGGCTTCCACCCCGTATCGCGCTGAATCTTCTCCACAGAGGGCTGCAAGAAAAAATTACCCGCACTTTTGCCATAGGAGATGGATGCGTTCGGAGCGATGATACGATGTGCCTCCTCGATAAAATCGTACAGTGGACGATAGGAGCCATGTGCGATATTGTAAATCTCGTCTGCACATCCCCGTTCGGCAAGCGCAAGAAGCGCATCCGCCGCGTCCGCAGCATAGAGATAGTCCCAGTTCTGTGCTCCTGTGGACGAGAGTGCAAAGGACTTCCCTTCTTTTAGGGACTTTGCCAGTGCAGGCAGCATATTCCCTCCCTGCTCATATTTGCCGTAGAGACTGAACACGCGCCCCCAAATCCACTCTATGCCGAGCTCCGCAGCACGCACACGAGAGAGCGCACAGGCGGCAATCTTTGCCGCGCCATAGGCATCACCGGGATGCGGACATGTTTCCTCGGTCATCAGGGCTTTCTGATGTCCGTACTCCGCCTGCGATCCCGTGCAGACAAAACGTCGGCATCTAAGCCGTGCCGCTGCCTCGAGTGCCCCGAGAGTATGCGCAATATTGCTGTACTGCACGGAAAAATTATCTCGCGCCCCCTGCCATGCAAGATGAAAGAATACGTCGCATGGCTCTCCGATCAGCTTATCAAGGCGTGCGTATTCTGCAAGATCGGCAGAAATGAGCGTGCATTGTCCTGACACCGTAAGGCGTGCATTATGTGGGGAGTTCGGACGAACGACGGCATAGACATATACATCCTCTTCCTGCATCAGCCGCTCTACAAGATTACAGCCAAGAAAGCCCGCCGCACCTGTAACAATATATTTTTTCAAATATATTCTCCTTATTTTCTCAACCACATATTCTCTTTCTGTGTCGTCCTCTTGTAGTATTTATCGGATATCAGACACTCTACATAACTTCCTAAGGAATCACTGATAAAATGAAGTCCGTCAGATTGGCGCAGATTTTTTCGTCCGATTGAGGCAGCAAACCGGACGCATAGCCAAAGCTATGTGGAGGATTTGCTAACGAAAAGCGGACAAAAAAGATGCGCTAAGATGGCGTGGCTGAATTTATCAGTGCTTCCCTAAAATCTTTTGCGCCATATCCTCCACAGTCACAGAACCCTCGACAGGATAGCCGGCCGCTTCGAGTTTTCGCCCGAGCCGGAGAAGATGCGGTGCGGCGAGAGCGGCACGCGCGAGGAGATCATCCTGCTGAAACATGACGCGCGGCTCCCCCTCTCCGATCACACGCCCCCCTGCGAGAATGACCATGTGATCAGCAACACGCAAGATGTCCTCCATGCTGTGCGACACGAGCACAATGGTGACACCCCGCTCGCGATGGAGCATCGTGAGCATGGCAAGCAGTGCCTCGCGCCCGCGCGGGTCGAGTCCTGCCGCCGGCTCATCGAGCACAAGATAGCGCGGGGCAAGCGCGAGAACGCCTGCGATCGCAACGCGCCTGCGTTCCCCGCCCGACAGGGCGAACGGCGAGCGGTCACGGTAGCCGTCGGGCAGATGCACAAGCTCCATCGCCTCCTTGACACGGGCTGCAACGTTCTCGTCCGTCAGTCCCTGATTGCGCGGGCCAAATGCGATGTCCTCATAGACCGTCTCCTCGAACAGCTGATACTCCGGATACTGAAAGACCATGCCGACGCGAAAGCGTGCCGTACGTGCCTCTTCCTTTTCCCTTTTGCTCTTCCCGTGAAGACTCACGCCGTCCACCGATACCCGTCCCGCCGTCGGCACGAGAAGTCCGCCGATCAGCTGCATAAGCGTGGATTTGCCCGCGCCCGTTTCGCCTGCGATCGCCGTAAAAGAGCCCTCTGCAATCGTCAGCGAAACATCGTGCAGCGCCGTATACGAAAGCGGCGTATCCTCCATATAGGTGTAGGAAAGCGATTCTATCTCGATAGACAATGCAGCAGCTCCTCATCCGTTAATATATCCTGCGGGAGATCACGACCACCCCGCCTGAGGCGTTCCGCAAGGTCGGCAGCAAGCGGTACATCGAGCCCGAGCGCACGCACACGCTCGGGCTGCGCAAAGATTTCGCGCGGCGTCCCATCCATGACGATGCGCCCCGCATCCATAAGGACAATACGGTCTGCCGCAATCGCCTCTTCCATGAAGTGCGTAATATAGACAATGGTCATGCCCTGCTCGTCATGGAGTTTTTCGACTGCGCTCAGAACCTCTGCCCTGCCGCGCGGGTCGAGCATTGCTGTCGGCTCATCGAGGACGAGGCAATGTGTCTGCATGGCAATCGCCCCCGCGATGGCAATGCGCTGCTTCTGTCCGCCCGAGAGCAGATGCGGTGCTGCCTGCGCATACGATTCCATCCCCACGAGCGCAAGTGCATTCTGCACACGCGCGCGGATCTCCTCTGGCGGAACGCCGAGGTTTTCGGGACCGAACGCCACATCATCCGCCACAACAGCCGCAATAAGCTGATTGTCCGGATTCTGGAACACCATGCTGACCTCTTGGCGGATGTCCCACCGTCGCTCTTCATCCTTCGTATCCCAACCGCGTACAAGGCACGTTCCCTCTGTCGGAAGGAGAAGCGCATTCAGATGACGTGCGAGTGTTGATTTCCCAGAGCCGTTCGCTCCGAGTACCGCGACGAATTCCCCCGCAGTGATGGAAAGCGTGATGCCGCGCAGCGCCTCATGTCCCTCAGCTTCCCCACTCTGATAGATATGGGTGACATTCTCAAGTTCAAAAAACAGATCGGTATGTGTCATTTCGATCATCTCACTAATTCTTCGCACGTGCCTTCAGCCGGATGTGGAACGTCGTCCCCTTGCCCGGCTCGCTCTCCACGGCGATACTGCCCCCGTGCGCCTCAACAATCTCACGCGCAATGGCAAGTCCGAGGCCATTCCCGCCCATGCGGCGCGAACGTGCCTTATCCACACGATAGAACCGCTCGAAGATGCGCTCCTGATGTTCCGGTGCAATTCCGATACCGGTATCTGAAACGGAGAGTTTCACACTCCCCCTATCCTCCTGCACACACACCGAGATGCGTCCATGCTCCGGCGTGTATTTGACTGCGTTATCGACGAGGATCAGGATCAGCTGCCGGATCTTTTGCTCGTCCGCATGAATCTCCACACGTTTTGGAAGTTCTTCATCAATGACGATGTCTTTCTTCTCCGCAAAGGGACGCATAATGCGCACGGTCTGCTGGACAGCAGAAACGAGATCCATGCGCACAAGCCTCATTTGGTTCGCTTTTCCATCGGTTCGCGCCACGGTGAGGAGGTCACTGACGAGCTTCGTCATCTTCTTTACCTCATCGCGCACATCCTCGATGACCTGCTTCAAAAACGGCGAGGTAATGGAAGGGTCGCTTCGCAGGAGATCTGCCGAAGCGAGTACGACGGCGAGTGGTGTGCGCAGCTCATGCGAGGCGTCGGCAGCAAACTGCCGCTGCTTTTCATATGCCTCGCGCACGGGTTTCATCGCACCACCGGAGAGCACATAGCCGATGCCGGCAGCAAAGACGAGTGCTACCCCACCGAGCACCGCAAGCGCCCACGTCGCCTTTTCCATACCGTTATACATGGCAGTGACATCCTTGCCGACGTATACTGTCTGGAGGGGGAGCGGCGGGCTGAATATCCTCTGCGTGGTCATCATCACCTTCGTCGGTGCCCCGCGCTCATTCGTCTCGGTAAAGACGCGCACCTCGCCCTCCGGCGCGTCCCATGCGGTCATAATGTCGAGCACAAAGGACTCGATGCGGAAGGAGGCGCGAGAGAAACTCACAAGACGCCCCTCTCCGTCGAATACATAGTAGAAGAGTCGATCATTTGTGCTGCGGTAGAGCCGTGCTTCGTCCGTATCCATTCCCGGGTGAAGCACGGCGTATGCCTGTGCATCCGCAACGCTGTCCGCCGTGTCCAGGAGCTCGCGTGCCTGCTCGGACGTAATCGCCCACTCCATCGTCTTATGCATAGCAAATAGGAGAACGATGACCAGTCCTCCCATAACAAGGGCATAGCGTAACATAAGGCGCAGACGGCTGCGCCCGAATACATTCTGCTCGTTCAATCCGGCGTCTCCAACTTGTAGCCGACACCACGGATCGTCTTGATGGCATCGCCCTCCCCGGCCGCATCGAGCTTTTTGCGCAGCATCTTCATATAGGAGTCGATATTGTTGGAGCTGACATCCGCCTCAAGTCCCCAGATGCGGTCGAGGATGATGTCACGCGGTACGACGATGCCGATGTTCTGCGCGAGGAGATCAAACAGCTGGAACTCACGCGGCGAGAGCTGAATCATCTTGCCGTTCTTCTCAAGGATGTTCGCCGTGCGGTTCAGTTTGAATCCTCCGATCTCGTCCACCTCGTGCTGAATCCTCTGCGAGGCTCTGCGCCCGAGGGCACGCAGACGCGCGAGCAGCTCCGAGAACTCGAACGGCTTCACGAGATAGTCATCTGCCCCCGCATCGAGCCCCGTCACGCGATCCTCCACCGAGTCCCGCGCCGTCAGCATGAGAATCGCGCGGTCATAACCGTTTCGGCGCAGGCGTGCGCACGCCTCAACGCCGGTCTCCCCGGGCATCATCCAGTCCAGAATCAGGATATCGTACTCCGCATAGGTCGCATATTCATAGATGTCACTGCCGTCCGTCACCCACTCGACAGAGATATCGTTCTGTTCGAGCATATATTGAATGAGCTTCCCAAGCCGCAGGTCATCCTCTGCCAGAAGCACGCGCATCGTATCATCTCCCCGTCGTCTATTCTTCGAAAATTATATGCAAATGGGGTGAAAGATAGCTGAAAACTGTGCGGATCCCCCACGGACATCTTCCCTCTGCATGGAGTTTTCTGCAGAGCATCAGCGCATTGTGCGATGCTCTGCGGCGATCATCCCATAGAAAACAGCAGTGCCAAGACCATAGCAGGACAGCATGACAATCCCCATGGGAAGTGCCGTATGATCCCCCGCAATTCCGACCACGGGCATCATACACGCGCCGAGCAGCATGGAAAAGCAGCCGATGAGTGCCGAGGCGCTGCCCGCATTCCTGCCCTGCCGCGAGAGCGCGAGGGAAAAACTTGCCGCGCCCATCACCGAAAGCGGGACAACCGTGAAAAACAGCAGAATAAAAATAACGGCAAGCGGAGCTTCAAAGCAAAACCCAACAAGCAGTAAGGCGCTCCCAATGAACGGCACGAGCACGGAGTATTTCAGCATCGTGATATCCGGTACCCGCCCCGCAAGGCGTGCAGGCAAAACCCCTGAGAGCAGCAGTCCCGCGCCGATCACGGCAAAGATCATACTGTATCCCTGCGGCGAGACGGCATAGATGTTTTGAAAGATGAACGAAGAGCCCGAAAGATAAGAAAAGAATGCCCCAAATACGAAGCACTGCAGAAGGCAGTGTCCAAGAAAGTAACGATCGCGCAGGAGCGCCGGAATCTTCTTCAGTGAATCCGTCATATTCGCACTGCGCCGTTCCTTCGGCAGCGTTTCCTGATAGATGAGGGTCGCAGTTGCGAGGAATATGCCGATGCCTGTGAGCAACACAAACGTCGCACGCCAGTCGGCAAAGAGCAAAATCTGCCCGCCAATGACGGGCGCGATGATCGGCGCAAATCCGTTCACCATCATAAGTATGGCAAAGAAGCGCGTCAGCTCCGTCCCCTCGCAAACATCGCGCGCGATCGCACGCGCAATGACGATGCCGCTCGCTCCTGCAAAGCCCGCACAGAAGCGGAAGAAGAGGAAGAGATAGATATCCTCCGCAAGCACGCAGCCGAGCGTCGCACCAATGAACACGAGCATCCCGATGAAAAGAGGCATCCGCCGCCCGTGGAGGTCGCTCAAAGGGCCCGCGAGAATCTGTCCGAGCGCCATACCGAGTGTCGTCATCGTCAGTGTCAGCTGCACAAGCGAGGTAGACACCGCGAAATCCGACTGCACCTCGGGCAGTGCCGGCAGATACATATCCGTTGAGAGCGGTGCAATCGCCGTCATGACACCGAGAAAGACTGTCAGCCAAAGGCGTCTACGCTCGTTCATTGCCATTGTCGTTTTCCTTCCATCATCGTCCGCTCCGTGTGCAGCAAGGCTCCTTCGCAAGTGGATCTTCTTTTTTCTTCCGCGCCATCAGCCATGCCTTTACCGTCTCCCAAATCGCCGTTGCAATGACAATCCCCGCTGCAATCGACACGGCATAGAGAAATGTTTTGATCCCCTGCGTTCCGAATTTCTCCCAGTCGGCAGCGACGGCGTAGAACATCGTACGGTAGAGCGAGCCGCCCGGCACCATCGCGATGACGCCGATGATGAGGAAGATCGTTGCGGGGGATTTGTAGATGCGCGCCAGAATTTCCGCCGCGATCGTCGCAAAGACCGCCCCCGCAAAGTAGCCTGCAAACTCGTTCCATCCCATTGCAACAAAGAGCATTGTGAATCCCCATGCGCCCATGCAGACCACCGCCCCCATGACGGCATCCTTGAAGTGCCCGTGCCAGAGCAGATGGAAGCAGAAGCCTCCGACAAATGATGTCAGGAGATAGACCCATCCCGTCGTCTCAAAGGCAATGAGCGTCCCCGTCGCACTGAATGCAAAGCCCGTCGCAATGAGGAGGCTCAGGATGAACGCCTCGGCACTCTTGATGAGCCCCGAGATTGTCTCCTGACTGAACATATCGCGGATCGAGTTCATGAGCGCAAGCCCCGGAATGACGGGCATGATATTGCCCATATTGATTGCGGCGGGATGGATGTCCATACCAAACCACATGAATGAGTTTGCAAGTATCCCTCCGACGAAGCTGAGCAGAACGAGCGCAAAATATGGATTGAGTTTTGTCTGACCAAGAAGGTATTGCAAAAGGCGCAGCAACACCCCCACAATGCCCGCGCAGATGGCATCCTCCAACCGCCCGCCGAAGAACGCGGAGAAGCTCCCCGCGATCAGTGCCCAATAGAACAGGGACGCCTTGAGCGAGATCGTCTCCATCGTATCAATCGCATGAATGCGCGCCTTGATTTCGTCGGATGACATGGGATTTGCGCAAATCTCGCGCGAGAGTTGGTTCAGTGCCTTGAGCCGCTGAAAGTCGAAATTCTGTCCCGGCACGCGCCGCATCTGTGTGAGCACCCCGATATCATTTCCACGCAGAGTCACAATGATGCTCGTCGTAATTACCATCACGTCCACATGCCGTACCCCATAGGCGCGGCAGATGAAGTTGATCGTGCGCTCCACGCGGCTGACCTCGGCACCTGTTACGAGCATGCGCTGACCGATGTCGATCGCACGCTCGAGGATGTTGTTGATGTTGATTCGTGCTGTTTCATTGATCATAATGAACATAGTTATAGCAGACTACGCAGCCTTTGTCACGTCTTTTCAGAGAAAAAGGACTGCCGTGCGAAGTAACTTTTACTTCGCACAGCAGTCCAAGCGCCTTTCCACCGCAAGCGGTTCCCCTGCCCCGCTTCAGCGAGGCAGACTTGGAGGATTATTCGACGGTGACGGACTTCGCGAGATTACGCGGCTTGTCCACATCGCAGCCGCGCGTAATTGCCGCATAGTAGGCAAGCAGCTGCAACGGGATGACGGAGAGGATCGGCATGATGAATTCATCCGACGCCGGCACATGCATGACATGATCGACGTATTTCTTAAGCTCTATATCGCCTTCCGCGGCAATGCCGATAACGACAGCGTCGCGCGCCTTGACCTCCTTGATGTTGGAGAGCGTCTTTTCATAGACATTACGCTGCGTCGCAAGTGCAATGACGGGCACGCCCTCGACGATGAGAGCTAGTGTACCGTGCTTGAGCTCACCCGCCGCATATGCCTCGGCGTGGATATAGGAGATTTCCTTGAGTTTCAATGCGCCCTCGAGCGACACGGCATAGTCCAGTCCGCGCCCGATGTAGAATACATCCTCATTAAAGCCGTACTGCTTCGCAAAGGTTTTGATCGGGTCGACATCGGACAGGATCTCCGAAACCTGTGCCGGAATCTCATGCAGCTGCGCCACGAGCTCAGCCGTACGCTCTGCAGAGATCGAGCCCTTGATCTCCGCCATATAGAGTGCAAGCATAAAGAAAAGGACGAGCTGCGTCGTATATGCTTTCGTCGATGCAACTGCGATCTCGGGGCCCGCCCATGTATAGACAACCTGATCTGCTTCGCGTGCAATGGAGGAACCGACCACATTCGTGATCGCAAGCGTCTTTGCCCCGCGCCGCTTCGATTCCTTGAGTGCAGCCAGCGTATCGCTCGTCTCACCCGACTGAGAAACCACAATCAGAAGCGTGTGTTCATCGATAATCGGATCGCGATAGCGGAACTCGGAAGCGACATCCACCTCAACGAGCACGCGCGCGAGTTTCTCAATGTAGTACTTGCCCACAAGCCCCGCATGATATGCCGTACCGCAGGCAACAATGTAGATCTTGTTGAACGAGTTCAGATAGTCCGCATCCCATGCGAGCTCTTCAAACGAAATCGCCTTCTTATCCGCCGTAATGCGCTGGCTCATTGTGTCGCGCACCGCCTTCGGCTGATCGTGGATTTCCTTGAGCATAAAGTGTTCGTAGCCGCCCTTTTCCGCAGCCTCGGCATTCCATGTGACCTCAAACACTTTCTTCGGGACGGGTGCGCCCAGATGATTCGTCACCTCGACTGCATTCTTGCGGACAACGGCGACCTCTCCGTCGCTGAGAATATAGGTACGGCGTGTCTTGGAAATAATCGCCGGAATGTCCGAAGCGATAAAGTTCTCTCCCTCACCGAGCCCAATGATAAGCGGGTTGTCCTGCTTTGTGCAGATGAGCATATCCGGATGCCTGCGGCTCATAAAGACGAGCGCATAGGATCCCTCGATCCGCGCCAGAACCGCACGCACGGCGGCAACAAAATCCCCCGTGTAGACATCCTCCAAGAGGTGCACGACCACTTCCGTATCCGTCTCGGACTTAAAGACATGCCCCTTTGCGATGAGCTCTTCCTTCAGCGAAAGATAGTTCTCGATAATGCCGTTGTGCACGATGGCAAAGTCACCGTGGCAGTCCGTATGCGGATGTGAGTTGACATCCGACGGACGCCCGTGCGTAGCCCAGCGCGTATGGCCGATACCGAGGCTGCCCACAGGCACATTCCCCTTGATCTTGTCGCGTAGCGCCGCAAGGCGTCCGACACTCTTGGCGACGCGGATATTCTCACCGTCGTAGACGGCAATTCCCGCCGAGTCATAGCCGCGATACTCGAGCCTCGACAGCCCGTCCAACAGGAACTCCGCCGCCTGACGATCCCCAACATAACCAACGATTCCACACATAAAAATACCTCCTGACCGATAATAAATAAATCGCTCAGGGATTTCGCTCCATCTGCAGCTTTGTCCACAGGGTCACCCCTACGCTTTGACCACAGACTCTCGACAGAGCGTGCCGGAAGGCATCCGCTGACGGCTCGACAACCTTCTCCTCGTCCTCTGGCATACAACCGCATGCCAGAGCCAGCGCTAAGAATCCTTTTCCATATAAGAAATCCCTATGCATCCTTGACGCACAGGGACATTCTATCTGATATTACAGGATAAGTCAATATTGTGTCTTACTGTGTCACGTAGTGGCTGAAACTGCCAATGACAAGCTGCGGGAACTCTGAACGAAGTATATTCATGAACTTTCGCGTTCCAATGGGTGCCCCCTGCTCAGGCGGCATCGTATGTAAAAATAGAGTTGGATCGATGTTCAGATTTCGCATTTGGATCATCTGAACAGGAAGTGTACGAAAAAAATCCTGCCACGCTGCGAGCTCCTCTGTGCGGTCATTGAACCCCGGAAAATATAGAAGATTAATGGATACATAAACGTCATGCGCAAGTGCATAGCGAATCGAGGTTTTTACAGCATCCAAATCATAACTTGCCCGATAATATGCGGAATAGCTTATGTCACGTGCGCTAATCATAGATACCCGCAGTGAGTCTAATCCGGCATCTACAATCTTCTTCATTCCATCCGGAAAGCCTGCATTGGAGTTCATATTGATCTGTCCGCGTGTCGTTGCTGCACGAATTTTACGAATCCCATCTGCAATGCAGTCTGCTGCAAGCGATGGCTCCCCCTCGCAGCCTTGTCCAAAACTAATGATTCCATCCGGCGCCATACTCAAATGATAGATCCCTACTTCGGCAATTTCCTCCGGCGTCGGACGAAATGTAATACGCTGCTGTGGAGAGGGGCAACACTCCGAACTCTGCAGCGAAATACATCCAAGACAGTTTGCATTGCATACAGGCGAAGTCGGAACCCCGCATTCCCAGCGCCGATAAAAAAGATTCTGCGCCGTCAGGCAGTGATAGTTCAGCGAACAACTCCCCACTTGCTGTACGATACGATTATTGGGAAGTTCCTTCATCGCCCGGCGCACAAGTTTTTTTAACTCTCTGCCATTGTAGTTCTCCGGATCCCACTTTTCATTTTCATCTGTATAAATTGCAGCCGCATGGAGTTCTCCCCGGTAGACAGCAACAGCCGTATATCCATACAGTGGGAGCGGTGCAGCACCATCCTCTCGATAAAATCCAGGCAGATGTGTACGTGTGTACCCCTGCGGGAGTATCGCTGCAACTGCCATTCCTCCAAAAATCTTGAGGGAACCGTCCCCTTTTTGTCCAACGGCATAATGAGCGGGCAAAAACATAAGGTCAGCACTGTCTGGCAGAGGGATAAGATCCTCTGGTGCAAGTGGAACATGGGCCTCTCCTATGCGTCCAAGGGCTTGCAGTCCATCTGCTTCACAAATATTGCCATTCTCGTCTGCATAGAGTGCTGTAATGCAGCTGTTATACCGGATGGTCTGCTGCTTTTCCTTCTGTCTGCTGTGCTTCATATTTCTCCTTTTGTCTCTCGCTTTTTTTCTTCTGCGGATTGTAACGGTTCATCGCAAGATCGACTCCATCCGTTACCATCGTCGATACAGCTGGAAGCAACATCTCTATTGCCGTACGAATATGAGGGATATCCTCAGATGAAAACGGCGCGAGTACGTGATCGATCACCGACCATCCAGACAGAGGTCTGCCAATTCCTATGCGAATACGTGGAAAATTTTCCCCTCCAACATGTGCAATAATGGATTTAATGCCATTGTGTCCGCCAGATCCTCCCTTCTTTCGAATTCGTATCATGCCCGCCGGAATATCCATATCATCATGTACAACGATGAGATCCTCCAATCCGACTTTGTAATATGTCAGCATTGGGCCGATGGCGGCGCCGCTTTCGTTCATATAGGTCTGTGGCTTCACTAGAAAAATCTTTTCCCCATCGATACGCACCTCACTTATGAGTGAGGTAAACGCTTCCTTCCATGGAGATGCCCCTAAATGCTGTGCAAGTGCATCTAGGAGCATAAAGCCGACATTATGTTTCGTCTTTGCATATTGAAGTCCTGGATTTCCAAGGCCTGCGATGATTTTCATAAAAGGCTCCTTAGGTTGGATCACCAACGATGAAGAGATAACCAAGC
>ERZ773014.469-NODE-469-length-27716-cov-6.968512_pt1 | contig 27716 bp, 25 predicted proteins | sample MGYA00580841_ERZ773014 | MGnify/ENA primary metagenome ERZ773014 (study PRJEB29015, sample SAMEA2737989) | human oral metagenome | biome: human oral; feature: human-associated habitat; material: dental | place: China | collected 2067 ... | reverse complement strand
TAATTAAGATAATATGAAACACAAAAGCAATGCCTTAAAGAGCAAGACATTGCTATATATTGCAGTTTATTATGGCTCTAATATAGGTTCGTCAAACGAATGCGAGATGAAGAGTATGGAATCTAGTTCATTTTAGAATAAAATTTTCAATTTTTAAAAAAATATTTCTCAAATATGTACACGTTTTGATCTATTGTGGTATACTGGACATAGTTGTATTTATGTAGGCTGTTGTTAAATTAAGTTGAGGTTTTGCGGTTATAAATCTTTTTTGCAGCTAAACTAATACAATAGCTATTCATTTCTCGCCACGCAATAATTAGTAAATATAATGAATTAAATGAGGCGGGTTGCATAAGAAGGGGGAAAGTAAAATGGATAATGTATTACAGAGAAAATTACTTGCAATAATCATATCATTGTTCGTAATTTTGGCTACTTTATTTCAGTATGTAATGCCAACATTCGCAGAAGAGACGGAAACAGACATTACAGACAAGGTGACGATTGACTCCATCACATCACCTAATGCGGAAATTAAGGATTCCGAAAATGTGAATGACTTTTCGTCATTTGTAAAATGGGGTGCAAATGTCGATTATAAGATCGACATGACAGTAAATAAGGGAACGCCGATTAAGACAGGGGATATCATAGAGATTCCTTTCCAAGCAGAGAGAGGAGAATTGTATGAAAGCTATGGTCTTTCGGTTTTAGATGCAGAAGACGGATCATTACTTGGCGAAGCAACCATTACAAAGAACAAGATTCGTATAAAATTCACAAAAAAGAATAATACTAAGACAGCAGTGAAATTATCAGTCAAGACAACATTAAGAAGTGTAACTTGCGGACTTTCCAAGGGCTTCCCTACACAAGCAGAAGTAGATGCAGAATACGCAGCACATCCTACAGGGATTAACAAAGTGAAAATCCTGGATAAAAATGCCAATCTCAATGTGCGAGCGAATTATTGGGTAACTTCCTCTGAAAAATTCTATGGAATTTATCCGACACCGACAATAGGAGACGGTCCGGCTGCATTTAGATTGGAAAATGGAAAATCCGGTATAACTTCACCGACGAATGCAAGTACACATTGGGATGTTTTAGGGAGTAATGGAACATATACTTATACTGTAACATCTCCGGCTACCGGCAAGACGAATTCGACAAGTACAAATTCATCTGCACTTGCGGCATTTCTGTTTGGCGATGAAAAAGCCTTCGGTTTCTTTTCGTCAACGGAAACTTCCTATATAGAGGATACCTTACCGGCTGATACTTACAAAAACATGAAGTTGTCTACTATATCTTTAGCCGGTGCATGTTTATATAAAGATGGTAAAACCCCTTTGTTAAACCAGAGCAGTATAGAGGGTAAATTTGACGATTGTCGTCATTTGGTAGAAAGTGCAAGTTTCAAGTTTGATGAAGTTTTGACAAAGAAGGAAGCTGCTTCCGGTCAGTCGTATGAACAGTTTAAGGCGTCACTCAAACCGGGAGAGTATGGCATATATACCGCCCCTAACGGAGATATACGCTTTGTAGCAAGTCTTGGAAAGATAGGCTCAAAGAATCCTAACGATATATATACATGGGGAAACTTTGCAGATAAGGTCGGAAAAGAAACGGTTGTCAGGAGGCTATTTCCTTTATTTGATATAAATGCAGATGGAGGTGCAAGTAGAATTACGGTTCCGCAGGAAAAAATCGACGAAATCTATAATAAAATTAAGGATTGGCCTATTTCAAGAATAGTATTTAGTTTTGATTCGGATTTGGTGAAGCCTGTTATGAGAACGGGTGCGTATGTTGAAAATACAGCACAGTTCATAGATAAATCAGTAACTGCAAAGAACTTCTTTGTCGTAGGAGACATCAATTTGCGTACCTATAAGGATGGAGCAGCGATATTAAAGACAGATGCTAAATCCGGTCAAGGAATTGAGAAAGCGGAATTCAAATTACAGGAAAAAGATCCGGCAGGAAACTGGATTGATACAGATTCACAGTATGTGAAGGATAATGTAACCGTTGTTGGTAATAACGGTGGCAAAAAAAATGGAGATCGCTTCTATACAAGTGAAAACGGTATTTTGAACATTCGCGGCTTGGCTAATAACAAAACATATCGTCTTGTAGAGACCAAGGCTCCAGAGGGGTATGATAACAGTACTCCTGCAATATCCAGAGAGTTTGCCATCAGCTTTACAGATAAAGATGCTCCAAGCGACAATAAAGACTTAACTCTTACAAATAAGAAGTCGGAGTATAAGGTAACATATAAGATTGTTAAGAATCCGAATGGTGAAGAAATCCCATCCAGAAGTCCTGCGGCTCCTGTAGATCCAAAAACTTACAATTTACATTCGACAGTAGACGTAAAACCGGATTTGACGATGACAGGATATATTTTTGTAGGCTGGCATACGGAAAATGGACAGAAGGTTAATGTTAAGGATAATGACAGTTCGTTTACAATGCCCGGTGGGGATGTAGAGCTTGTTGGCTACTGGATAAATAACGCCACTGAGGTTTCGGGAGAAAAGACTTGGGATGATGCAAACAATAAAGACGGCAAACGCCCAAATAAGATTACAGTCAATCTTCTTTCGAACGGAAGTAAAATACAAACGAAAGACGTTACAGCTGATGCTACAGGCAGATGGCTATATAGCTTCAAGAACTTGCCTAAATATGATAATCAGCGTAAGGAAATTAAGTATACAGTGACAGAGGAACCGGTAACAGGATATACTGCTGAAATTAACGGTTTAAATATAAAGAATACGCATAAGACGGAGAAAACAAATGTCTCGGTAAGCAAGAAATGGATAGGTAAGCCTGCAAGTTCCGCCAAGATTGATTTGTATGCTGATGGAGTTAAGAAGGATTCTGTAACCCTAAATCAGGCAAACCAGTGGAAGCATACATTCACAAACTTGGATAAATACAAGAATGGCACTGAGATTAAGTACACGGTCAAGGAAGAGGCAATTGCAAATTACAAATCCGTTGTAAGCGGGGATATGACTTCGGGCTATACGATTACCAATACCAATGTTGAAAAGCTGTCTATACCTGTAACTAAGAAATGGGTCGGTAAAGCAGGTGATTCTGCGACAGTAAAATTGCTTGCGGACGGTAGTGTAAAGGAAACAATAACGCTGAATGCAGCCGGAAATTGGAATCACACATTCGTTAATCTACCAAAATACGATGCAAATGATGGACATGAAATTGTCTATACTTTAGATGAAACCAAGGTAAATGGATACACAACAGGTATTTCAGGAACAGCAATGACCGGCTTTACAATCACAAATACCATCACTGGCAAAGTATCTATACCTGTAACCAAAAAGTGGGTAGGTAAAGAAGGTAACGCTGCAAAGGTACACCTGTATGCAGGAGATACAGAGGTTGATTCTGTGACTTTAAATGCTGGCAATAACTGGCAACATACGTTTGCAGGACTTGATAAGTACAAGGATGGAAAGGAAATCAAGTACACAATCAAGGAAGATGCAATTGCAAACTACAAGTCCGAAATAACCGGAGATGCAGCAAGCGGATTTGTTGTTACAAATACCTGTATTGATAAGCCAAAATCTAATATACCAAGCGACAAGTCATATGGTAAGAAAATCGTCAAGAGACATAATCCTAAGACGGGTGATATGACAAATATAATGCTTTATTGTACAGTGCTTTTAGCTACTGTACTTGGACTACTGGTAGCTTTGATTAAAAAGCATAATAGATAAAGGATTATCAAAGTTTTAAGCCCATAACTTCCTTTGTGGAATGATCTAAAACCATAATCTACAATTACAGGCTCTATAAACTTTTAGGGTTTTGTAAAAATCACCTTTAACGAAGTTTGGGGTGTTTTATGAAAAAGAAAGACGATAATCATTTTTACCATTGAATTGATTATCGTCTTTTTAATTGGAATCAAAGAGTGGCTTTTTCTCAGTTACTGATTAGAATTTGATGGATGAGTGCTTGTTAAGGGTATATAGACATCTAAGCCTGAAACGATAGAAGTTCTTGTACCCATTAGCGTTACGCTTGATTAGTTTGATTCTTGAATTCATAGATTCTATACTAGCCCTATCATATGAATTCATAATTCTGATACGAACCCTATCAAATGTATAATTTGCATTTTTAACCACATGGAAACTGTCGACACATACCAATGCGTTTGGGAAATATCGATGTGCTAAGTCACGATAATTCTCCCACATGTCGATGCTTATGTATTTAACATAGTTACGTGTACCTTTGTTGATATTTGAGAAGTAGGAAGAGAGTTCATCCTTCCTCCTCGAAGGAATGAGGTCATAAATTGCCCCGGTATCAAAGTCTAGAAGAACACAAGCATATTCTGTCTGTAGATATTTGCTTACGTATACTTCATCAATACACAGGCAGCGAGGGAGGGGAACTGTGGCTATGCCAGCGTGTTCATCAAACACCTTCATAACTGTTGTTATACTGACATCTGTAAGTTCTGCAGCAGTAGAGAAAGTTATTGATTCACGCTTAAGCAATTTCATAATACGAATAACAGTTGCTTGCGAGATTCTTTTTCCAGGTAAGGAGAATGGATTGTTTTCTGGGAAAGGCTTTTGACAAGCTGTACAATAGTAACGTCTTTTTCTGTAAACAACAATCAAGTCATTTTCAACAAGAACGGCATGCTTGAGTGTGCGCCTGTAATAGTCGTGAACCCTTCTTGATATTTTGCCACAGGATGGACGCGGAGTTGGTCTGTGTTGAAGTGTTATGTTACATTGCATAACATTTCCGCATGGTATAACTTCAAACTGCTCAATGTTTGAAGGTTCCATGTTAAAAAGTTTTATGATAGTATCTTTCATGTACTGGTTCCTTTCTGTACTCTTTGATTCGCACTCTAAAGATAACATTAGGGTTATAGGACAAAAAGAGTTGGTAAAAACCGCTGTGGTCGTTGAAAATTCAACGGCTACAGCGGTTATATCTTTTTTTAAAGAAGATACAGGGTGGACAAAAAGAGTTGGTAAAATAGCCGGAAACCCTTGAAATTTCAAGGCGTATTAGGGTTATATCTTCCTTAGAAATAGTATTCTAGGAGGATTGTAAAATGAAGCGTGTTATTTGCCCTGTTTGTGGAAATTGTTGTAGCAAGTATGGAAGGAATAAATCTGGATCACAAAGGTGGATTTGCAGGAATTGTAAATCCATTAATACGCCGAAAATAGATAATCTAACCAAGCAGCTTAATATATTTCTTAAGTGGCTTTTTAGTAAAGATATTCAAAAAGACATGCCTGGATGTGGTCGTACTTTTAGGAGAAAAACATCCAAGTTTTGGGATATATGGACTTTGCCGCCAATCGTAGAAGAAAAGCATTCAGTGGTGTTCGTAGATGGAATTTATCTATGTCGTAATGCTTGTGTTTTAATTTGCTGTGATAGAAACAATGTGCTTGGTTGGTATTTGTGCCGATATGAGCATGCAGGCGCATGGATCTCGTTAATGTCCAGGATTGCTGAACCTACACTTGTAGTTTCAGATGGAGGAAAAGGATTTAAAAAAGCATTGAAAAAAGTATGGCCTCATGCAAAGCACCAGAGATGCCTTTTTCATGTTTTTTCTCAAGTAAGAAGATATACTACAACAAAACCTAAAACCCTTGCAGGGGCTGAATTATATGCTCTTGCTAAAAGACTACTTCATTTAAAAACAAAATCCGAAGCAGATAAATGGACAGATGAATTTTTAGATTGGACGAGAAGACATCACAAGTTTTTGAGTCAAATGTCACAAGATGAAAGTGGCAATTTGAGAGCAACGCACGAAAGACTTTTAAAGGCACAGAAATCCCTTTCTCTGCTGATAAAAGAAGGCACATTATTCACTTATTTGAATAAAGACTTAATAGCTGAGATGGGCAAGATTCCATCGACAAATAACCAGATAGAAGGCGGTATAAATGCAAGGTTAAGAGACTTACTTAGAAACCACCGAGGACTATCTATTGAGAGAAGAATAAAAGCGGTCTTTTGGTGGTGCTACATGCACTCACCAAGACCGCTTCCTGTATCTGAAATATTAAAAGTAATGCCGACGGACAAAAGTATTGCAGCGATATACCAGAAGATTTTTGAACGCGAGAAACGCACTTCATCTATCCCCACATGGGGAGATGCTGTGGTATGGGGAGAGCTACACAAGTCATCTGAATTTCAGAATTACTGGGACTAGTGACCAACTCTTTTTGTCCTATAACCCTGTTTATATTTAGCATCTGCATTCTTTAGATTCTATCATCTTTCATACTCACTGAATTACAGCACTTCTATATCTAATAATTACTGTATCACAGAACCCTTTATATCTACGCTCCCCTAAATTCACGCACCTTCTCAAGGATAGGGAGAATTGCCTCATGATCAATTCCGTCATAGCCATATTCAAATCTTTCCTTTGCATCTTGAACTTGATCATCATGCACTGGAACAAATATCTTTTCTCCCATAGCTTTTAGTGCAATCTTATCTGCACTCTTGCAATCTTTTGAATTATATTTTCCTGGAAGCATATAAAAACAATCATCCGGCAGCTGTTTACAGCCATTAAGCCCTTTTACAAAGGTCCTATACTCATCTGTCGGCTCAATAACGCCAGTTGCAAATACGATAAGGTTATTATTATCTATACCAAAATTTGATAGGTTTGCGCGAAGCATATTAAATCGTGTTATCTCACCACCCCTAATCCAGCTGCCAAATATTATATTTTTATACATCGAGGCATATCCTAGTTTAGCGCGTGAATATTTCATCACATCGCAGTCCAGTGCTTCTGCTATCCATTCTGCATACTTCTCTGTGGCACCATTGCTAGAATTATAGATTAATATAGTATCGGAACCCTCTGATTGGGATGCACGTCTCTTTGCCGCCTGTCTATTTGGATTTCTCATATGCGTCATATCGTGCAATCTAGCCTCGTAGCGAAACTGATCACAAACTCTCCTTATCTTATAAAAATATTGATGATGATGAAATTTTAGTGTTCTAAGGATAATCTCATCCATAGAATAAGGGATGCCGGAATTGCCCGTCATCCCTATTGGTATTATATCATATCAATGACAATACCGTCTTACTATCTATTTTTGAGTTCTTTTTCTTTCATGCGAATTTTAAGAATCATAAGAGCTTTCTTAACATCGTCCGCAGTCATGTTGTTCTCACCGACGATATTAGATTCAAGCCCTTCAGGGTTCTTATTTATATCTACGATATTATTCTGCAAATATTCATTTTCAACCACGAAAGTAGCCATGGTACCACTAAAGTTTAGCCCGGACATAGGAATTCCCATCTCTCCGAGCTCCTCGACGCAGTTTGTATAGTCTACGTCACTATTTCCCCATCCGTCAGATGTAAGGATTACCCCATCAGCTCTCATCCCTTCTGACATAATTGCAGCGCGTTTGCTGTTTCTGAGTTTCTCCTTGTTATCATCAGACGTACCAAATAGTAGAACTCCCATTAGATCAATACCAGAATCCGAACCGACGATATCCACTAGTGGATCTCTAAAGTGATGTAAACTTGTTTCTTTTGTTGAAGGACCAATTCCCATATCAGCACCTCCTTACTGCATTGAACGGATAGCACCGTCTCTGTACTCATTTGGAGTTAAGAAGACAGGCATATTGTTCATCTCTATAATAGAACGTCCACCATGAGCGCCTGATGGCTCATCTGGGAACAGATATGTGTCGTACATAGCGCCCTGACCAGCAACCTGCCTGATAATTAGCACCTTTTTCTGCCCTGGTCTTGCGATGTCATGGTACTCATGACGCTCTGTAGCTTTATTTCCGTCAAATTTCTTCATCAGCTCTCTGTATATCTGAATAAAATCATCACAGGCCTGATGAGCTTCTAGGCAGCCGTGTCTTTCCTGTCCCATATCCTTTTTAAAGGTAACATCAAATGAGATAATATAGTCATCTTCACCTGGTGTACCAGCTCTGCCAAGAACTAACTGTTCGCTAAGCTGACCTTCTGAAGATCCAAACTCGTGTGTCTGCTTACCTTCAGTATCAACACCAGTAAGCATCACATATACACCTGTTAATGTATGAGTGATACCTTCTCCGCATTTTCCTAGCACCTTTGCCGATATAGGGATGATATCCATGATAGTATTAGTCCATCTATCATGATCTCTCGGCTTAATTACCTGAATATCTATATTATCAAGTGTTTCATATTTTTCAAGAAGTGATGGGATAATTTCTTTGGATACGGTCATCACACCGTTATACCCAACGCTATTGTGGTCACCCATCTCAACATCATTCATATGAAAAGCCTTAATGACAAGTCTTCTCAAATCAATTTCCTGTACACTCATATGCATACCTCAATACTTTAGCTTTTGTATAATTTACGTGATAATTCCTAGTCTGTTCGATCAATCTTTTAAATAGGTGGCATAATGTGTTAAGAATTTCTCGAACTTTCTTTAGAAAAAAGGGGCAGATATAAATCTGCCCCATCTTCGTTTCCGATGTCCTATTAAATTAAGAACTAGATTACAGCGTGATACTCGTAAGGCAGTGGAACAATCTTTCCTGGAGTCTCGATTGTCTCGAGAAGCTCTAGTGTTGACTTTACGATAGCTGTCTGCATCTCTACGTCATGTGGAGCACCTGCATTAGCACCCATAGGTACGATTGGAGCAGCCGCACGTGGAGATCCAGCCTGTCTTACAACTGGTGGAAGTGCTGCGATAATAACTGTTGGAATTCCAGCAGCCTCAATTGCTCTCTGCACGATTGTTGCAGAGCGGTGGCAAGTTCCTCATCCAGCTGTAAGGATTGCAGCATCAACGCCTTCATCCTTGAGCATCTGTGCAACTTCTGGACCAGTCTCGTTTGTGAACTTTTCGATGTTTCCACCACCACCCATGAATCCAGCATGTGTAGGTGCAGTAGCCTTGATGAAACCTGAGTCTCTTAACTCATGGAGTCTGTCGATAGGGAACATGCAGTTGATGTCCTTGTTAACGTCAGAGTTATCGTATCCACCATGTGTTACCATTAACTCGCTTGAAGGTGTATCATCTGGTATTTTTCTCCAAGTGAAGTCCCCAGCGAGGTTGAATCTCTTATCTGTCTTTACGTGTACACCTGCAGCAGTAGCAAGAGCAACTGTCATCTCATTGAGAGGCTTAGTTACTGGTGTAAATACTGACTTAGGTGTAATAGGAACAAATATTTCAGATTGTAAGCCTTTTACAACTGTCATACTCATTTGTCTTTTCCTCCTTAGTTATTTGTGCTTTTCAGCGTATTCAGCACGACGTCTGTTTAGAATGTCGATATTACTTACGTACTTCTCGTTAACTTCTGGTCCCTCTTGTTCTATGAAGCTCATATTCCAAGCGACCGTCTGTCCGACCTGTAGCGGATAATCCGAGATTACCATCCTCATCGGCACCTTGAGTTCACCTAGTCGACCTTTAATGTCTACGCAGATTCCCCCGTCATGAACCTCTGTAATGACTCCCTCAACTTTGATTATCTTATCTCCGTAATTCATATGTAATATCTACCTTTCTTAAGCAAAAATTAGTCGTACTTTGCCTTTCTCTTTTCACTGATTGGAAGTGACTGCTCATTCTCTACTAGTTCAATCTTTGAACCTGTAGCCTTCTCGATGAGCTCAACGTTGTTGTTCTTAACGTTTACGTTGTATGATCTCTCTGGAGCCTTAATCTCTTCACCAGCCATCTTAGCCTTCAGCATAGCAAGTCCACGGATAGCATCCTCTGTGCAGAGAGTGTTGCAAGCGAGAACCTCGTTCTCAATTCCGGACATGGACTTGTTGTTGTCTACCATTGCGTCGCAGTACTTGTTTCCTGTTACGAGAGCACCCTGTACAGCACAGAATGAGAATCCAACAACTGGAATCCCTCTCTTACCAATCTGCTCGATGTGGGAAGTGAAGTCAACGTGGTTGTTTCCGAATCCTTCTGTTGTAACGAATGCACCGTCAACGCCCATGGACTCAACCATCTGGCCAAGTCTTCTGGATACGTAGAACTTGTCGGAGTTAGCCTGAGGTGATCCAACGAAGATAACGCCTACTACGTCGATATCTTCATCATGTACAGCCTCAACAACTAGTGGCTCTCTCCAGTAGTGTCTGGACATTTCCTTTGAAGCAGGTCCGATGCAGGTTAGAGCGTGGATGCAGCCATCGAGTACCTCGAGTGGGTTAGCCATTACTGGAACGTTACCTAAATCAACGTTTGGCTTAGCTCCAAGTACGCCTACAGGATCGTTAGGGAATAGGAAGTTGTCGTGCATAGCACCCTGTCCCATGATTTCCTTAACAATAACAACCTTCTTCTTTCCAGGGTGTCTTGTCTGCTTAAGTGTCTGCTCCTCAGAAGGAGTAACATCCTTAAGGTCCCTTCTCATAGCTTCTCTGATTTCAGAAACTACGTGGTCTACAGCAGTGTGAACTGCAATAGGTCCTGGTCTTTCCATGTTCTTTAGGTTGTCGATAACAGCGTGAGCAACAATCATAATCTCACCCTTATCTACAGCACCTGGGCGACCCCACATCATGTTCTCGTCGATGTAACCCTCGGATGAACCGAACTCACCAACCTGAACACCTTCTTCTGTAATACCAGTTACAACCATTACAACGCCATCGAGAACCTGAGTTACGCCCTCACCAAGACCCATATCGGAGTCTGCCTTTGTAGCGATTGGCTGGATATCCATTACAGTCTCTGTGTATACGTGGTAATTATCTGGTGTAATTAGGCTAAGCTCTAGGGACTGAACAAGCTTCTGCTCTGCTGCACCCTCTGTAGCTGCGCTCTTACGAACGTAGAGTGTATCTCCCTCAATCTTAGTCTCTTCTCCAAGAACAACCTTGTTGATCTTGTAGTGCTTTCTTGTCATCTCTCTTAGAACAGTCTCAGCGTGCTCTTCAACTGGAGCTGCTGCTACTGCTGGAGCTGCTGTTGCTACTGTCTGAGCTGGAGCTACAACGCCACCACCAAGTCCTGCTGGGAGCTCGATGTCGATGTTCTTTCCCTCTCCGATGTGTAGCTTAATTGTTCCTGCTGCTGCAGCAACTGGAGCAACTGGAGCTGCAACTGCAGCTGGAGCTTCCTCTGCCTCAGCAACTGGAGCCTCTTCCTCTGCAACCTCATCAGCATCGTACTTATCAACGATGTCTGCTGTGATTGGAGTTAAAGAATCAACAGTTTTAGTTAGTTTCGATCCGTTTAGTACCTGACCGAGCTTGAGAGCTCCATCGACATTCAGCAGACCAGAATCAATTAGATCTGGGAAAATTGCTGGATCTTCGAAGTTAGCTGGTTCAAGAACAGTTCCCTCTTCTGCTCTGCAGCATAGTACCGCTGGGTCGTTCGCATGTTGTTTAGCTGTTTCAGCTGTGATTGACATATCGATCTTCCTCCTTAAAAATATTGCCTTTGCAAATGCAAAATTTTATATATTTATTCCGTCCGCGCTTCATGCGATCGGGCACATGAAGCACTCGGATTAAATATCAACTAGTTGTTCTCAACGTTATCTACTACGTTAAGATCTTGATCAACCTGCTTAGAAACTCTCAGAGTTCTATATAGTGGATGATCTACCGCTCTCATGATGTGGTCTGTCTGGTGAATTACCTTTAGACCCATCTTAGGTCCAGAAGCCATTACAGTGTTCGAACAATCTGAGCAGTTTCCGATGATAATGTACTCACACTTATCCTTCTTGAACTGTAGGTTGTTTGATACCTGCCCTGGGCAGTTTCCTGGCCTCTCGCACTTTCTTGAACCATTAGGCATTTCCTGTGCCTGCTTGCAGTAGCAGTGGGAAACTTCCTTTGCGTTGTACTTCTTGCAAAGTTCCTGCATTCTCTCATAGTTACCACCACATGCGCAAACGAGGATTCCCATGCTTGCTCCGTGTAAATCCATGAATGGCATAGAAACTAGGATAGCTCCTGTTGTCTTAGTGATAGGTGCATCTAATGTTGTTGACTTACCAGTGAAGGCACCACCCATTACGATTTCACCATACTCACCATCAATTCCACCAGCTCTCTCGATTAGAGCACCAACACTTGTTCCAACTGGAACGTCCATAAATACGTGAGCGTCGTGTCCTCCGTTGAGCTTACCTCTTACTGTGAGGTGCTTTAGGAATGATGGTTTTCTCTCATCTACAGCCTCAGCTACTCTTGAGCAAGTCTCACTGTTGATTACAACAGACTTTGCTGCTGATGGAAGCTGGCTTGGCTCTAGCTCAATACCTAGACATTCTCTTACTACAGCTCTTTCTTCACCCATTGGGTAGATGTCTGGTAGAAGATGTCTAGTGATATTTGGCTCATCCTTGAGACATTCGTCAAGGATTTCAACAGCCTTACGATTCTTCTTCTTAATAGCAATTATTGCCTTATCTGCTCCAGAGATTTCCATACAGAGCTTTACTCCACGGATAACCTTCTCTGGTTCTTCCTCAATCTGCTGAATGTTGTGCTTTAGTCCAGGCTCGCACTCAGAAGCATTTACAAGGATGTAACCACCATCCTCGAAATGAGCATCTAGCTTAACTGCAGTAGGGAATCCAGCTCCGCCCATTCCTACAACTCCAGCAGCCCTAACCATCTCAAGAGGAGTTCCTTCTTCGATAGGAACGAACTCGTCCTTCTGCTCTTCATCAGGCTTAATAACAATCATCTCGTCTGTTATTTCTTCAACAACGCCGTAAGCGCTGGAGAAGATATTTGCGCCGAGACCTGTTGGTTCTGCAATGAGGGTTCCCTTCTTAACTTTGTCACCAACTTTAACAATTGGAGCACAAGGTTTACCTACATGCTGTCTCAACAAAATCTGCAAATTTTCCATGACACAGTCTCTCCTTAAATATCTTTGACTCTACAAATCATTAATGCGTATCGTTCGAAAAGCCACGCAAATAAAGGTAATGCGCACTCTTTTCTAGATTGATGATAACATAACGATTTATTTATTTCAATGATAATTGTTAGATTATCTATTGAGTTTTTCAATAGATAATTTTCTGTCATATCTCATCCTTTGTTATACAATATCTGCTTTTTGGGGTCACATATTTTAATCAGCAATTTCTATCGATATCAAAACTTTATTGAATTTTATTGATAATCAATTCACAACATTTTCGTTAAAACAAGATGGTTTCAGTGCATTTGAACTAACACTCATACCATCCGTGTATTAATTTTAGTAATATGCATTTGTTATATTATTGACTTTTAATATTTACTGCTCTATAGTTTACTTAGGTGGCAATTATTTATTTTTATACTTATGTAACCTAAGGAGGTACATGATATGGCACTAACTGCTAAGATTGATTACACTAAGTACACTGACGCTATCAGAACTATAGAGGCTCACACTGAAGGTGAGTACTGCAGAGTAGCTCTCGATTGTCCAGAGACAGAAGGAAACACAATGATCGAGAGAAAGCATTACCTCGAAGAGCATTATGATTATGTAAGAACCGCTCTCATGTTCGAGCCTCGTGGACACCACGATATGTTCGGTGCTTTCGTTGTTGAGCCTTGCAATAAGGAAGCTGATTTCGGCGTATTCTTCATGGATGGTGGCGGATACCTCAACATGTGCGGTCACTGCACAATTGGTGTTGTAACAGCAATCCTTGAAGGTGGTCTAATGGAGATGAAAGAACCTCAGACTGAGGTTGTTCTAGAAGCTCCAGCTGGTATCATCAGAACTGTTGCTGATGTTAAGGATGGCAAGGTTACCGGTGTAACTCTAACAAACGTTCCTTCATTTAGATACAAGAAGGATCTTCATGTTGAGTTTGAGGGCAAGGATGTTGTATATGACATCTGCTTCGGTGGTTCTTTCTTCGCTCTTGTTGATACAGAGAAGAACTTCGGAATCAAGGTTGGTCCTGACACAGCTGGCTTCCTAACAAGATTCTCAAGCTTCATGCTACAGGAAGTTAACAAGACCGTTTCCATACAGCACCCTAAGCTTGATATCACATCTGTAGACCTAGTTGAGAACTACTCAACAACAGATACTCCAGATGCCGATCTACGTAACCTCGTAGTATTTGGAGACCCTGCAGATCCTCAGCTAGACAGGTCCCCATGCGGAACTGGTACATCAGCTAAGATGTCCCTACTACACGCACTTGGAGAGCTTCCTGTTGGTAAGGAATTCGTTTATGAGTCATTTATCGGAACTAAGTTCTATGGCATGATTCAGAGCGAGACAAAGGTTGGAGACTTCGATGCAATCGTCCCTCAGGTAAAGGGTGGTGCATATCTCTGCGGAGAAGCTACTTGGTTCATCGATCCAGACGATGCTCTAGGAAAGGGTTTCGTAGTTCCTAAATAGTATATAAATATGATTTATACTCATAATAAATACGGGCTGGCAAATGTCGGCCCGTATTTTTTTCATCCCTTTATTTAAAATAAAGAGCCAGGCTAAGCCTAGCTCAAAGGAGTTGATCAATCTATCTATGCGGTAAAATAGTGGTTCTAAACTGGGAACTCGATTGCGATGTCTTTGCCCTCCCCGATATAGAGCTTAACAACGCCGCCAACAACTGACATATTAACGTTCTGTACTTGTCCACCAATTGAAGGTTCTGTCAGTGCGCCTGCTTCTGCTACTTCTTCAGTCTCTTCAGCAGCCTCATCGACTTCTTCGTCGTATTTATCAACAATGTCTGGAGTAATTGGAGTTAGGGAATCAACGGTCTTAGTTAGCTTAGATCCGTTGAGCACCTGTCCAAGCTTAAGCGCTCCATCGATGTTAAGTAGTCCAGTATCAATTAGATCAGGAAAAATTGCCGGATCTTCAAAGTTTGCCGGAGTTAGTTCAGTTCCCTCCTCCGCTCTGCAGCATAGAACCGCAGGGTCATTCTTGTGCGCTTGCGCTGTTTCAGCTGTAATTGACATTACATACACCTCCATAAATTTTCATTTTCATTACGTAAAAGAGATTACCACCTACGGCATTTAATCTCAATAGATTTGCCTATAGGTAAAATCTATTTGAAGATGTTCTATTATTAGAGGTTTAAAATTGAAATAATCAATATCAAATCGAATGGTATTGCATCTACAAAAAGCAAAATACTGCAACTCAGCTGAGTTGCAGTATTTTGTGTGGTGCGCCCACAGGGGCTCGAACCCCGAACCTTCACATTCGTAGTGTGACGCTCTATCCAATTGCGCTATAGGCGCTCAAAGCACTATAACAATTTAACATGGTATAGTGCTGTTGTCAAGTAAATTCAATGGTCTTACAAGCTTATCTTTCAATTTTACTTTTTTGACTGCGTGCCACTATGCCGAGTACTATCTCTCTTGGTACAAACTTTGAAGCAATTGCAGCTGCTTTGACCATCATATTAGGAACTATGATAATCTTGCCCTTATCCGCTTCGTCTATGCAATACGATACACATTCACGCGCAGATATTCCCTTAAGCGAGAATTTCACGTTTGCAACATCGTTGAACTCTGTATTTACCGGCCCTGGGCAGAGTGCATGAACCTGGGCGTGGCTACCGAGGAGTTTCAGTTCTTCTGCAAGTGCATTTGTAAGAGATACGACATAGGATTTGGTCGCATAGTACGTCGCCATATAAGGTCCTCCTGGCATAAGTCCAGCAACAGACCCTACGTTGATGATATGTCCATAATCCCGCTCTATAAAATGAGGCATCATCTGATGTGCGATGTAGTGAAGAGCCTTAACATTGACATCAATCATGTTTAGATCAGTCGAAATATCGCTCTTATCAAATCTTCCCACTGCGCCGAAGCCAGCATTGTTGATGAGTATATCTAAAGGCATCTCGCGCTTTGATTTGAGATACAAAACAAGCTTCTCGCATTCATTTAAATCTGATAAATCCGCTGTTATGCATTCGCACTCTACGTGGTAATCGCTTGCGAGTTCCTGACCAAGGTCAACGAGCCTATCCTCTCTTCTTGCAACCAAGATAACTGAATATCCTTCGGCTGCAAGCTGACGTGCAAACTCCGCACCTATACCAGAGCTAGCACCAGTTACGCAAGCTAGTCCGCTTGACGGCTTATCGCACTTCTTATTGGGAATGCTAATGGTCTGCACATTCATTAGAATCTATTTCTCCTATTATTCTTGTATAGCAACATAAAATAGTAAATGCATAGAGCAAATAAAATTCCGCCGAGCACAACGCTTATTATGCGAATCATAGTAGCACCTTCTTTCGATAAATAGTATTAGCGACACTTAGTAGTTTTGGTTCCACTTTCACAGCGAGCATCGCCTAGTTCTTAGAGTAGTATTTGCCCCTCTTCGGATAAACTTCCTTGATGGTTCCCTTGCGGAATTCAGCATTCAGCTGCTGAAGGTCATCTATCTGAGACTGCAGCACCTTCCCTATGTCCGTATCTATAATAAGCATACGAGCAGGAAGGGTGTGAGTTGTAACGATATTAGGGTTATTAAATTCCTGTGTACCGTCTGGCTGGAGCGGATGGTATGGCTCGTGTTCAGATAGTGCCATAAACCAGGAGTTAAATATAAACGTGTATCCGGCAATTCCAGTAGTCTTCTGATAAGCCTTTGAAATACCACCGTCGATAACTATAAGTTTACCTTCTCCCTTGATTGGGCTTTCTCCGTCCTTGATTTTAACCGGAACATGCCCATTGAGTATAATCCCCTTCGATGGGTCAAGATCGAAGTCGCGGATAATTTTGATGCAGATGTCCTTATTCTTAATCAGCTTATAATACGGAACCGTGTGCTCCTTGTGAGTTGATTTATCTGCGATAAAGAGCCTCTCAAAGGTAGTCATCTTATCCTTTCCAAACAGCGGCGAATCTGGTCCGAGCCAGAGATACCACATTAAATTTGCAGCATCGGCCTTATCGAGATCGCATCTAGGATTGAAATAGACTTCTCTTAGTTCCTGGTCAAGCTGTCTCATGAGCCCTGCCCCATGATTTGTCTTACCAGCTATTGTAACTTCCATGAAATCGCCATCCTCCGTAAACGGGATGCATCCATGGAACAAAAGATTGCCATTGTATGTTGTAAAAAGAGCTCCGTGCGTATACAAAAAGTTAATATGCTCCTGTAGTTTCTTGGAATTAGTTATAGACGCTTCAAGCGCAACCATTACCTCCTCCTCTTCAGGACTTAGCTTGTATGGATCTGCTGGGTCAATAGTCGGAAGGTTCGTATCCTTGATCGGATAAACCTCTCCGTAGCAATTAACTGTTCCATCATCAAAATTAATCTTATCGAGCATCAACCTGTGATCCAGCTTGAACTCCGGATGGTTAATTATTGTCTGGCCTTCAACCTTGAACTGGATAATCGCAATCATCTTGTGCATCTTAGCTGCAAGTTCTTCAGGAATTGGGTCAAATCTGTTCTTTTCGAGTACATGAGGCATAAAACCTGTACAAGGATCGTCTCCATAAATCTGCTGCGCACGTGTCGCTAGCGGACGCAGATTGATGCCGTACCCATACTCTAGCATATCGAAATTATTGTAACTAACGTTCATGCGAATGATATTCGCAATGCACGGTCTATTTCCGCACGCTGCACCCATCCACACAACGTCGTGATTACCCCATTGAATGTCCACACTCCGTCTAGACATGAGGAAGTCCATAATCCTGTGCGGTTTAGGGCCTCTATCAAAGATATCTCCGATGATATGAAGGTGATCGACAGCTAGTTCACTTATCGTATTGGCAATCTCTGTAATCAGCGTCTTGGCAATTTTAAATTCAATTACCGAATCGATGATTTCTTGATAATATTTCTGTCTGTTATCATCATCATCCGCAAACATCAGCTCATCCATAATATAACCAGTATTATCAGGAAGAATTCTTCTAACCTTGGATCTGGTATACTTGTTAGATACTGCTCTGCAAATGATTATCAATCTATAAATAGCAGAGGAGCACCAAGCATTGAAATCAGTCTCATTAGCCTCTCTTCTCTTGAGTTCATTTACCGGATCGTAAATGAGTGCCGCTAATTGCTCTCTGTCTGTTGCGCTAAGAATTGCCCCAAAGTTCTCATCGATTTTCATCTTGATAGTACCAGATGCACTGCGCACAAAGTACTGAAACGCATCGTATTCACCGTGAAGATCGCTTAGAAAATATTCTGTCCCCTTCGGCAGAGCGAGAATCGCTCTAAGGTTTACAATTTCGGCATTTACAGAGCGATGATTCGGATATTTCTGAGCTAACATCTCGAGATACTTATTGTTAGACATCGTGTTCCTCCACTCTCATGAGGTCTGCACCCAGACTCTTGAATTTCCCTACAAAATCCTCATATCCTCTTTCGATATGATAAATCTCACTCACTTCAGTAGTTCCAGTTGCTACTAATCCCGCAAGCACCATTGCCGCTCCTGCGCGAAGGTCTGTCGATCTAACCTTTGCTCCATGAAGCTGCTTGCCTCCAGGAATCGTCGCCTCTCTGCTGTTATCTGCAGAAATATCAGCACCCATACGGTTAAGCTCAACAACGTGCATAAAACGATTTTCGAAAACTGTCTCTCTAACGACGCTAGTTCCTTCGACAGTAGTCAGAAATGCCATGAAAGGTGACTGAATATCTGTCGGAAAACCTGGATATGGCAGAGTCTTGATATCAGTCGCAACGAGATTTCCCTTAGTTGCATCTACGAGTATACCATCTTCATCGGTATTTACTGAAACCCCGCACTCCTTTAGCTTGGCGATTATCGGTCTTACATGACCAGGAATACCATTTCTAATGAGGACCTTTCCCCTTGTGATAGCAGCAGCTAGCATAAATGTTCCACATTCTATTCTATCCGGAATAACGGTGTGAATCGCACCTGAAAGCTCATCAACTCCAGTGATACGTATGGTATCTGTGCCGGCACCTTTGATTTTCGCCCCCATCTTGTTGAGCATATTAGCTAAATCAACAATCTCAGGTTCCTTGGCTGCATTCTCTAGAATAGTAGGCCCTTTGGCAAGCGCCGCTGCCATCAGGATATTCTCTGTCGCACCTACACTAGGAAAATCAAGGTAAATAGCATCACCTACAAGACCGCCTTTCGGTGCTTCAATTATGATACTCGAATTCTCTAGGTCCTCCGTCACAGTTGCTCCAAGAGCTTTAAATCCCTTGAGGTGAAGGTCGATAGGCCGCTTACCGATAGTGCATCCCCCAGGAAGTGGCATCACAACCTTGCCACATCTCGCAAGAAGTGGGCCCATAGCCATCGTAGACGCCCTCATCTGGGACACGAGTTCTGCATCTCCTTCAACCGTAGTAATCTCAGCCGCATTGACCGAAAGCCTACCTGGATCAGACATAGATACGACTGCTCCAAAGCTCTCGAGCATCTTGCGCATAACCGTTACATCTGACAGGTCTGGGACATCATCGATCACACATGTGTCTGGAGTCAGCAGAGTCGCTGCCATGAGCGGAAGAACTGCATTCTTTGCTCCGCTAATTTTAACCTCTCCCTCTAAAGGTCCGCTATTGTTAACTAGTATCTTTGCCACTGAAATTTCTCCTTGATAAATAGATATAGAGATGCCGAAAAGCACCTCTTAAATAATTGCCTTATCTTAAGTTATCTGCGTTTTCTCTTACGAATCCTGTTAGGCCGCTCGTAATTCATATCGTCCATCTCATATCTATTCGCACGCTTCTTCGAATTTCTACTGAATGACTTGAGTGCACCAGCTGCAGTTCCTACATTGCCTGCAGTCCTAATAATAGACCGGTTCTCATTAATTTTATCGCTCACACTCGTAAACATATCAATAGCATGGTCTATCTGCTCATCAACCTGTTCAGTTCTAGCTGCTGCAATTGTGGTCATCCTCTTGGTATCAGCTAACAACTCATCCACGTTTCTAAGTGTATCAGCAAGCTTGATAGCCAATCTAATCAAGAAAATTATGAGTATAAACAGTGCAATTAGCACTAGCAATATTGCCGCCTGCTTGATATCTAATGAGACTCTCATCATTCCCTCCTTCTACTCTTTACGTAGTATATAAATTATACCTTAGGCATATTGTATGTTCAATCTTATAAATATACGATATCTCATATATTCCTTTATAATATTCATCTTATATACCAAATCTATAAATATATGCGTTTTATCAAATCTGTATATCCACTGCCATCGGAATTGTATACTGCAATCTCCGGCAGCATCTTGAGGTCAGGCTTTGCACCTGCCACTGCATGGATGAGAACCAGGTTTGCTGGTTCATTGCTACTCGGTACGACGAGCTGCAGCTCCTTGGGTTCGAGCGCTGCTGCTCGCAGTGCTTCGCTGATGTCCGGTAGACGCGACGGCCTATGAATCATGTAGAAGTCGCCTCCGGACTTCAGAATCCGACTTCCACACTTTGCAAATTCAGCGATTCCAGCCGTGGTCTCGTGTCGCGAAATAAACTTTGCGCTATCTTCGTTTGGAATCCCAGAACCGCGTCTAAAGTAAGGCGGATTGGTTACAACAGCATCGAAGACATAATCGTATCCATCAAACTGAGAAATATCAGTGAGAACAAAGCGTAGTCTATTCTCAAGCGCATTCATCCCACGTCCACGCACCGCTCTATCAAGAGCTACCGGATTCTTTTCAAATCCTACAATCTCCGATAGAGGAAGCTTGTGTGCAAGGATAAATGGAATAATCCCATTTCCTGTCCCGAGGTCAGCTACGCGCATTTTGAGCCTGCTCTTGATAGGTTTGGCACCGGTTTCGCCACTGGCAAAAGCTGCTAGCAGAACCGCATCAATCCCGTAGCTAAAGCCATCTCCTTGTACGACCTTAAAGCCGCCCATTCCTATATCGTCGATTCGCTCTGTTTTTCTTTGCATATCTAGATCCTCACCTTAAGGCATTCAATATGCCTAAACTAGTCGCGCGTTAACTCTTTAATCTCCTTCAGAGTCTCTTCATCGAGGTCTCCCAGGTCATCATTTTTCTTGTGATAGTGTTTCTTATCTATTCGCTTAATTTCTTTTTTGAAATAGATATTGTAATCAGGACCGAGCGTATCTTCTCCAGTTTCTTTATCCTCGACGATAAGTCTTGCTGTGACCTTTCCATTAAATAGATCGACGTTTACAACCTTAGCTATTCCATCTGGAGTTTCGATGCGCTCTCCCTCATTAGGCATTCCCTTGCGGAGCTCCTGATACGTCTTATTTTCAAAGTTTAAGCAGCACATAAGTCTACCGCAAGTGCCAGATATCTTGGATGGATTGAGAGATAGATTCTGCTGCTTTGCCATCTTGATTGAAACAGGCTGAAAGTCATTTAACCACTTGCTGCAGCAAAGCGGTCTGCCACAAATCCCTATACCCCCGAGCATCTTCGCTTCATCTCGAACGCCAATCTGACGAAGTTCTATTCTCATCTTGAACTGAGACGCAAGATCTTTTACAAGCCCCCTAAAATCAATCCTTCCATCTGCTGAGAAGTAGAATATCACCTTTGTACCATCTATCGTAAATTCCGCATCCACAAGCTTCATATCCAGCTTGTGCTGCAGAATCTTCTCTTCGCAGACCTTCATAGCACCGTCACGCTTAGCAATATTGTCCTTGTATCTCTGTATATCTTCTTTCGTCGCCTTGCGCTCTACACCCTTAAGCGGTGCAACGAGCTCACTCTCATCAATCTCACAGTTTGCTATTGAAATATGACCGAGCTCCATGCCCCTAGCTGTCTCCACTATTACTAGTTCACCGAGTTCGTAGCTAACCCCTGCTGGATCGAAGTAATATGTCTTGTTGGCTTTCATAAAGCCTACACCTATAATTTCTACCATCTATAAATTTCCCTTCTTATCTATTAAAAACCGAATTTAAGCATCCGGATAGTTGCTAACGATTATTTATGTTATTTCTGCTCAGAAACAATGAATTTAACGCATATTCTGGGCTCATGCCACGCTTGATATTTATCCTCGTCTCCTCAACTTTATCAATCATCTGAAGTATGTTGCCAGCATCCTTAGGTAGCCTTTCACCACCTGTCAGCATTTCGTGCAAATTCTTCTCTAACGCATCTAGAAACTTAAACGCCTCCTCGTTACCTCTGAAGTTCTTCTTGATGAGTTCACGGATTTTGAAGAAATACGTCTTGCCAAACCATTCTTTCATCAGAAGCTCAATGCTATCTGAGTTTGCAAGATTGCCAGTTTGTTCATACATCCTTAGTTCGACACATCTGGACCTTACGGTAGGCAGGAGTGACTCCTTGTTATCTGTAGCGAGGACGATTACCGTACCAGGATATGGCTCTTCCAATGTTTTGAGCAGCTTATTCTGAACTATCTCGCTGAGCCTCTCTGCGTTATCAATGATACCCACATTGTGCTCTCCATAAGGTCTCATGCTAAGTCTTTCTATCATGGCTGCTGCGTCAGCAGTCTTGTACGTTTCCTTACCGCTCTGATTCATAAAGAACAGGTCTTCGTGAGTGCCACTACTCACCCTTATGCAGGCGGGACAGTTTCCACACGCATGTCCAGACAAGTCCGTATTAGGGCAAATTATATCTTTTGCAAAGCTTCTGATATAATCATCCCTTTCTTCGCCACTTCTACCTTCTATTATGTATGCATGTGCATATTCCCGTGCCATACCGCTCCTATATCCTCCGATGCCTGCAAAAATGTTCAGCCATCTATATCGCTTTGCTTTTCCTAACTATAGTGCCTCGAGTGTCTCGAGTTTCGAATAAATGTCACCCTTTATCTCATCTATCGTTTTACTCGCATCAATCCTGACTATGCGCTCAGGGTATTTATCGCAAAGCGCCTTATAGCCATCGTACACACGATAGTGGAAATCCAGCTTCTGCTGCTCAAGTCTGTCTCTAACATCTTTACCGATTCTAGCTCTACCAATCTCAGGGTCTAAGTCCATGAAGAAAGTGACATCTGGCTCAAGTCCGCCTGTCGCATATCTATTCACCTCAGAAACCTGATCACCAAGGTTTCTTCCAAAGCCTTGATATGCGATGCTTGAATCGACAAATCTATCGCAAATTACAACCGCACCTCTCTCGAGCGCTGGCCTTATCTTCTCAGCAACATGCTGTGCCCTAGCGGCTGCATATATTAACATCTCTGTAACATCGTCCATCTCGGCATTTGCATTATCCAAAACGATGCTGCGAAGCTTCTCGCTAATCGACGTTCCACCGGGTTCCCTGGAAACTACAACTTCCCTGCCATTGCTTACAAAATAAGCCCTAATATTTTCAACCTGTGTACTTTTGCCAGAGCCATCCGGCCCCTCAAGCGTAATAAAAATTCCCTTTGGCACTTCGCCACCACCTATCTATGCGTATTTCTATCGGATTGCTCTATCGGGTCTGGAATGTGGATTTTAAATCCTTCCTTTCGAGCTTTCTTCCGTTCCTCTAACTTGCGCTTCTCGGCAGCTTGCCTAGCCTGCTTCTTGCCATTTACGGTATCAAAATAGTCTACAAACAGGTAAATACCTAAGATACCCATTGGCACCGTCAGCAGTAGCGCCAATATGTATTTGAACAATATCATACGGGCTTTCCTCCCACACTTTTTGCTTCATTATCTCACATGTATACAGAATGTATTATACCATAAGATTAAGAAAGATACAGTTTTCATAAAACGTCTTTTTTCGAAATCAATATTCTCCTTAAATGATTTTCTCAAGCAATTTATAGGTTCTATAAGTTAAGGATATATGCTCACTGCTCTACAACTGATGGCATTAATATGGTAAACTTAATTAGTTAATTAGATTTAAACGCAGGAGGATTAATATGAATTCAATTGAGCTCAGCGAACTCATCTATCCTGAGATTGCAAACGATACTGACTACGAAGCCATGTACCCTAAGCGTAATCTCCCTGAGGGAGCTAAAGTCACCAGACTTGGTCCAAGCCCTACTGGATTTATCCATCTCGGAAATCTGTATGGTGCTTTTGTAGACGAGAGACTCGCTCACCAGAGCAATGGTGTCTTCTATCTTAGAATCGAAGACACTGACGATAAGAGGTTTGTCGAAAATGCCGTAGAAACAATTATCTCGTCTCTAGCATTCTTCGGAATCAAGTTCGACGAAGGTGTCACTGAACATGGTGATGTCGGTAGCTACGGCGATTATACGCAGAGCCACCGCGGAGAAATATATAGATTCTATGCCAAGAAGCTGCTCGCTGAAGGCAAAGCATACCCTTGTTTCCTAACAGAAGAAGAGATCAGCGAGATTAGAGAGAAGCAAGAAAAGGAAAAGATCGCTCCTGGAATCTATGCGGGATGGTCAAAGTATAGGGATTGGGATAAGGATCCTGATATCGAAAAACTTGTAATCGATCATATCTCGGATGGCGACCCATTTGTAATAAGATTAAAGTCATACGGTACCCCTAACGCTACCGGCGAGGATATCAAGAGAAATAAAGTCGTTGATGGAATAAGAGGCACCCTTGATGTGCCGGAAAACTTTCAGGACGTCGTAATAATTAAGACTACAGGTATTCCGACTTATCATTTTGCACATGCCGTTGACGACCACCTGATGAGAACGACTCACGTCATCCGCGGAGAAGAATGGCTACCTTCACTTCCAATTCACGTCGAGCTATTTGAGAAGCTAGGATTCGAACTTCCAGTATATTGCCACACCGCTCAGCTGATGAAAATAGGAGAAGATGGCAACAAGAGAAAGCTGTCGAAGCGTAAGGATCCAGAGCTTTCACTAGATTATTATAGAGATCAGGGATATCATCCTGTTGCAGTTAGGGAGTATCTACTAACTATTTTGAACTCAAATTACGAGGAATGGCGCATGGAGAATCCAGAGGCAGATATCGATGAATTCAAATTCACCACTGAGAAGATGAGTAACTCTGGTGCACTTTTTGACCTCGATAAGCTTAACGATGTGAGCAAGGAGGCTATGCTTCACATTCCTGCTCCTAAGATTGCAGAATTTTTGCAGGAATGGTCACTCGAGTTCGCACCTGAGTACGGTTACATATTCGATGACATGGGTCTTCTAGTGAAAATTCTTGACTTAGGTAGAGATGAGAAAAAACCTCGCAAGGACCTCGTGTACGCAAGGCAGATTATGGAATTCATCAGCTATTTCTACGATCAGAGTTTTAAAGTCATTGATGAAGTCCCTGCCGAAGCTGAAGCCGATAAGGTAAAGATTCTTGAAGAATACCTATCATCTTACAACCACGCCGATACACAGGAAGAATGGTTCAATAAGATAAGAGAAATTGCAACTAACCTAGGTTATGCTGCAAAGCCTAAGGACTACAAAAAGAATCCAGATGATTATAAGGGACACGTTGGCCACGTAAGCACAGTTATCAGACTTGCTCTCGTCGGCCGTGCACAGTCTCCTGATGTATGGGCAATACAGCAGATTATGGGCGAAGATATGGTCAGAGCCAGAATTAACCGAATGATAGAAGAGGAGAAATAAAATGGAACCAATTCTAGTTATCATGGCTGCAGGAATGGGGAGTCGATACGGCGGACCGAAGCAGATTGATCCGATTACGTCTGAGGGTGACATCATCATGGATTTTTCCCTCTATGACGCATATCAAGCGGGTTTTAGGAGAGTAGCTTTTATAATCAAGAAGGATTTTGAAGATGACTTTAGAGCCCATATCGAAGGAAGAGCCGGCAAGCTGTTTGAAACTCACTACGCAGTTCAGGACATTCACGATCTGCCAGCAGGCTACTCTGTTCCAGACGGAAGAACTAAGCCTTGGGGTACTGGTCATGCTGTCCTTGCAGCAAGAGATTATATCGATGCACCTTTCGCTGTTATTAATGCAGATGACTACTATGGTCAGGAAGCATTTGAGAAGATATACAAATTCCTCAGTGAATCCGCTGATGCTACGCACCACTGCATGGTCGGCTTCAAGATTGAGAACACACTCTCTCTAAATGGTTCAGTTGCTCGTGGGCTCTGCGAGGTTGCGGATGGATATTTATCGGATATCGAGGAACATTCGGACGTTATACGTGAGAGTGACGGTATAATTCGAGCAACAAGCTCAAAAGGCGTGAGACACGATGTACCTGATGGGCAATCGGTATCCATGAACCTATGGGGATTTGGAGCTGGATTCCTCGAGGTTATGAAAGCTGGTTTTCCGGCTGCACTAGATAAAATCATAGAGCAAAATCCACTGAAGGGAGAGTACTTCCTTCCTTACTGCATCGATACAGAGGTCAAAGCTGGTAGAGCTACCGTTGCAGTTCTTCAGTCAAGTGACAAGTGGTTCGGTGTCACCTACAAAGAGGATAAGGATGAGGTTGCCGCGAAGTTTTCCGAGATGAAGGTTGACGGAAAATATCCAAAAATTCTCTGGTAATTATGCACTACTATTATCATCCTATAATGCTATTTCTAATGGATATATGACCCTAATGAACCTTTAAATTCATAGAGTTTCCGATGATTTTACCAAATACTTTTGTCCTATAACCCTTGATTCGCCTCGTTTTCACCCGGTGAATCCACTGCTAAAACTAGGCCCTAAAATTTACCCCTAAAAAACTTTGATGACCCGACCCTTAAAAGAGTTGGTTGTTACATTCAAAATGTGGTGCAATACGCAAGTTTCGCACCACATTTTTTTCTTACCACCGATATTGGCAAAACGTCATTTCCGCTTGAACACCGAAAAAGTTATAGGCCCGTTATAGGCTCAAAAGTTTATAGGCCCAATATAACCGCAAAAGAGGGAATCCGATTAACGAATTCCCTCCTTTTGCTAAAGGATAATCAATCTAAAATTAATCATCTTCATTAGACACTAATGTCTTTTTCTCCTGATAGTAACAGTACCTCCAAGACCTCCAAGAGATGCAAGTAGAAGAATTGCGAATGGAATGATGTTATTATCATCACCAGTTTTAGGCTTACGAGTGCCTGGAACTGTTTTCTTAGGTGTCGGATTCTTGACAACGTTAGTGTCAGAATCGTTAAAACCATCTCTAACGGTGGCTTTATTAATTACCATCACTTCATATGCATCTTTGTTCACTTGTACAGTAAATGTTACCTTATAGGTTTTTCCAGCCGCTACCTTTTTCGTCCATGTTACCTTTCCATCAGCAAATACACCATCATTATCAGCAGATACGAATGTTGTGTATGTCGGTATATTATCTGTAATGGTTACATCACGTTCCGATCCGGTTGTATTCTTATAAGTAATTGCATATGTCAATTTTTGCCCTGGTTCAACTTTCTTACCATCAATATTGGTTGTTGTACCATACTTGAATACTTCCTTCTTTGGTTTAGTTGGTGTTGGATTATGAGTTTCATTTGTTTTGTACTCATTAGTTCCATCGTTAACCTTAGCTACGTTATCGATAGGTGCTCCGTTAACATCATTATCCACCTTTACAGTGAATTTAACTTTTACACTCTGATCCTTTGCTACGGCAACATTCCATGTAACAGTTCCACCGGATTCTGTTCCGCCGTTTTCTGCTGATACAAACTTAGTGTGTGCAGGAATCTTATCTGTGATTGTAGCATTTACAT
>ERZ773014.468-NODE-468-length-27746-cov-5.059406_pt1 | contig 27746 bp, 30 predicted proteins | sample MGYA00580841_ERZ773014 | MGnify/ENA primary metagenome ERZ773014 (study PRJEB29015, sample SAMEA2737989) | human oral metagenome | biome: human oral; feature: human-associated habitat; material: dental | place: China | collected 2067 ... | reverse complement strand
GATATAGTTTAATATTAGAAGCACAAGAAATAGAAGAAAAGATGGAACAAATACCAGAAACAAAATTAGATGTAGAACCAGGAAGTTTATCAAAAAATAGTATAATATTAAATTATCTTAGTAATAATGAAGAATATGGAGTATATTTAAAATTAAATTATTATATTTTAGAAAAAAAGATAGGTGATAAGTGGTATAAGGTAGAACCTATAAGGAATGAATTAAATGAAAATACAGATTATAGAGGGGACACTTTTAAACTAGAAAAAGGAAAAGTTTATCAAGTATATAAGGATTTTAAAGAATATACTAAAAATGGTTTACCGAAAGGAAAATATAGGGTAGTATTTTTAACATATAGAATACCACCTAAATTCAATGAAATTAAAAAAGACAAGAAATGTATTATGACAGAATTTGAGATAAAATAAAAAGGATTAAATTATGAATAATATTAAAAAAATAATTATACTAATAATAGTGTTTGGAATTGTATTAACATTAGCAATTTTTACATATAATTTAGGTTATAGGAAAGAAAAACAGGATTATATAATTAAAGAAAAAGGACAAAATTCAGAAGAATTAAGGAATAGGGGATATAATCTAATATTAGTTAATAATGATGATAATAGAAAAACAATACCAAATACAAAGCTTGAAATAAAAAAAGAAAGTATATCAAAAAATGGAATTATACTAGAATATAATACTAAAGATGAGGTATATGGTAGTAATGTAGATACAAGAGGATATGTTCTTGAAAGAAAAATAGGAGACAAGTGGTATAGTATTGAACCTATAAAAGAAAAGGTTGAAGATAATATAAGTATTGGTAGTATTGAAAGAACATTAATGAATACAGATATAGAATATTTTAAAGATTTTAGTGAATATACAAATAAAGGATTATCAAAAGGTATATATAGAATAGGATTTGTATCAAAAGTTAATTTTGAAAAATATTATATAATGAAAGAATTTGAAGTAAGAGAAGATAATTATAATTATGATAATAAATATGGAAGTAATGCAGGATTTTTACTTAATCCATATAGATATACAAAAAATGAAGAAAGAAAATTACAATATAAAGAATTAAAAGTTTTAGATGGAAGTATATCAAAAAATGGAATCACTCTAATATATAATAAGGATGAAGAAGATAAGAACAAGATATATTTTGATAAAAGATATATACTTGAAAAAGAAATAAATGGTGTTTGGTATGAAGTTGGAAGAAGTTTAGGGACTAGACCATTAGGATCTAGACCAACAAATAATGGAGATATTAATAATATAGAAGATGATATAGAATATAAAGTGGTTTTAAAGTTTAGCAGTTTAGGAATAATAGATGGAATTACAAAAGGAAAGTATAGGTTATATTCAATATCAGATAATGAATTAAATAAAGATAGATATTTAAAAACAGAGTTTGAGATAAAAGAATAAATATATTTATGATTAAGATTGATAAGATTAATATGATTTTATCAATCTTTTTGTATAAACTATAGAAAAAATATATTACAACTAGTATAATGTATATATGCTCAAAAATAAATACGAACAAATATGACAGAAAGGAAGTGTAGTGAGAGTAAGTAATGAAGATATTGTTATGGACATGGCATATGAAAATAATGGTATTGTAAGAATGAGAGAAGTTGAGAATATTGGAATAAGTGGTAAAACAATAACAAGACTTGTTGAAAAAGGTAAACTTAAAAAAGCAAGTAAAGGAATATATGTAACAATAGATTTTAATGATAAATATTATTTAGCATATATTAGATGTAGACAAGGAATATTTTCACATGAAAGTGCCCTTATATTAAATGGTGTAATAGAAGATAGTGAAAAATTTATTTTAAATATTACAATACCAAGCCATTATAATACTAGAATATTAACATTTGATAATAATATGTTTTATTATCTATCTAGAGATATTGTAGATATAGGTAAGAAGGAAATATTAACAAAAGATCGGTAATATGGTATATACATATGATTTAGAAAGAACAATATGTGATTTAATAATGAAAAGAAAAAGAGATGAAAAGACTGTAAATGAAGAATATTGTGTAAATATATTAAAACTATGTATAAATACAAGCAATTTTAGTATACAAAAGTTAAGGGAATATGCAGAAAAACTAAATATATCAAAAGAAGTTGATGATATATTATTAGAGAAAGAAGGGAGATAAATGGAAAATTATTATAATCTAGGGATAGAAGAAATAGAAAAAAAGCTAAATACGAACAAAGAAGGCTTAAGCGATAAAGAAGTAAATGATAGAATAGAAAAATATGGGTTTAATGAGCTGAAAGAAAAGAAAAAAGAAAGTATTTTATCAAAGTTTATAGAACAATTTAAAGATATGATGGTAATTGTCCTTATAATAGCAAGTATAATATCAGGAATAATAGATTTAAGTCATGGTGAAGGACTTACAAATACAATAATTATTCTGGCAATAGTATTTGTAAATGCAATAATTGGTGTTATACAAGAAGTAAGAGCAGAAAAATCATTAGAAGCTTTAAAGAAATTAACACAACATGAAGCAAAGGTTATAAGAGACCGGAAAGGTTATAACAATATCTGCAAAAATGCTTACAGTAGGTGATGTTGTTATAATAGAAGATGGAGATTATGTACCAGCAGATATAAGACTATTTGAAACAGTTAATTTAAAAGTGGAAGAATCAGGACTTACAGGTGAATCACTTGCAGTAGAAAAAAATACTGATAAAATAGATGGGACAGTAGGAATTGGTGATAGAAAGAATACTGTATTTTCTTCAAGTTTAGTTACATATGGTAGAGGTAAAGGATATGTAACAGCTATAGGAATGGAAACAGAAGTAGGTAAAATTGCACAAATGATAAATGAAGTACAAGATAAACAAACACCTCTTAAAAAGAAATTAAACAGCTTAGGAAAGACATTAGCACTTCTTGCAAGTATAATATGTGTAATTATATTTCTTATAGGTGTATCAACAGGAAAATCAGTACTTTCAATGCTTATAACAGCAATATCACTTGCAGTAGCAGCAATACCAGAAGGACTTCCAGCAGTAGCAACAATCGTACAAGCAATGGGAGTAAAAAAACTAGTTAGTAAAAATGCTATAGTTAAAAAAATGCCTGCAGTAGAAACATTAGGTAGTGCAACAATAATATGTTCAGATAAGACAGGAACATTAACACAAAACAAAATGACTGTTGTAGATATATATGTTGTAGAAAAAGATAATGAAGAACAATTTTTAAATACACTTCTTTTATGTAATAATGCAAAAATTGTTACAAAAGAAGATGGAAAAGATATTGGAGATCCAACAGAAACAGCACTTTTAAGATATGTATATGATAAAGATAATAAAAATTATTTTGAAAAGTTAGAAAAATATGAAAGAATTTATGAAATTCCATTTGATTCAGCTAAAAAATATATGGTTTCAGTAAATAAGGTTAATGGAAAAATATATGGATATATTAAAGGTGGAATTGATGAAGTATATAATAATTGTAAGATAAATGAAAATACAATTAAAACATTAAAAGAACAAAATATAGTAATGGCAGAAAAAGCATTAAGAGTACTTGCATGTCGGATATCTTGAAATAATAGAAAAATATAATGATGAAAAAGAATTAGAGAATATAGTAGAAAATGCTTTAAAAAATAGAAAATTTGAAATTATTGGTATTGTAGGAATGATTGATCCACCAAGAAAAGAAGCAAAAAAAGCTATAAGAAAATGTAATGAAGCACGGAATACTTACAATAATGATAACAGGAGATCATGTTTTAACAGCAACAGCAATAGCAAAAGAACTTCGGAATATTAGATGATGGAAGAACTGTTATGGAAGGAAGAGATCTTGAAAAACTATCATTAGAAGAATTAGAAGAAAAAGTAGAAAAAATAGGAGTATTTGCAAGAGTATCACCAGAACATAAGGTTAAGATTGTTAAAGCACTTCAAAATAAGGGACATATTGTTGCAATGACAGGAGATGGTGTAAATGATGCACCAGCACTTAAAAATGCAGAAATAGGTTGTGCAATGGGAATAACAGGTACAGATGTATCAAAAGAAGCAGCAGACTTAATAATAACAGATGATAATTTTGCAACAATAGTAAATGCAGTAGAAGAAGGAAGACGTATATATGATAATATAGTTAAATCAATACAATACTTATTATCATCAAATATAGGAGAAATAATAGTAATACTTCTATCTATATTAGGAGCAGGATTGATTGCAAAAATAACAGGAATAGGACATGTAGCAGAACTTACTCCACTTTTACCAATACATATATTATGGATTAATTTAGTAACAGATAGTTTACCAGCATTAGCACTTGCAGAAGATGAAGGGGCTAAAAACATAATGAAGAGAAAACCAAATAGATCTTCAAGTGTATTTACAAAAGATGTAGTTACAGCTATAACATATCAAGGAATACTTATAGGTATTTTAACATTTATATCATTTATGATAGGAATATATATGACACAAGGAGAATGGTCTGTAAAATTATCAGTAGGTCAAACAATGGCATTTTTAACATTAACATTTTCAGAATTATTCCATGTATTTAATGTAAGAAGTAATAAAGATAGTTTATTTTATAAGGGAATGTTTAAGAATAAGTTATTGTTATTTTCAGTAGTATTTAATATATTTTTAACATTAGGTGTAATATTTATAACACCTGTAAGAGAAATATTTAAATTAAGTATGATGACAAAAGAACAAATATTTATAGTATTTGGACTTTCTATAATACCAAACATAGTTTCAGAAACAGTTAAGTTTGTGAAAAAGAGTATGAAATATGTGAAAATTATAGTTGATAATAGAGAAAAGGGAAGTGATTAAACTTCCTTTTTTACAATTTTTATTTAATTTTCATTGAAAGTATACAAAAAATTGATATATTAATTATAACAACAGTAAGTCTTATAAATGTGCTGTATATATAGGTAAGCGTCATGTATTGGTGTCACAAATAAGCGATTGGTAGTAAGTAGGGAAGGTTAGTAGTATTGCTAATATTCCCTATTTTTTCTATGCTATTTAAAAGGTTATTATAGTAAAATATTAATAATTGATATATAATACTATTATATTAGAATAGGGGAAAACAATGGGAGAAACCAAAAAAAATACAAATGAATGTATTAAAGTTTTAGAAACAGTAAAATTAGCTTTAGCACATATAAATAAACATAAGCTAATTTATTTTATAAATGCATCAATATTACAAATATTTATAACAATAGTAGGTAAGTTTTTACTTCGGAGGAGTATTTAAACTTATATTATTTTCTATAAAACAAATTAATTTAAATCAAAAAACATTATTACTTATATTATCAAATCCAGTAAGTATATTATTATCAATAGTATATGTACTCATATTTGCGTTTTTTGTATATTTAGAATTTTCACTACTTACACTTATGATTTATGGTAGTATAAACAATAATCATTTTTCGTGGAAGACAGCAGTAAAAAAAACATTATTTAAAACAAGAAAACTATTTGGACCACAAATGATATTATTTATACTATATATATTGGCAATAATACCAATTTCAAATCTAGGACTAAATAGTATTATTTTGGAAAAAATACATATACCAGATTTTCTTATAGCAGAAGGAACAAAAACAGGTTTAGGTTTTATACTTATATCTGTAGCATATATAATACTTATATATATAAATTATAGGCTGTTTTTTTTACTTCCACTGGTTGCAAGTAATAATAATTCACTTTTTAAAAATTCACTTTTAAGTTTAAAAATAACAAAAATTGAAAAACTTAGAGTTCCACTTACATTTTTAGCTATAGGAATATTATTATTTGGGATGTATTTAATTACAGGATTTTTAATTACAATTATATTTAATATCATAGATCCACAAGCTAAAAATATGATTCTAACCTTAATATTTATTACAATAATTAAAGTATTAAAACTTATGTTTATACTTTTTACTAAAATTGCAATGGTAACAGCAATTGTTGTTATAATAGAAAAAAATAAGGCATTTGCAGATGATATTGTAAACCATACACCAGAAGATAGTTTTAAAATAAAAACTAGAATATTTTGGGGAATCATCATCCTTATAGGATATATTATATATAATGGACTTTTAATTACAAATAATGAGCTAAATGAATCAGTATATGCAATAGCACATAGGGGTGATGTTACAAATGCAGTTGAAAATTCTTTAGAAGCACTTGAAAATGCAAATAAAAAAGGGGCAGATTTTGTTGAAATGGATATTGTTTTAACAAAAGATAATAAGTTTATAGTATCACATGATTTTAATTTAAAAAGACTTGGAAATAAGAATTCATATATACGTAATTTAAATCTAAATGAAATAGATGGTGTAAGAACAAGACAAAATGGATTTGAAAGTGAATTCATATCTTTTGATAAATATGCTAAGAAGGCAAAAGAATTAGGACAAAAATTATTAGTTGAAGTAAAAATGTATGGTAAAGAACCAAGTAATATGGCAAATATAGTTGCAGATAAATTTAAAGAGTTAGGTATTGAAAAAGACTGTATGGTAGTTTCATTTGATCTTAAATTAATGGAAGAAGTTAAAAAAATATTACCAGAATTAAAGACAGGATATATAATGCCACTTCTTTTAGGAGACCTTCCAGATACAAATGTTGATTTTTATGCATTAGAAGATTTTTCATATAATGAGAAAATAGCAATACAAGCAAAGATTAAAAAGAAGAAACTTTTGATATGGACTGTAAATGATATTATAAAAATAAGGAAATATCTAAGACAGCCTGTAGATGGAATAATAACAGATGAACTTGAGGAATTAAAGGAAGAAAAAAAATATCTTAAAGAAAATAATACATATTTTGATAAATATATAAGGATTATAACAAATGTATAATATTTAATCCTAAAAAGGAGTGAGTATGAGTAAACTTATAACTAAAATACAAAATAGGCTAAAGGAAAATGGAATAAAAAAGACAATTATTTTGCCAGAAGCAGAGGATGAAAGGGTGTTAAAAGCGGCACTTAGAGTATTAGAAGATAACATTATTAATGTAATACTAGTAGGAGATAATGAAAAAATAGTAGAAAACTTAAATAATAAGAATATAAACGAAAAAGATTTAGATATACAAAAATATATAGAAGAGGGAAATTTAAAAATATATGATGTTGAAGAAGAAATGTTATATAACGAGCTTTCTACATACCTATATGATTTGAGAAAACACAAAGGTTTAACTTTAGAAGAAGCAAAAAAGCTTACAAAAGATGAAGTATATTTTGGTATACTTATGCTTAAAAAGGGACTTGCAGATGGACTTGTATCTGGTGCAATTCATTCAACAAAAGATACATTAAGACCAACACTTCAAATAATAGGTGTAGATAAGAATAAGAGTAATATTGTATCATCATTTTTTATAATGGAAATGTCTGAAAATAGGGATAATAGTAAAAATATATTAAAATATGATGAATATATATTCTCAGATGGTGGACTTGTAGAAAATCCAACTGAAGACCAACTAGTAGATATTGCAAAAGCATCAAGAAATAGTTATGAAAATATAATTGGAGAAACTAGCTATACTGCAATGTTATCATATTCTACAATGGGAAGTGCTTCATCACCTTTAGTAGAAAAGGTTCAAAATGCTACAAGAAAACTAAAAGAAGAAAATATACCTAATGTAGATGGTGAATTACAATTAGATGCTGCAATAATGGAAGATATTGCTAAAAGTAAGGCAAAAGGAAGCACAGTTGCAGGTAAAGCAAATACATTAATATTCCCAGACCTTAATGCAGGTAATATTGGGTATAAGCTGGTGCAAAGATTTGCAAATGCTAATGCCTATGGCCCATTATGTCAAGGATTAAATATACCAGTAAATGACCTATCAAGAGGTAGTACAGTAGATGATATTTATGGTGTTATATATATAACAGCAGTGCAAAGTAATTAAATAAGAAATAAAATAATAAAAGAAAACAAAAGAAAAGAGGCAAAAGTATGAAAAATATATTAATAATAGTAGGAAGTTTAAGAAAAGATGGATTCAACTATAATTTAGCAAAGGAAATACAAGATAAGATAGTAAATGAAATAACTCCACAAATGGAAGAAAGTGATAAATATGATGTAAGAATGCTTGATTATGCAAATCTTCCAATGTTTTCACAAGATATAGAGTTTGATGGGAATAAGGAAGTAAAAAACTTGAGAGATAATTTGAAATGGGCTAATAAGATAATAATAGTATCTGCAGAATATAATCATAGTTATCCAGGAGTACTTAAAAATATGCTTGATTGGGCATCTAGAAAGGAAATAAGGGAGTTTGGAGCACCGGAATATATACAAGGTAAGAGAATATATCTAACAGGTGTTTCAGGAGAATCTAAGGCAAGTTATGTTATATCTGAGCTTACAAAACTATTAACATTTATGCAAATGAGTGTATCTACAAGTTCTATTGGTGCAGGACTAGAACCTGAAGCATTTACTACAGGTAAATACTTAATTAATGAAGAAGATAAAGAAAAGATATTAGGGAACATTTGCCTCTTTATAGCAGAGTAAAAATATAGACATTAAAGGAGAAAAAATGAGGCTATGGCATGAACAAATTATTCACCTATTACCTAAAAATCAGTTACTTGGTCAACATAGAGAATGTTGTGCACTTAGGGGTAAAGGTTGGAATAAGAAACACAAAACGGTAGATTATGTATTTACATATTCTCCATATAACTTATTTATCTATCATTCTAAAATCATGGATGAAATGGAAAAAAGAGGATATAGAGTTTCTAGAGAGTGGAGAGATAAGAATTATAGGGGACAGAAAGCAGAAAGTTATTCTAATCTGGAAGAAACAAGCATATCTACTCCAATTTACAAAGAACATAATAATGAGTATTTACTTGAGTGTATAGAGAACTTAGCAGGAAAAGGGATTAAACTTGATATATAGTAAAATAAAAGGAGAGCAAAAATGAGTAGTTTAGAATTAATACAAGGTTCATGTGCAGACCAAAATGTAGATGTAGTTGTAAATGCTGCTAATAGGAACTTATCTGCAGGTGGAGGAATATGTGGAGTTATCTTTAAAAAAGCAGGATATGATGAACTTGCTCAAAGCTGTCAAAAATATACTAAAGTATGATATAATGAACTATAGGATGAGAGAATAAATTTAATAGAGGTCATAGAAATGAAATTTAGTTATAAAAAATTGTAGAAATTATTGATAGACAAAGATATAAAACACAAAGATTTAATTGATAAAACAGGAATTAGTAGAAGTTTTATAAATTAAAGAAAGACAAAAATGTAACTACAGATGTGCTGTTAAAAATATGTAAGGAACTTAATTGTGATATATCTAAAATTATGAAATGTATAGATTAGGGAGGAGTTTTATGTGGAAAGATAGTGAATCAAATATAGATTATATAGATTTTGAATATATTGCAGATTTAGTTAATGAAATAGTAACGGATGATAGTCTGCTTCCTGCTAGTATCGGTGTTTATGGCGATTGGGGAAGTGGAAAATCAAGTATTATGTCTATTAGCCAAAAAGCACTTTTAAAAAAAGATAGTAATGCTTTGATAATAAATTTTAATTCGTGGTTATTTGAAGATTATGGAGATGCTAAGAATACAGTAATTAATTGCATATTAGATAAAATTGAAGAAAAAATAAAAGACAAAGAAACATTGAAAGATAAATTTGAACACCTAAGAAAAAGTATTAGTGTTTTTGAATTATCCACTGCACTAATAAAAAATTCTGCTACAATAATTTCTTCTATAATCAATCCGTTAAATATTGTTGGAATAGCTAAAAATACGAGTACAGATATTGTTGATAATATTGATAAAATAAAAAATAGATATGAAGCAATTGTGTCTCATGAATCTTTAAGGAATGATGTATCTAACTTTAGAAATGATTTTGGAAAACTAATAGAAGAGAGCGGTATTTCTAGAGTAGTGATTTATGTAGATGAAATGGATAGATGTTTACCAGATACAATTTTAGAGATATTTGAAGCTATGAGATTGTTTTTGTTTAATGGTAAAGTTGCTTTTGTATTTGGTGCTGATGAAAGACAAATCGCCTATGCGATTCGCCAAAAATATTCTGATAGTATTTTTGAGACAGAACATAAAATTAATATTGGTAAAGAGTATCTGGAAAAAATTATCCAATATCCAATAAGGATTCCTACAATGACAGTATCAGAGACGGAGATGTATCTAACATTGTTATTTTGTTCAAAAATACTAAATGACGAGCAATTTGAAAATTTGAAGAGTAATTGTATTAAACAATTTAGAAAAGATACATCAAAATTTCAATTACCAGACAATGTGACTAAGTTTGATAATTCTGATGATATTTCGAGTTTTTATATGCTATCAAGAAAAATATCGAATTTATTAAATAGTGGCTTAAATGGAAACCCAAGGCAATTTAAAAGATTTTTAAATGAATTTGAAATGAGAAAAAAAGTTGCAAAGCTAAAGAAAATTGATATTGATGAAAAAGTGCTTGTGAAAATGATGATACTTCAATATGTAAAGCCAAATATATTTATTGACTTTATTGACTTGTATGGCAAGGGTAACTTGAATATGTGCTTAGGTTTGTACGAAGTTGTTGATGAAGAGCAAGCCTCTAATAAAGAGGAGAATTCAAAAAATAAAAGTAGCAATGAGAAGAAATGGAACGATGAGTGGTTTGAACGATGGATGAAAGAAGAACCTAGCATAAAAGAAGAAAATTTAGAACCATATTTTTATCTATCTAGAGATGCTAATAATGTATTTAACTATTCGTCAAATATAAAATTATCTGAACCAGCCAGAAAGATTATCGATGCATATATGGGAGAAAATGATATTTTGATAGCTCGAGCAAGAAATGAAATTAATAGTATCTCCGTTGTTGAATGTAATCTAATGGTTGAAGAATTATACAATGCATTTATAACTGATAGTGCAAAGAAAAATATTAACGTAATTAGGGGGCTTGTAGAGATAGCATTAAATAAAAGAGAGTGCTTTGGAGCCGTGTTAAGCAAATTGAAATTAATGCCGGCAAGTAGCATTAATAAAGCAATGATCGTTCATGTTAAGGGGCTTGTAAAGATAGATAAAAATGAAATAAATACATTAATAACTACATGGGAAAATGATAATTCGAAACTGAAAAATAGATAGGGAGGTAGAAATGGGTACATCAAGCTCATTTAAAGGAAAAGTTGGTAATGCATTATTACCAAATGATTTTAATTCGGATGATGATATGTTGGATGAAAATATTAGCAATGAAGATTATAAAGATGATGATAAGAATACTACAGAAAATAGTATAAATTGGACAACTGCAAAGACATCAATGAGTAAGTATATTTCATCTTCAGGTAAGGTTGGTTCACCTAAAAGTATAGTAAGAAATTATATAAAGGCGTCTGGTGGCAGTAGTAGATTAATATCTAATTCAAGTAATAGTAGAACTGCTACATCCAAGATGGGCAATATACTAATGAGATTTACAACACAAGGAATTGGAAAAACTCTTGATGATATTGGTCTGTCGTTACAAAATCGTTCTTTGCCTGAAGCTATGTCTAGATTGGTTAATTATGTTCATGATTCTGCTGTATCAAAGAATGATGTTGCAATAAGGACAGCTACGGCTAATACTTTTGAGAAATTGATTGAATTAAAAGTGGATGATGACAGAGTGGATCAGTCTACGGCGATGGTACTTATGCAATATTTCATGGCTGAGTTATTATGGCAACAAATGCTTATAGATTTTGGATATTCCTTTGAAAAATATGGAAATGATTTAAATATGTTAATAAAAGTTGAAAAGGAAATCAAGGAGTATATTAAGGCAAATGTAGAAGAAGCTTTTAGGCGAAATAAAGGTAAAATTTTTTCACAAGATATGTATGAAGATATAATGAAAACTTGTTTAGAAATAATGGAGGAATAAAGATGAGAATATTTTGTAGTAACGATAGAAAAAGTAATCTTCCAGAAGGATATGATGAGCATATTGATATAAAGTGTAGGTCAGACATTGGATTTAATTTTTGGGATAAAGATTTTAAATTTGATGGTGAGTTTTCGAGCTTAGCTATAGATTTGCTTTATATTTCAATATTTGTTTTTGTGATGGATAGAAAAGTTTTAAGGAATAAACAAAATGACAATTGGTCAAGAACATTTGAATTGAATATCCCTGTTTGGGATGTTGAATTTTGGAATAGTCAAAAAGATTTATTACATGATATGGTTAGTTTTTTGAGTGGAGATAGTTGGCAGTTCACGTTTAGAAAAAAAGAAATATTAGACGAAAATGATTATTATAAAGGCAGTAAATATAAAAAAGCAGAGGCGAAATCTTATGATACAGTATGCATGTTATCAGGTGGATTGGATTCATATATTGGTGCAATAGATTTACTTGAAAAAAGGAAGAATAAAATTCTCTTTGTTAGTCATTATGGAGGTGGAAAAGGTACAAAAGAATATCAAGATATGGTTTTTGAAAGTTTGAAAAAAGAATACCTTTTAGAAGATAGAGACTACATACAGTTTTATGCAACATGCAAAAATGGTATGGAAGATACAACTAGAACACGTTCGTTTATGTTTTTTTCACATGCAATAGCTTTAGCATCTGCTTTTAATACTGATACAGAAATGTATATACCAGAAAATGGGTTTATTTCTTTAAATATACCATTAACAGGAGCGCGTTTTGGTAGTAGCAGTACGAGAACAACACATCCATATTATATGAAAATGTTGAGAAGCTTAATTAAAAATATGAAGCTAGAAATATCAATATTAAATCCATATCAGCTTAAGACAAAGGGTGAAATGGTATCGGAATGTAAAAATTTATCATTGCTAAAAGCGAATTATATAAATACTATGTCATGTTCCCATCCAGATGTTGGTAGATATGAAAAAGAAAGCGAGCCAATGCATTGTGGATCATGTATACCGTGCATAATAAGAAGAGCAGCTATATTTAGGGGGTTGGGTGTAGATGAAACAAAATTTAGAGATAATAAGTTAAATAAGACAGAAACAGCTAAATTAAATAAAAGTGCATTTTTACAAAAGTTAAGACGATTTAATAAAAATAGTGCGATTCTTGAAATACAAAAATCTGGAACTATAGAAGAGAATTTAGAAGAAATTTCTGAAATGTATTGTCGTGGTATGGTAGAAATAGAGAAGTTTTTTAAGGAGGTTATTAGATAGTGCTTGAGATGATTGACTTTCATTGTCATCCAGATTTATATAATGACAATTTTAAGGTAATAGAGAAATCAAGGGAAAACAACTTTAGAATAGTTGCTATGACCAATTTACCACAATTATATAGGAAGTATTGCGAAAAGTTTTCTAATGAAAAAACAATTAACATTTCATTAGGTTACCATCCACAATTGATTGAAGAATATCCAAATGAATTAAATATATTTTTGAAATATGTGAAAGAAGCGAGTTTTATAGGAGAAGTAGGTTTAGATATTTCATCAAAAGGAACAAATAACATTGAACTGCAAAAAAAAATCTTCGAATCAATAGTGAATGAATGTGCGAAAGTTGGAAATAAAATAATTTCGATTCATTCTAGAAAAACGGATGATATTATTTTTGATTTTCTAAAAAGAAGCAGCTGTATATATATAATGCATTGGTACACTGGAAATATAAAAAGACTTTTAAATGCTATGTCTAGTGATGACAATATTTATGTTTCTATTAATTCTGATATGGTGCATTCATATAATAGTAGAAAGTTGATAGAAGCAGTCCCATTATCAAGAATGGTGTTAGAAACAGATGCACCATTTACAGCTAAAACTAAGAATGAATATCCTAAACAAATATTAAATGATATTGTAATTGAGATTGCTAAAATCAAAAAAATTGAAAGATTACAAGTATTAAAAACAATTAGCGATAATTCTCGTAAAATATTGTCAATACAGGAGAGATAGACTATCTCTCCATCTCTTTATCCGTATACTTCTCATAATTTTCTGATCTGATACAGTTCTTTCATATCAGTTTTGCAGAAGAATACTCTTGCATTAGGGTATTCTTTTTTAGGCTCTATACTTTTAATAGGGGTATAGAGTCATTCTAAATAATATGATTATTATCCAAAATTATATACTAAAGTAACTTTTTTTATGATATCATTATTATTATATGGAATTAAAAAGTAACTAGCTATATGAATGGGGAAATTATAATGGAGTCAATAGATAATAAGTTTAAAAAATTAGGGGATGATTTAAAAAATACAATAAAACCTAACTCAAAAATTCAAATATGTGCTTCTATATTTTCAATGTATGGATTTGAAAGTTTAAAAAAAGAATTATCTAAAATAGATAATCTAAAGTTTATATTTGCTAATCCAACATTTGTTGAAGAGGTATCAAGTAAAAAGGAATCTAGAGAGTTTGAATTATCTTCTAGAGAAAAGTCTATAAATGGATCGGAATTTGAAGTTAAACTTAAAAATGAACTTAATGGTAAAACAATAGCAAAAGCATGTGCCAAATGGGTAAAAGAAAAAGCACAATTTAAAAGTAATATAAACTATAATGGTATAGATAGATTTATAAATATTAAAACAGATGAAAATAATAAAGAAGATTATACTACATATTTAAATGTTGATAAATTTAATACAGTAGGATTAGGATATGAAAAGGGAAATTCACTTTTTACAACTGTAACTAAGGTTGATAATAACTATAGCATGTCTAAATATTATATGGAACAATTTAATAGATTATGGGAAGATAAGGAAAAATTAAAAGATGTTACAGATGAAGTAATCACATTTATAACAAACCTATACAAAGAAAACTCTCCGGAATTCATATATTATGTAACATTATATAATATTTTTACAGAGTTTCTTGAAGATATATTAGAAGATGAACTTGCAAACGAAAGAACGGGATTTAAAGAATCAGTTATATGGAATACATTATATGACTTTCAAAAAGATGCAGTATTAGGTATTATAAATAAGCTTGAGAGACATAATGGTTGTGTTTTAGCAGATAGTGTTGGACTTGGTAAAACATTTACAGCACTTGCAGTTATGAAATATTATCAAGAGAGAAATAAAAGTGTTTTAGTATTATGTCCTAAAAAATTGAGCGAAAACTGGAATACATATAAGACAAATTATAGGGATAATATATTACAATTAGATAGATTTAATTATGATGTATTATTTCATACAGACTTATCAAGAACTAGAGGAAAGTCTAATGGAGTAGACTTATCAAGAGTAAACTGGGGTAATTATGATTTAGTAGTTATAGATGAATCACATAATTTTAGAAATAATAGAGCAAGAAAAGAAAAAGAAACAAGATATGATAAGCTTATGAATGATGTTATGAAAGCAGGTGTAAAAACAAAAGTATTAATGCTTTCTGCAACTCCAGTAAATAATAGGTTTAAAGATTTAAAAAATTAATTAGCTTTAGCATATGAAGGAAATACAGATAAAATAGACGAAAAAATTAGTCATACTAAATCAATAGATACTATTTTAAGAAATGCACAGAAAGCCTTTAATGATTGGAGTAAACTTCCAATTGAAACAAGAACAAATGATGAATTATTATCTAGACTAAATAATAATTTTGACTTTTTTAAACTACTAGATAGTGTTACTATTGCTAGAAGTAGAAAGCACATTGAAAAATACTATAATATGGCCTCTATAGGTAAATTCCCTACAAGATTAAAACCTATTAGTAAGAGAACAGAAATAACAGATATAGATGATTTTATGCCTATTAAAGAAATATCAGAAATGTTAATGAAGCTTAATATGAGTGTATATGCACCATTTGACTATATTTTAAATAATAAGCTTTCATATTATGGAGATAAATATGATATTTCAGTAAAAGATGGTAAATCTAGTTTTAAACAATCAGATAGAGAAAGAAGTTTAAAAATTTTAATGAGAATTAACCTTTTGAAAAGATTAGAAAGTTCTGTAGAATCATTTAAAATAACTTTAAATAAGATTTTAGAACAAATAAACTCTATATTAGGTTCTATAGATAATTTTGAAAAAAATGGAATAAATACTTCTTATGAAGATATAGAAGTAACAAATTATGATACAGATGAAGATGTAGAAGACCTAATAAATGATGAATTTAGTATTGGTAAGAAAGTTAAGATAAATCTAAAAGATATTAATACAGTTGGGTGGAAGGAAGATTTAAATTTTGATTCACAGATATTAAAAAACTTGATTTTTAAAATCAATCAAGTTACTCCAGAACATGACTTAAAACTACAAGAATTAATAAGTATAATATCAAATAAGGTAGAAAACCCTATAAATAACAATAATAAGAAGGTTATAATCTTTAGTGCATTTGCAGATACAGCAAATTATCTATACAAACAAATATCAAGACCACTAAAGGAAAAGTATAATTTAGATACTGCTAAAATAACAGGTTCTGGAACTAATGAATGTACATTAAAAATAAGTAATGATTTTAATAACATACTTATAAATTTTTCACCTAAATCAAAACATAGAAATATTATAGAAGATCATAAAGAAGAAATTGATATATTAATTGCTACAGATTGTATTTCTGAAGGACAAAACTTACAAGATTGTGATTATTTAATAAATTACGATATACATTGGAACCCGGTAAGAATAATACAAAGATTTGGTCGTGTAGATAGAATAGGCTCAGAAAATGAAGTTATTCAGCTTGTTAATTTTTGGCCAAATATATCTTTAGATGACTATATTAATCTAAAAAATAGAGTGGAAAACAGGATGCTTATGATGGATATCTCTGGTACAGGTGAAGATAATGTTTTAACAAATAAGTCTAGTGATATTGAATATAGGAAGGTTCAACTTCAAAAGTTACAAGAAGAGGTTGTTGACTTAGAAGATATGAATACTGGAATTTCTATAACAGACTTAGGATTAAATGAGTTTAGAATGGACTTAGTAGAATATGTAAAACTTAATCCAAACTTAAACAAAGTTCCAAATGGAATGCATTCAGTAGTATTTGCAGATAAAAGTATAGGACTAGAAAAAGGTGTTATTTATGTACTAAAAAATATAAACAGTGATATAAATATAGATAATATGAATCAATTACATCCATTCTATTTAGTATATATTAAAGAAGATGGGACAGTTATTTCAAATCATCTATGTGTAAAAAATACTTTAGATATATTTAGAAAGATAAGTAAAAATCATTTAGAACCTATAAAAGAAGCATATATGAAATTTAATCATGAAACTAACGATGGAAAGGATATGATGAAATATTCAAAACTATTAAATGAAAGTATTAATTCAATAATAAACATTAAAGAAGAAACAGATATTGATAGCTTATTTAGAAGTGGTGGTACAACAATGTTATTGAATGATATACAAGGATTAGAAGATTTTGAACTTATTTCATTTATGGTGATAGTGTGATTGGAGAAGAAATGGATTTAAAAATTAGTTCTGATATGTTGCCTACTTCAAATAAGACAATTAAAGCAAAAGCTTTAGTTTTAAGAGAAAATGAAAAGTATAGAATAATGTATATACCTAAAATAGTTGAAAAAAATAAATATAGAGATAATGTATATGCTCCTAGTCAAGAATTAATTTCATTAATTGTTCAAGTTAAAAAACAAAAGGATGGTTTTATGAAAGATTATAATACTATTTGGAGAGAATCTTATGATAAAGGAATAAATTTTAAAGCTTTTGCCCCAAAATGTTATTTAATTATTGGTAATACTAGTGACTTAGATACTAAACAACTCGAAAGTTTTAACTTATTTAGAAACGAATTAAGGACAGTTGAAATAATAACATATGATGAATTGCTTGCTAAAATGGAAATTTTGTATAAAGCTCTAGGAGGAAAAGATGATTGATTTTCCAGAAAGATGTAAAGTAAATAAGTTTATACCTAAGAAAATATTTTATGAAAAAATAGGAGTATCAACTGCAGTAAAAGATGATTTTGTAAACTATATAGAAAAAATAATTTGGTTATATAAATTATCAGAAGAAACAATAGGAATAACTAAAACAGAGAAAACAGAAGAAATACAAGTATTTGAATTAACTCTTAAAAGTAAAATAATACCTAAAAATATAATTAGAATTATAACTAAATCAATACCATATAAGATATTATTTGTGTTGAAATTTGAAAATGAATTTTGTTATGCTATTAGAGTAGCAGAAGATATATATTTTACAGAGTGGAATGAAGAAATAACAATGAATTTAGTAGGACTAAATTTAGATGATATATACAAGGATATTGTAAAATCTATTATTAAAGAACAAGATAATGATAAAGAGTTTGAAGATATAATTGATAAAAAGAATAAAGTTGATGAATTATATAAAGAAATAGAACAATTAAATAATAAGATTAATAATGAAAAACAGTTTAATAAGAAAGTTGAATTAAATTTAGAATTACAAAAATTAAATAAAGAAATGGAGGAGTTAATAGATGAATAAGCTAGATATGGAATCAAAAAATATCATTAATGAAAATATACAAAAAATATCTGAATTATTTCCAAATGTAATAGTAGAATCAGATACTGGAAAAACAATAGATTTTGACTTATTAAAACAAGAATTAAGTAAAGATATAGTAGAAGGTGTAAAAGAAAAATACCAATTAACATGGCCAGGGAAAAAAGAAGCAATAGTTAATGCAAATACACCAAGTAAAAATACATTAAGACCATTAAAAGAAAAATCAGTTAATTTTGATAATACACAAAACATATACATAGAAGGAGATAACTTAGAAGTATTAAAGATATTACAAGAATCATACTTAAACAAGATTAAGTGCATATATATAGATCCACCATATAATACAGGTAATGATTTTATATATAATGATAAATTCAAAAAAGATATAGATGAAGAGTTATTAGAATCAGGGCAAGTAGATGAAGAAGGTAATAGAATGGTAACAAACAATCAATCTAATGGAAGATTTCATAGTGATTGGTTATCTATGATGTATTCTAGATTAAAACTTGCTAGAAACTTATTAACAGATGATGGTTTAATTTTTATTAGTATCGATGATAATGAACATAGCAATATGAAAAAAATATGTGATGAAATTTTTGGAGAAAAAAATTTTGTTATTAATTTTGTTTGGGAGAAAGGAAAAGAAGGAGGTAATGACTCAGCTATAATGAGAAGCCATTATGACAATATATTATGTTACTGCAAAGACTCTAGTGTAGAAAATATAATTACTTTAGATAAGAAAGATACTTCAAGACATATAGTAGAATTACCTGAAGAAAATTTAGTAAAAGGAATTGTTGAGGAAAGAAGAAAAGGAGAATTATTTCAATTAATTAATTTAAGTAAACAAAAAGATTATAAAGTGAAAATTCCTTTAAAAAATGGAGAAATAATTGAATGGAATTCTTATGCACCACAAAAAAGTATTGATGAATGGATAAAAATTGGCAAAGTTTATGTTGGTAGTAAAAGAGTTCCATATATAAAATCATTTTTAAATGATGAGTTACAAGGCCAGAAACCTTCAAATATTTTAGGAAAGGAGTATGGGACTACTAAATCAGGCTCAATTTAAATTAGAGAATTATTTGGAAGTAGAGAAGTATTTTCTTATCCTAAACCCTCTACACTTATTAAAAGACTAATAAAAATTGGTACAAAAAAAGATAGTATTATTTTAGACTTTTTTTCAGGTTCAGGTACAACTGCGGATGCAGTAATACGAAAAAATAGTGAAGATAATGGAATGAGAAAATTTATTCTTGTTCAAATACCAGAAAAATGTGACTTTAGAAGTGAAGCTTTTCAATTAGGGTTTGATAATATTTGTTCTATTGCTGAAAAGAGAATTGAAATAGTGGGGAAGAAGATTAAAGAAGAAACAAATGCAGATATAGACTATGGATTTAGAGTGTATAAAGTGGATTCAACAAATATGAAAGATGTATACTATACGGCAAATGACTTAGAACAAGGTAATTTAGCTGAGTTTGAATCAAATATAAAAGAAGATAGAACAACAGATGACCTATTAATACAAGTTATATTAGACTTAGGATTAAGTTTAGATTTAAAAATAGAAGAAAAGATGATAGGTAAGAATAAGGTGTACTATATAGCAGGAAATTCATTAGTAGCATGTTTTGATGATAAAATTGACATAAATATTGTAGATAAGATATGTGAATGTGAACCATACAAGGTTGTATTTAAAGATAGTGCATTTAAGATAGATAATGATAAGATTAATTTAGAAGAAAGATTTAAAAAATTATTACCACAAAGAGCAAGTGATAAAGGGTTTATAAACATACTATAAAAGGAGAAAAAGATGAAATTAAAGTTTAAACAACAACAATATCAAGATGATGCAGTTATGTCTATTGTTGAGTGCTTTAAAGGTCAAGAAAAAGGTTCAAGAAAAGACATAATAGCAAGATATACAAAAACTTTAGATAAAGGAACATTAATAGAAGAAACAGAAGATATAGAAATTGTCTCTTTTGGTAATTACAAGATTACACTTACAGAAACAGAAAGAAGACAAAATATTAGGAATGTTCAAAGTGTAAATGATATAACATATACAGATAATCAAAGTTTAAATGACTTTTCAGTAGAAATGGAAACAGGTACAGGTAAAACATATACATATATAAAAACGATGTATGAACTAAATAAAGAATATGGCTGGAGTAAGTTTATAGTAATGGTGCCAAGTATTGCAATCCGTGAAGGTGTTCAAAAAACTTTTGAAATAACACAAGAACATTTTCAAGAAATATATAGGAAGAAAATTAGATTTTTTGTATATAATTCATCAAATAGCTCTAATATAGCTAATATTAATACATTTGCATCTGATGATTCAATACAAGTTATGATTATTAACTATCAAGCATTTGCCGCTAAAGGTGCAGCAAATAGAAGAATATATGAAGAACTTGATGAACTACAATCAAGAAGACCAATAGATGTTATAAAATCGGTAAGACCTATACTAATAATAGATGAACCACAAAAATTTGGAGATAAGACAGAAAGTTTATTCGAAGAATTTAACCCACTACTTACAATCCGTTATTCAGCAACACATAAGAAGAATAAGGAATATAATAAGGTGTATAGGTTAGATGCAATAGATGCATATAATCAAAAATTAGTTAAAAAAATTAATGTAAAAGGTATAGAAATATTAAATAATAAGTCTGAAGATACATATCTATTCTTAGATAGTGTAAATATAAGTGATAAAAAAGATCCTCAAGCATTAATGGAAATAGAAGTTAAGACATCTACAGGAACATCAAGAAGATTAATGAGAATAAAAGCAGGAGATGACCTATATACAAAATCAGGATATTTAACACCATATAAGGGGTATGTTGTTAGTGAAATAGATGGGAGATATGAATATGATAAAGTGTGTTTTACAAATGGAGTAGAAATAAAAGTAGGACAAGCATTTGGCGATGTTGACCAAAACCAGATTATAAGGATACAGATAAGAGAAACAATTCGTTCTCATTTTGAAAAAGAAAGAGAATTATATAATTTAGGAATAAAAGTATTATCATTATTTTTCATAGATGAAGTTGCAAAATACAAAGATTGGTCAACAGGAGAAGCTTTAAAAGGTGAATATGCACAAATGTTTGAAGAAGAATATGATAAAGCATTATCAGACTATAGGACTTTAATTGACCAAGAATATACAGAATATTTAGATTCATTTGATACAAGAAAAATACATGCAGGATATTTCTCAATAGATAAAAAAGGACATGAAACAGATTCAAAGATAAATGATAAAAAAGAATATTTAAGTTTTGATGAAGATGCTTATGACTTAATTATGAAAGATAAAGAAAGATTATTATCATTAGAAGAACCCGTAAGGTTTATATTCTCACACTCTGCACTTCGTGAAGGATGGGATAATCCAAATATATTTCAAATATGTACATTAAAACATAGTAATTCAGAAATAAGTAAGCGTCAAGAAATAGGACGTGGTCTTCGTATATGTGTAAATAATAATGGGGAAAGAATGGACTATAAGTTATTAGAAAATAATTTCTATAATATTAATACATTAACAGTAATTGCAAGTGAATCATATGATAGTTTTGCAAAAGCATTGCAAAACGAAATAATGGAATCTTTATCAGAAAGACCTAAAAAGTTTACAATAGACTTATTTAAAAATAGGGTTTTAACAAATGATAGTGGAGAAAAATATAAATTTACAGAGGAAAACTATAATAAGTTTCTATACTTTAATGGGATAAAAGAATATGTAGATATATACAATGGTTCAAAAATAACAGATAAATTCATAGAAGATATGGAAAGTGATAAACTTGAAGTAATGGAAGAACTTAAAAACTTTAAAGAAGAAGTATATATGTTGTTAAAAAGATTATATTCTTCAGCTAATACTAAACTTATTAATGATGAAAGAAAAGAAAATATAAGAAGACTTTCTCCTAATGCTAATTTTATGAAAAAAGAATTCCAAGACTTATGGAAAAAAATAAATATAAAAACAGTATATGAAGTATATTTTGATACAAAAGAATTAATAGAAAAATCTATTACAGCAATAGATTCAAAGTTAGAATTAAATAAGATGAAAATTAGAATAACAGAAGGTTCTCAAAAAGATGAAATTACATCTGCAGCAATTCGTTTAAGAGAATCTATGTCAGAGTATAAGAGTAAGGTTGAAATTATAGAAGATATAGCACCATCTCAAATAAAATATGACCTTATAGGTGAACTTACAAGAGATACAGGACTTACAAGAAAAACGATAATAGGAATATTACAAGGTATTAAAAAAGAAAAATTTAATATGTATAAATATAATCCAGAAGAATTTATAAGAAAAGTAGCAAATATTATAAATCAAGAAAAAGCTGCAACAGTTATAAATGGCATTACATATCATAAAACAGAACAAAAATATGATAACAGTATATTTACTATTAATAATGTTCGAGGAGAATTAGGAGAAAATGCTTTTGATGTAAAGAAACATATATATGACTTTTTAATAACTGATTCTAAAAACGAAGCTAATTTTGCTAAAAAATTAGAAACAGGAGAAGTTACAGTATATGCTAAACTACCAAATGGATTTAAAATTCCTACACCAGTTGGAAACTATAATCCAGACTGGGCAATAGTTTTTGAAAATCCAACATTTAAATATGTATATTTTATAGCAGAAACTAAAGGAAGTTTAGATTCTATGGAACTTCGTGAAGTAGAAAAAGCTAAAATAGAATGTGCAAGAAAACATTTTGAATGTTTATGTAGTGATACAGTAAAATATGATGTTGTAGATAGTTATGACACACTTATAAATATGTTAGTACAATAATTATACTAAAAAGGAGATATTAAAATGATTTCTTATGAAGAAAATACAAACAAGTTTAATTTTAGAGTAGGTGGGATAATAGAAAGTCCTGATAAAAAGAAGATATTAATACATAGACTATCAAACTTTGACTTTTGGTTATTACCAGGAGGAAGAGTAGAGATGTTAGAAGATACTAAAAAAGCAATATTAAGAGAAATAGAAGAAGAATTAGGAATTAAAGTAACAATAGATAGATTAGTTGCTATAACAGAAAGTTTCTTTGATATAAAAAGTAGTACATATCATGAACTAGCATTCAACTACTTATTACAATTACCAGAAAATTCAGAATTATTACAAAAAGAAGGTGAATTTACTGGAATTGAAGGAGAAAAGTATAGGTATATGTGGATAGATAAAGAAGACTTAAGTAATATAAGATTTAAACCAGACTATATTATACCAATATTACAAAATATACCAGATAAAACTACTCATATAATAAAAGATGAAAGAAAATAAACTAATATCAAAAGTCACATAATGAAATATTATTATGTGACTTTTATATATTAAAAAGACAATGTTTGTGATAGAATTATAGTAATTGAAATTAAAAAAATATTAAAGATTTAAACTGTCGGAATAAATATTGGAATAAAAAAGAAGATGTCGGTTAAAGTGTCGGTTTAATGTCGGTCAAACATTATAAAATGAGGCTCAAAGTGAGGCCTTAAATGAGGCTTAAAATGATATTATAAATGTCGGTTAAAAAAAGTAAATACTAAAGAAATAATGAATGATGGAACAAACGATGGAATAAATGATGGTAAAAAATCGAAAGTATAGAAAGAAAAATGTTATATTAAAATAAAAGAATAGGAGAAAACATGTATAACTTGGTATCAAAGTTTAAACCAGCAGGTGACCAACCAAAAGCAATAAAAGAATTAACAGAAGGAATAATAGAAGGAAAAAAGTTCCAAACACTACTACGGAGCAACAGGAACAGGTAAAACATACACAATAGCAAATGTTATAAAAAATGTAGATAGACCAGTATTAGTACTTGCACATAATAAGACACTTGCAGGACAGTTATATAGTGAGTTTAAGGAATTTTTCCCAGATAATAGGGTAGAATATTTTGTTAGTTATTATGACTATTACCAACCAGAAGCATATATAGCACACAGTGATACATATATAGAAAAAGATGCAAGTATAAATGATGAGATAGATAAACTAAGACACTCTGCAACATCAGCACTTTTTGAAACAAGAAATATAATTATAATTGCATCTGTATCATGTATATATGGTTTGCGGTGACCCTATAGACTACAAAAATATGACAGTATCTTTAAGACCACGGTATGGTTGTAGATAGAGATGAAGTTATTAGAAAGCTTATAAACATGCAATATGATAGAAGTGAGATAGAATTTAAAAGAGGTATGTTTAGAGCAAAAGGTGATGTACTAGAAATATATCCATCAAACCAAGAAGAATCAGCTATAAGGGTGGACTTTTTTGGAGATGAAATAGACCGGAGTATATGAGATAAATCCACTTACAGGTAAGAAAACAGTAGTAAGAAACCATGTAATGATATATCCAAATTCACATTATGTTACAACAAAAGATAAAATAGAAAAAGCAATAACTAGAATAGAAGAAGAGTTAGAAGAAAGAGTTAAATATTTTAAAGATAATGAAAAATATGTAGAAGCACAAAGAATAGCTGAAAGAACACATTTTGATATAGAGATGCTAAGAGAAACAGGATTTTGCCAAGGTATAGAAAACTATAGTAGACATATTGCAGGAAGAAAAGAAGGGACAGAACCATATACATTATTTAGTTATATGCCAGATGATTTTGTTTTAGTTATAGACGAGTCACATGTAACAATACCACAGGTAAGAGCAATGTATAATGGAGATAGAGCAAGAAAAGAAAGTTTAGTAAATTATGGTTTTAGATTACCATCAGCATTTGATAATAGGCCACTTAAATTTGATGAATTTGAAAAAAAGATAAATCAATGTATATTTGTAAGTGCAACACCTGCAGAATATGAAAAAGAACATTCAAATGGTAATATTGTAGAACAGATTATAAGGCCGACAGGATTATTAGATCCTAAAGTTGTACTTAGACCAAGTGAAAACCAAATAGATGACCTTATATCTGAAATACAAAAAAGAGTTAATATTGATGATGAAGATAAAAAAGAAAGAGTACTTGTAACAACACTTACTAAAAAACAAGCAGAAGATTTAACACAATATTTAAAAAATATAGGGATAAAAGCAGAATATCTACATTCAGATATAAAGGCACTTGAAAGACTTAAGATTATTAAAGACCTTAGAATGGGTAAATTTGATGTCCTTATAGGGATAAATCTTCTTCGTGAAGGACTTGATATACCAGAAGTATCACTTGTAGCAATATTAAATGCAGATAAAGAAGGATTTTTAAGGTCTGAAAGGTCATTAATACAAACTATACGGAAGAGCAGCAAGAAATAGTAATGGTACTGTTATAATGTATGGAAATGAGATTACAGATTCAATGTTTGCCGCTATGAATGAAACAAATAGAAGAAGAAAAGTACAAGAAGAATATAATAAGGCACATAATATTGTTCCACAAACTATAAAGAAAGATATTAGACAACTTATATCTATCCGGAAAAGTTTATGAAGAAAAGATGGAATATGAAATATCAAGTAAAGAAGATATAGAAAAAGTTATATCTAAATTAACAGATGAAATGATAACATATGCAAAAGAATTAAACTTTGAAAAAGCGGCAGAAATAAGAGATAAAATTAAAGAATTAGAAAAAATGCTAGAAAAATAGTCAACATACCTGTAATATATAATTTACAGGTATTTTTGTATTATTACTTAAAAGTAAAAATAATATTACTAAAATATAAAAAAGAGATTAGAAAATGGGCGATAATTTGAGTTTTTTAGGGAAAAATGTTAAAATTAACTTAAATTATAGTAAGGAAATAACATGGAAGAATTTAAAATAAACAGACAAAAAGCAGAACTTACAATATCTGCAACAAGCAAAAAACAATATCCTAAAAAATTAGATTTAGAAGTGGTTTTAGTAGGAAAATCAAATGTAGGGAAATCTAGTTTTGTAAATAGTATGCTTCGGAAGAAAGAAGCTTGCAAGAACAAGTAACACACCTGGAAAAACAAGACAAATAAACTTCTATAATATAGATGATAAAATGTATTTTGTAGACCTACCAGGATATCGGATATAGTAAAATGAGTAAAATACAAGCAGTAGAAATGGGTAAATACATAGAAGAATATTTAAGTATGAGAGATATCTCACTTATAGTTTTATTATTAGATATAAGACATAAACCTACAGAAGATGATAAACTTATGTATTCATATATATTAAAGAAAAACATACCATTTTTAATAATTTGTAATAAGGCAGATAAAATTGCTAAAACAAAAGTAAATGAATATGTAGAAAAAATAAAAAAAGATCTAAATATTTCATATAGTCCAATAATACCATATTCTACTGAAAAGAAAGAATATATAGAAGATACATGGGATATGATGATTAATTTAATGTTTGAAGAATAAAAAATAGATAAAAATAATAAATTAACAAAAGAGGAAAGAGATAGGATTTTAAAATGAAACATATTAAAAAAATTAGTATAACAGGAATTATATTATTAATAAGTTTAACAAAATATACATATGCAAGTTTTAATGTAAAAAGTATTACAACAGAAATATCTGACCGGAGGATTTACATTATCAAATATATTACTTATAGTACTTATTTCTGTATCAATCTTATTAATATTTTTAGCAATCGCAATATTAATAAGATTAAATAGATTGAATAATAAGCTTAAACAAATGGGAATAAATTATGATATAACAGGATTTGGAGTAAAAGAAGAAAAAGATCCATTTAAAAATATGCATAATAATTATCAAAATGATAAAACTATTATTAATAATAATTTAAAATTGTTTAAAAAAGATTTACTTAATAAAATTCTAACTGAAATAAAAGGTTATGACTTAAATCCATTAGCTGTGATATCTGCAAGAGCAAATTATA
>ERZ773014.463-NODE-463-length-27786-cov-3.271718_pt1 | contig 27786 bp, 31 predicted proteins | sample MGYA00580841_ERZ773014 | MGnify/ENA primary metagenome ERZ773014 (study PRJEB29015, sample SAMEA2737989) | human oral metagenome | biome: human oral; feature: human-associated habitat; material: dental | place: China | collected 2067 ... | reverse complement strand
AGGTTTTTGGGTGTAATTGGGCATTTTGAATGAGTCCATTAAGTTGTTTTTCATCAACTTTGTTATTTCCTATTTTACTTTCAATGAATATTCTAAAAGAGAAGTCACATTCTAACAAACCATCATAAATATTATTTTCCTCACCTGTTTGAGTAGTAATACTAATTTCTTTTGAAGGAAATTCAACTTCTTCAATACTTCCTATAAAGTCGGAAATGAACTCTGTACCACCTGCTTTTAGAATTTGTAAAAGGGCAGCAGTTACTCTATTTTCATTTTGGGAGTAACTACCAAAAATTGAATGATTTTCTATTTTACTCATATTATAGTTTTTTTATTTCTTCAATTAGCATTTGTTCTGAAGTATTAAAATCACCATCGGAATTAGCGATTCTTTCTAATGTTTTTATCACTTCTTGTTTAGTTTCTTCACTGCTAAATGCTACATCTTTGCTAGTTAATTTGGGTAAGCTTTTAGCATTCATTAGTTTAAAGAACTCTTTTTTCTCTGAATTAGTGAAGTTAGCCAAAGAAGTAATTTTTGATGATAAAAATTGCTTTTCTTCCTCAGCAATCATTCCATCGGCTTTTATGAGGTATATCATCAACTTGATTTCTTTTCGTTTGTCTTCTTTCTTTTTATAGGCTTCGGTGTTAAACCATTTAGAAAAAGTATTACTGATATACTTAAAAGTACTTTTAATACCAAGTGAAACTTTTTCAGCATTAGTAGGCATTACTAATTCAGGATTATCCCAAAAATCAATGATAATGAGTTTATGTATTTCGTTGGTTAAGAAATGTTTGTACTCTATTTCTACTATAGGAATTACTTGATAGTTGATGTATGCTTTTAGCAGAAGGGGATAGTTTACTTCTGAAAGTTTTGAGTTTTCCTCGTGTTTAATTAACAAAGTTCTGCTAATATTGTCAGTAAGTTTTTTTATTGAGCCATTGATATTCTCATAAATCAGCTCATTTTGGCTTTTTAGCGATACGTGTTTATGAATGGCTTCTCTTTTTACAACAGTAGTAGTACTTCCTATTTCTGTAGATAAGTCAGATTTGTGATTACTTATTTTGGTGGTTAAGTACTTTATTTGTGCTATACGTCCAGCAGTATGGCAACGAGGGCAATCAATCATACCTCTTCTATGAGGGTCGCCATAACAATGTTTGCAGGTAATAATGCCATCACCTCCACATTTATCACATCTTACTTTACCAGAGCACTTACATTTAGAACAAGGAATCTCGCCATTTCCTGCACATCTACTACACTGTTCTCTTATTGTATAAGGTTTTCCATTTCTATACTCAGTTTTTTCTGTTCGTCCTTTTCCATCACATCTTGAGCAACGATTTTTTCCACTACCATCACATCTTGGGCAGGCTACTTCTCCGCTTCCGTTGCATCTGTTGCATTTCCACTCGTGTCGACCTTTACATTCTTTATCTTTACAAGTAACGTATTTATACCCATCACAATCAGGACAGGCTTCACTGAAAGTTTGTTTAGGAAAATAGAATATAGGTTGTTTTTGGGCAAAATTATCTCCTTCCATATAAAAGGGGAATGAAGAAAAATCTAAGGGAGTATTTACTGTTTGTTCTTCAAATTTTGCGTGTTCAAGTTTTTTGAAACTCTTAAGAAGAGATTCGTCTTTGACAACAGCTTGCTCTTGAAAGCGTTCGGCTCCGTCTGTAAAGACACGAAACTGATTTTCGTATTTTTCAGCTAAAGGGAAAATAAGTGTGTTAAACTTCCTTTCAGCTTTTGTGTATTCTAACTGAGAGACATAGTAGTCTTTTCTTTTTACGATAGCATTGTCATCAATAAGCATTTTAGAATACTCATTTGGGTAACGATTTTTTAAAAGAAGTTTAATGTCTTTTGCATTAATTTCTTTTAGTTGATTTTGGGCTTTGCTTAATAAATTCATAATTTATTTTGTTAAGATAATTATTCCTGAAATAATCCAAAGATATCAACAGATATCCACATAAATGTTAAAAATAGTACTATGATTATAAATACTATAAATGGTAAACATCCAGCACCTTCTTTAACTTCTTCTTTTTCAATATTTTCTCTTCTCATAATTAAATATAGTTTTTAGTTCTTGCCTACTCTATATGGTTTTCGGCTTCCCCAATGTTTTACAAAAATAGTTTGCGGGCATCCCGTTTTACTTAGCTCGTTGCCCGACCAAAGGCATAAATACAAAGCAAAAGGAACGCCCGCATACGCGAACGCTTCCGTCTTTACTTTCTTGTACTTATTGAAAAATTGGTCGTATTTCGAGCTTAGAAAATAAAAGCGAAACGCTACTAATATGTTTATTTTGTGTTTATCTGGTTTTTACTATAAAATATGTTTTACGAGTTTCTGCCAGCAAATATACAAAATAAAATCACAGATGCGCCCTTTTGCCTTGTTTTTTTAGTTAAGAGGTAAGAATGCTTTGATTGTACTTGATGATATATAACTCTTTTTCAAGTTTTTCAGCTTTTTTAATACTGTCTTTAGTGCCTTTTGACTGTCCGTCCCAGAAGGCAAAAACCACTTCAGCATCTTCGATGATTTGAGTGTTGCGCACAAGGGTAGCCCCACGCCCATACTTTTGGTAGTCGGGTTTGAAAACGAGGAGAGGAATACCCATCTCGGCAGCAAATTGTGCGGCGAGAGTGTCGGCTCCTTTAGCACCACCCGATACGATATTTTCAGGTTTTTCGTGCGTGTTGATATACGCTAAAATACTTTCTTTCAGTAGGGTGTAATCATTAAAATCACGTCCCCCAACAATGGCTATATTCATATAAATCGTTATTTGTTGGGGCAAAAGTCGATAGTAGGGGCGACAAAAACTGTCGCTCTAAGAAAAAAGTTTGTATATTTGCAGAAAAATAATGAAATGAAGAAGTTTTTAAGACATCGTTTTATCGTAGAGCGCCTGCGTATGAAGCCTCATTCGTATGAAGATTTGATAAGAGCTATGCAAAAAAGTGAGGAATATTGCGATCTTGAGATATTTACTGATCGTACTTTTCTCCGTGATAAACAAGATATTGAGAAAATCTATCATATAAAAATTGAGTATAACAACTCTCTTAAAGCCTACGAAATCACCGAAGATAACGACCTCTACGCTCAAAATCTCTTAGAAGCGTTTGATGTTTTCAGAGCTTTGCAGAATTATGGCAATCTTTCTGAGATGATTCAGTTTGAAAAGCGCTTACCTGCCGGTACCGAATATCTGTCGCCCTTGCTTAGGGCTATTAAAGAACATCGTCAGCTAAAGTTGCACTATTATAAGTTTTGGGATAAAAAACAACAACCCCAAGTGCGTACGATAGAGCCTTATTTGCTAAAAGAGGCGCAAAGACGTTGGTATGTGTTGGCGTGGGATGTGGAGAAGAAAGCGCTACGGGTGTTTGGCTTGGATAGGATTACCCATTTAGATGACAGCAAAGATATTAAATATCAGCACACTGTACCTGAGGGTGTGGAGTGTTTTTTCGACGATAGTTTTGGGGCGTGGGTAGATAGTGAGCACACACAAGCAGAAGAGGTGGTGCTTGCCTTTAAAAAATTGCCCAATGATTCAGTTTTTATGCCTAATCCGGCGGAATACCTCAAAGCGATGCCTCTGCATCCTTCGCAAGAGGTAGTGAGAGAAACTGACAATGAAATTGTAATCAAACTGCGCTTAAAAATTACACCAGACTTTGTTAGGGAGATACAATCGTATGATGATAGAGTGAAAGTACTATCGGATAATGTGTTAATTTGCAAAAAATAGCGTGAGTTCGATGTAAAAGATGTTAGTGAATGCTTGGAGCTGGGTATGTGAGAGATTATGTCTCAGAATGTCGTAGCACGATAGGCAATGCGAGGCACACGGGTAGGTGATAATTAGCAAAAGGTGAGAAGAATTGGCAGGAGAATCTTGTATGATTATTATGGAAAAGGTGTATAATTAATTAAGGAGTTAAAAGTTTTTTGAATGGACAATGAATAGTAAAAAAATTGTAGGGTAGGAGAGGTATTTGGAATTTAGGGTTTATTCGAAGGAAAGACGAAGGAAAGACGAACAATGAACGAAGAAAAGACGAACCTAAGACGAATTTAAAGTGAAGCTAAGGAGAAGGAAAGAAGATGTAATGATGAATTTTTTGGCAAGGTAAGAAGGAAGATTCAAGTGGAATGCGTCCGTTGATGAGGAGAAAACAGCATATTAACAAATCTGAGAGAGAAATTTAGAAGGACTTGGAGAGTAATAAAAAAGATATTTTATGAGAGTAGTTATTCAGCGTGTAACTCACGCATTGGTGGATATAGATAAGCAAACAGTAGCTTCTATCAATAAAGGGTTATTAGTATTGGTAGGTATAGAAGATAGCGATACCAATGAGGATATAGCGTGGTTATCGGCTAAAATAGTGAATTTACGCGTTTTTGACGATGAAAATGGGGTGATGAATCTTTCGGTAAAAGATGTAGGAGGAGAAGTGCTTATCGTGTCGCAATTCACCTTGCACGCCTCTACTAAAAAAGGCAATCGCCCCAGCTATATAAAGGCAGCACGTCCAGAAGTTGCAATTCCTATCTATGAGGCGTTTATAAAGCAAGTGGAAAGTTTGTTAGGAAAGCGAGTGCCCACAGGACAGTTTGGGGCGATGATGCAAGTAGCCTTGTGTAATGACGGTCCTGTAACTATTCTTATAGATACAAAAAATAAGGAATAAAAAAAGCCCCGAAGATAGTCGAGGCGCTAGATGTTTTCACAACGGAATCATCCTTATTGTGAATTGCTTTCAAATTGTGCGACAAAAGTAGGTATAATATTTTTAATGTGCAAATATTTCTTAATTTATTTTTTACTTTTAACTTTTTTTCGTTATCTTTGCCTCACCAAATTACAAAACAATGAAAAATATACTTGGATTAGATTTGGGCACCACTTCAATAGGTTTTGCCCATATTGTAGAAGATGAAAACAAAGAAGAATCAGAGATTAAAGAGTTGGGAGTGCGTATTGTTTCTTTAACCACAGATGAACAATCGGACTTTGAAAAAGGAAAATCAATTAGCACTAATGCTAATAGAACTCTTAAGCACGGAGCAAGACTAAATCTTGATCGTTATCAACAAAGGCGGAAATTTCTCATAGACTTATTGCAGAAAGCAAACCTAATTACTTCTGCCTCTATCTTAGCTGAAAATGGCAAAAATACCACACATTCTACTTGGCAATTGAGAGCTAAAGCCGTTACTGAACGTATTGAGAAAGAAGAGTTCGCTAGGGTGCTACTGGCTATTAATAAAAAACGAGGCTATAAAAGCAGTAGAAAAGCAAAAACTGAAGATGAAGGACAAGCAATAGATGGAATGGCTATAGCAAAACGCCTCTATGATGAAAACCTAACTACAGGACAGTTATCGCTACAATTACTTCAACAAAATAAAAAACTCCTCCCAGACTTTTATCGTTCAGATTTACAAAAAGAATTTGACCTCGTTTGGAATTTTCAAAAACAGTTTTACCCTGATATCCTAACAGATATTTTTTATAAAGAATTGCAAGGGAAAGGTAAGGATGCTACTTCAAAAGCTTTTTCTAAAAGATATCATTTTGACACAGCTGAGAACAAAGGTTCTAAAGAATCTGTTCGTTTGCAAGCCTATCAGTGGCGTGCGGAGGCTATATCTAAACAACTTTCAAAAGAAGAAGTAGCTTATGTCTTAACTGAAATCAACAATAATTTGAACAATGCAAGTGGCTATTTAGGCGCTATTTCCGATAGAAGTAAAGAACTCTATTTCAATCGTCAAACAGTAGGGCAATACTTGTATGCAAAGCTTCAGGAAAATAGGCATAATAGCCTTAAAAATAAAGTGTTTTACCGTCAGGATTACTTAGATGAGTTTGAACGCATTTGGGAAACTCAAGCTTCATTTCACAAAGAATTGACTGATGAACTTAAAAAGCAAATCCGTGATGTGGTAATTTTCTATCAACGTAAACTTAAATCTCAAAAAGGATTGATATCATTTTGTGAGTTTGAGAGCAAAGAAATTGAGATAGAAAAAGACGGAAAAACTATAACTAAAAACATTGGAGCTCGTGTTGTCCCTAAATCCTCTCCTTTGTTTCAAGAATTTAAGATTTGGCAAATACTCAATAACGTTACCTGCAAGAGGAAAGGAATTAGAAAAAAGAAATCATCTACCAACCCTACTCAATTAGACCTATTCAATGAACCCTCTCAAACAATTTTTAGTTTAGATATGGAGTGCAAGCAACTCCTTTTTGACGAACTGAACCTAAAAGGAGATTTGAAATCAGATAAAGTACTCAATTTATTAGGCTATTCTCCTCAAGAATGGGAAATCAACTACAATCAATTAGAAGGAAATCGCACTCAAAAAGCACTCTATGAAGCGTATTTGAAAATTGTTGAAATAGAAGGTTATGACGTGAAAGATGTTTTACAAATAAAATCTACAAAAGACGATTGGGCTTTAGATGAATCTCCTCTTTCAGCTTCCGAAATCAGAGAAAGGGTAAAAGCTATCTTCCAAACATTAGGAATATGTACTAAAATCCTTTATTTTGATCCTCTTTTGCCTGTAAAAGAGTTTGAAGAGCAGGATTCCTATCAGTTGTGGCATTTGCTTTATTCCTATGAAAGTGATGATTCTACCTCTGGTAACGAAACTCTTTACCGAATCTTAGAAAAGAAATACGCTTTTAAGAGAGAACACGCTAGAATACTCGCCAATGTAGCCTTGCAAGATGACTACGGTAGCCTATCTACTAAAGCTATCCGCAAGATATACCCTTATATAAAAGAAAATCAGTATAGCACAGCTTGCGAAAAGGCAGGTTATAAGCACTCTAAATTATCTTTAACCACAGAAGAATTAGAGGCTCGTGAACTGAAAAATATCATTCCACTACTTAAAAAAAACGCTTTGAGAAATCCTGTAGTTGAGAAAATTCTCAATCAGATGATCAATGTAGTGAACGCTTTAATTGAGAAAAACAGTGAACGAGATGCTGAAGGGAAAATTACAAAATATTTCCATTTCGATGAAATTCGCATTGAATTAGCTCGTGAATTGAAGAAAAATGCCCAAGAAAGGTATGAAATGACTCAAAATATCAACAAAGCTAAATCAGAACATCAAAAGATTAGCGAAATACTTCAGAAAGAATTTGGCATCAAGAATCCTACTAAATCCGATATCATCCGTTATCGCTTGTATAAAGAATTGGAACACAATGGCTATAAAGAACTATATACCAACACCTATATAGCCCCCGATGTATTGTTTAGCAAGAATATAGATATAGAGCACATTGTTCCTAAGGCACGAGTGTTTGATGATAGTTTTTCTAACAAAACATTAGCTTTCAAAGATTTTAATATCAAAAAAGGAGAATCTACAGCTTTTGATTATATCACTTCCTTAAAAAATGAAGAAAAACTTAATCAATACCTTGCTAGAGTGGAAAATGCTTATAAAACAAAAAACATTTCTCCTGCTAAATACAAGAATTTACTCAAAAAAGCCTCTGAAATAGGTGATGGCTTTATCAATAGAGATCTGAGAGATACTCAGTATATAGCCAAAAAAGCTAAAGAAATACTTTTCCAAGTAACTAAAAATGTGCTTTCTACCTCAGGAAGTATCACCGATAGATTGCGCGAAGACTGGGGTTTGGTGGATGTGATGAAAGAGCTAAATATGCCTAAATATCAGTCGTTAGGACTTACTGAAGTAGAGGAACGCAAAGAAGGTAACAAAGTAACTGTAATTAAGAACTGGACAAAGCGTAACGACCACCGTCACCACGCAATGGATGCCCTTACGGTAGCTTTCACCAAACCTTCTTACATACAGTACCTCAATCATCTCAACGCTCGAAAAGACGAAAACAACAAAAATTATTCGGTTATTTTAGCTATCGAGGAAAAAGAAACAATTAAAGTTCCAACTAATAATGGTAAGAATAAGAGAGTTTTTATAGAACCTATACCTAACTTTAGACAAGTAGCAAAAAAACACCTCGAAGAAATATTCATTTCGCACAAAGCAAAAAATAAAGTAGTTACCAAAAACACAAATAAACCTGCTGGTACTGATAAACAACAAATTACACTCACGCCACGAGGTCAGCTTATAATCCGCAAAACGAAATGTACCAATTTTCAAAACGAAATGTACATTTTTTGAGCGGAGATTGAACGGGAAAAAGGTAACAAAAAAACACGGATACGCATACAGCATATTCGTGTTTTTTGTTATATAGGGTAGTTGGCGGTTAGCACTTCTATGCGTTTCCTTCCCGTGCTATTGCTACTCCCCAAGTGTAAACGAACTTCTTCCTGGTACCAACCACATTGCTGTACGTACTTGCTTAGTTCGTCGTTATGGTAGGAGCTTAGCAGGAATTTGCCTTTGATATTGCTTAAGGTAGTTAATAACTCGTTAAAATGCTCCTGCTCATAGCCTCCGTAATGCCCTTGCTTGGCTCCTACATATGGTGGATCTACGTAGTGAAAGGTGTCGAGGGTATCGTGGCGAGCGATGACTTCGGTAGCATCGTTGTTGTCGATTTGTACGCCTTGCAGGCGCGCTGAGTAGGTGTCGGTGAAGTGGGCGATTTTGTTGTTAAGAGCTGACACATTCTTGCTGTTGGTGGTAATGCGACAGTTGCCTACTTGATTGGAAAATCCGCAATTGGTGGCATACCAAAATGCCCACGCTTGTTGCACTTCGGTAAAAGCAAAAGGGGCGTGGTAGATTACCAAAGCGGCTTTGTAGGCTTCTCGGCTAACTACAGACTGCTCTATAAGGGTTTTAAGATCTGCAAAGCGGGTTTGCAGGACTTTGTAGAAGGTGTAAACGTTGGTATTGAAGTCGTTGATGATTTCGGTATTGACGGGTTGCTTTGCCCAAAAGACTGCCCCTCCACCGAAAAAGGCTTCGGTGTAGATGGTGTGCTGTGGAATAAGTGGTAGTATGTGGGGTAACATTGTTTGTTTTCCCCCGTAATAGCTTATGGGTGTACGTTGCCAAGTGGTGGATATTGGTTTCATTGTTTACTTGTTTTATAAATCATTAAATCTTCATAAATACTGGCGTAATTAACACTGGTGCTGACGCTGATACGTTCGGTGTCGTTGAACGGACTGGGGAGGTCATATTCGTTGGCAAGAAAATCGAAAAGGTCTAAAAGTTGTCCTTTGTTACTACCGAAATAGACATACTGAGGCATTGCATTAAGTGCTTTGACGATGTGTAGGTAGTCTTTTAACTTCCAATTTTGAGCACCACTGTAGGAACTTATGTTGGTGGAAAGATAGGGCGGGTCAAGAATAAATACAGTATTGGGAGTGTGTTCAAACTCTGCTATAAGGTTGCGATAGTCGGTTTGACGGCGTTCTACCCATGTAAGATAACCATCAGCATTGTAGGGTGTTTGGGCAATTTTAGTGTAGAAGCTATCTTTAGCGAGGTTTTGTAAGTTGGTAGCATACTTGCCACTAAAGAGGAGATTAGCAGAGAGGGTAATATGATCTAAAACTTCGGGAGAGTATTGACTAAGGAGTTTTAAAATAGTAGGTTTGAGTTTGCTAATATTTGTCCCTTTAGGGTAAGGTGCAACAATTGGACGCAATTTGGCAATGATTTCGTTGGTGGTGGGTATGAGTGCCAATCGGTGAGCGAAGGCGTCGTAATCGTTCCATATTACGCGAGCGTTGGGGTGAGTGGTTTTGACGGTGTGGGAGAGCAAGCCTGAGCCGCCGAATAGGTCGATGTAGGTGGCGTTGGCAGGGAAGTGTTTTAGGGCTTCTTTGAAGTGTTTGACGAATCTGCGTTTTTGTCCTTGAAAAGGAAGGGGTGATGTAGTGTGATTTTTCATTTTTTTAGTGATTGTTTTTTAGTGTTAGTGTTCGCTTGGTGTTCGGTATATGTTCGGTATGTGTTCGGTGAGACGAGTGGGACAAGAGAGACGAGTGGGAGTTTTGGTAGTTTGAAAAATTATTGTACTTTTGCAGCATCTCACGCTAAATAAACGAATAACCCGAAAACCCACAGAAGACTTATTGTCCTCCGTAGGGCTTTCGGGTTCGTGTTTTAAATTTAGCGTGAGAAACTATTTAAAAGCGGAGGACATTTTTTATACTGCTGTCCTCCTATTTTAGCAGTGCTTTAAAAGCGTTTTAAAAGCTGTTTAAATCTTCCACCGAAACGGCTTGTATTTCCAACATATATAGACTAACACAGCGATAAGCAAGAGCCAAAGGGTATGCCTTACGGGGCTGTTTTTTACTTGTTTGCTTACTTGCTTCTGTTGGGTATATTTGTCAGTTTTTGCTTCAGATTTAATGCGAGTGTATGAATTATTATAAAGGGTACTATCAGCCTGCTGTAGGCTCTTAGAATGGGTGCTTGTAGTACGTAGCTTAACCTTTCCGTTTGTTACCCTTATGGTCTCGCTATCTCCGTCACGAATGCGGGTGTAGATGAGTTCACGGGGGTTGCCTATACTATCGGTAAGGCTTTCTAATTCAAGCTCAAAGGACGAGTCTGACAGGTCGGACAAGTCCGTTTTGCGACCTTGATAGGCAAAGAGCTGTGAACTATCCTTGTAATGGATAAAGTGCTCTTTCTGTACTTGGCGTTGCTCGGTAGTGGTAACCTTGCGGGTACGACAACCTACCAAGGCAAGGAACGCTAATAATAATAGGGTTAATTTTCTCATTTGCTAATGTTTTTGTATTCGTCTTTGGCATTAAAACACGGACAAGCTTTGGCTACACCAGGGAAGTCTCTATGACCTAAGATTTCGGCTTGTGGATATAGGGCTTTAAGCTCGGTGAGGAGCTTCTTTAAGGCTTCTTTTTGTGCCACTGTACGGGTATCTTTGGGCTGCAGCGTATTTTTATCTATCCCCCCAATATAACAGATGCCGATGCTGTCCTTATTGTGTCCTTCTACGTGGGCAGGGATTTTATTGACGTCTCTGCCCTCTTCTATGGTGCCGTCGAGGCGGACGATGTAGTTGTAGCCTATTTCGTTAAAACCTCTTTGTTTGTGCCAAAGGTTAATGTCTTTGGCGGTGTGGTCGCGGCCTTCGGGGGTTGCCGAACAGTGAACCACTAAGTAACGGATGTTGCGGGTGCTTTTTTTCATCGATGAAGAACAGAATTTGTTATAAACTCATTTAAAGAAGGAGAAGTAACATCTGCATTTGTATATAGTCTTTTTTCTCCCAGAGCAATTTTGTCTTTTGAAATGTAAATATCATATCCTTTTTCAAAAATTTCAAAACCAATACTTCTGCCGGTACTTACAAGTCTTATATTAGGTGTTGTTTTTATTATAATATCATCTCCGTCTTTAGCAATGATACTTTTAAAAACATTTACCTGCTTTTCCAATTCTATTATTTTATTAGCAAGTTCTGTTGTGAAATTTTCTTGTGATAGCCCCTTGCCCTCTTCTTTATCTACCTTCCCTGTAAGCAACTGCTCCAAGTTTTTGTTGCTCTTCACTTGAGTAGCGATTTCCTGCAAGGTATCAAAGTCGGTGTCGTCTACGCTTAAGGTAGTTTCTACTTGTTGCATTTTGGTTTGCAAGCCATCAATAGCCTCTTTCAGCTGTTGTCCTGTGCCATCATATCCGCCTTTTGGCAATAAGCCCGATACATCAGTAGGTTGCAGCTCCTCTAACTTCTGCTTGTGCTCGTTGGTGAAGTCATTTGCCGACAAGCCTTTGCCATCTTCTTTGTTTACTTTTTTGTCGATGAGCTCTTGTAGCTTGGTGTTAGCTTTTAACTCGGTAACGATTTCTTGTAGGGTGTCGAGGTTTACATCATCTACCTGTAAGATGGTTTGAATAGCTTGTATTTGCCTTTTCAACTCATCGAAGAGGGCACGGTGGGCATTGGTGTCCTCTAAATGGTTGAGCAGCTGCTTTGCCGAGACGGTGTTCTCAATGGCTCTGCTAAGTCCATCAATGTTGCTCATTGGAATTTGCTCGCTTTTGTGCCAATAGCTGTCAATCCAAGCAGCGAAATGTTCTTGTGCTGGTTTCATTAGGTTAGAAAACCACTTTTTTAACGTCTTTTTTGGTGTCATATTATTGTTTAATTTTAAAAGTTACTTGTTTAGGGGGCTACTTGAAAGCCTACATACTCTATAAATTGTACCACGTGGTAAGGTGGCATATTATTGTGGGGTTGGTCGCCACCTGTATGGGTAGTGTTGCGTCTATGGGCATCGCCTATTGAAAACTCATTGCTATCACCTCCTGAGCCTGCATCATCTCGTGTTTCTCTATAAGGCAGTTGGTGATTATGTGAAGGCATTTCAGCTATCGTTAGCTTATGAGAGCGTTCGCCGCCTTGTTTCAGTAGGCTATTGAGCTGATAGTCTTGAGCATCATCATTAGTTTTATGATAATAGGGATCTAAACCAACGGGCATTCTACCGCGTAGGTCAGTGTACTCTCGCCAGCCTTCGGGTATCTGGTTAGCGGGCTTGCCCCAGATAGCAATGAGCCCAATGGGTATAGCTTGTTTCTGTTTCTTGAGTATTTCTACTTCGTCTTTTAACTCTTTCAACGCTTTATTTTCAGCTTTATTTTTGCCTAAATCTTGTAGATTAGTAACACGTTGAAAGTCCTCCCAGTTAAAGGTTTTATCAGGGGCAGACCTACCAAAAACAACGGTACGCACGGTTTCTAATGTGCGAGAGAAGCCGTCCTGAAAGGTTACTTGTGTGGTGTCTTCCCGTATCCATACTGTATCGTCTTTGGCTCCTCCTTCAAAAGGAAAGAGCTCGCCATTTATATAGACAGTACCTGGGGTGATGGTGTTGCCTACCTCCTCACACCCTGAAATAATTACCTTATTGCCAGCGAGGTGTCCAAAATGGTTAAATAGGTTGTAGGCGTTTTGCATAAAGGCAAGAAATGCCACATCAAAGGGGTAGCCTGCATTGTGTTCGGTATGTAACTTATTCATATTATTTAGTTTCTATTGTCCAACGTTTTCCTGCTAACTTGTAAAAATTCACAAGGGCTTCTAACTTGTATCTATCGTACTCCAAACTTTGAGGGAGTACTACTATAAAATCTACTCCGCCGTCTATATAGTCGCCTCGTTGATAGAGGAAGACTTTGCCTAAAAACAAAGGCTTATTGGCACTGCGGGGGTATATATAGAGCCGCTCGTTCTGCTTGCCGTCTTCTATACGTATGCGCCGCTGCTCGCTGTCGAACTCATCATTGAGAGCCTTCCGAAGGTAGCATACTTGGCTATTATGGGCGAGGTTGTACAAGTCGTCTTGGTGAGCTCGCTGAAAGTCGTACAGCAACTTGTGCAGGGGTGTTGCCAGCATTCTTAACCAGGCTATGAGCTTGGGCTTGCGCAGAAAGGTAGGAGTTAGCAGCACGAGCAGTTTGTCGATGTTTAGGTTATACATTGCTGACATAAGAGATATCGTTAAAGTTGTCTATCGTAAAGTAGCCTGCTGTGGGTATTTTGCTTATTTCTATCGTTTCAAACGCGCCGTAGCTTCCACCGCTGGTGATGTTTTTGCTTTGAGCGAGAACTAAGTGCGGTATCTTCACTCCTTCTGCTTGTTGTAGCGCATCAATAAGGTGTGCTAAGACCAATTCGCCGTTAAATGGCAGGCGTTTTAAGTAGCTTTTTATAGTCTCTTCTACTGGGTGTGTAGCGTGAATGATACTTTGTCCGTTGCCGTCCAATACAAGCGGGTCATATACTATCTTCATTTGCAAGTGCAGCACATCTGGCTGATAATTTACTACCGATAGGCGTACGCCCGCGTCTTTGATTTCCTGTAAGTAGGTTTCAAAGGCTTGCTTTTGGGCATCGGTGATAGGTTGCAATTGCTCACCCTGTTCGCCTGCTATCTTTACTATCAAACGCCCTTCGTTTTTGCTTTCTATCACTGCCGAGTACTTCACTATCTTGCTGGCTTCTATCTGTTCCTCCGTGTGCCCTTGGTTATTAAACTTATCGCTGTCGGGCAATAGGTCAAACCCATACTGAAAAGCAAGGGCTTTACTGCGATACCAACGTGCTGTGTGGGGTTTGAGTTCTGCCAAACGCTTGTCAATATCTGCCCTATGCTGGTCGAACAGCTTCTCTAAGCTCCATATTGCTACGGCTATGATGTACACCCACAAGCGCCATATAGCTACTTTGGAGGTGCTATTGAGCTCGTTCAGAGCAGGCTCTTGGGCTTTGGCTTGTAGGATAAAGGTTTGTATTTCTTGTATAGTGCGTGCCATAATATTTAGTCGTTAGTCTTTAGTTATTAGTCGTTAGTCTTTAGTTATTAGTCGTTAGATTGTGTCGCTTGCTAATGGCTAACGACTAACGACGAAATCAAGGTTAATAGCCCATATACTGATGCCCTCAAGGCGTTCAAACACTTGTTCGTCTTCTTTGGAGAAGGCTGTTGCAGGTTGCAAGTTCTTAGCAGTGTAGTAGCTTAGTATTTCGTTCCTCACCTCCAACCCCTCTCCCAAGTAGAGGGGAGCTCCTGCCTGCACATCATCGGTGATGTTAAGGCTGTTAGCTTCTGCCAACTCAAATACGCTTTCTATAGCGCCAGTGTGTTGCAGGGCGAGGTCTAATAGGCTTTGATTATGTAGGGCGGTGATTGTCATTTTGCTTTACCGTTGAGTTGCTTGTACTTCTTTAATTCGGTAAGAAGCTCTTCTACTGAGGCTTCTAAGTCCTTAATGCGTTGGTTAGCTTTCTTTAGCTCATCGATAGCGTTGGCGTACTTGGTGCCTAAGTCTTCTATCATCTCTCGGTATATCTTCACAGCCTTGTCTACATTGTCAAGTTCGGAGGTTTGTAGCTCCATTTGTTGCTTAGGTCTGCCGAAAAACCAACCCGCTAAGCCCGATAATACCATACCGATAAACGATACGATGTGTTCTTTTATTCCTTCTAATATCCAATCCATTGTGATATGTGTTTTTAAGTTATTGTTCCTTTTCCTACGCTTGTAGTAGCTCCCGTTTGAGCGGCTGCCGTTCCTGCTGTGCTTACACTGATACCAGGGTCTACTGTTACCTCGCCACTGCGTACAAAGTCGTCAATAAGGCTTGCTAAGCGTTCGGCGTACTCTTCTGTACTGCTATTGGTTTGAGTAAGCATATCCTGTTGAAGGGTGATAATGCCTTGTTTGAGTGCTTGTTTGTTTAAACCCATAACTGATTTATTTTATTGTTAATCTCTTCAAACTTTACTACATTCTGCGGGGCAAAGTTGCCAGGGCCTGAAGGGGTTTGTATGATAGCGTTTTTAAGTTCGTTTAAAAGCTCATTTAAAAGGGTTTTAAAATCTACAGCTTCGCTGTGTAAGGTAAACTTATCGGCTTTCAGTTCGTAGGCTTCTACCTCTTGAGCATTAAGCAGGAAGGGCTGACTTTCATTATTTTCTACCATACCCACAAGGATAAGACTTCCTACTTTGGGTTTGATATACATTCCTCCTATGCCGAGAGCTATGTTTAAAAAAGGCAGCTTCGTATCTAAATCAGTAGCCTCGCAGGTTTTCTCCTTCCAATCTACAGAGGTTACTGTTGCCCATTGTAGCACTTGAGGGATAGCTTTCTTTATCTTTTCAGAAAGCAATATGTCAAACTCGTCTATCTCGTTCATAACTATAATGTACTACCACTAATTTCTATTTCCTGCCTATATTGGGCGTTGCTAATACTCTTCTTTACTCTATCTACATAGTACTGACCGTGTCTATCGGGGTAGAGGGTAGAGCTTAGGCGTATCTTCTCGCCGTGCTGTACGGAGGGAGTGCCATAAGTGGTAAAACTCCCCTCAAAACCCTCGCGCTTGTGCAGCTCATATAGGCGTTTTACTTCCTTCTCAAGTTCAGCTTGTGAACTAACGTGCCAAGTCATTTTTAAAGTCGTTTTAGGGTTCTCATCGCCAAACTCGTATTGTAGGCGTTTGCCTTTGCCAAAGGACGAGGTGCCTATAATCTTTATGGTGCGCTCTTCTTTGCTTAGGTACTTAAGGTTATTCTCGGTGCAATTGCGTTCTAAATCGAAATGTTTTATTTCATTACCTGCTTTTACATCTGAATAAGGTTTGGCGATAGTGAGTTTGCCTGCACGGATAAAGCTGTATATTGACCAGTCTTTTTGGAGTTTGTCCAACACAGCCCCTAATGTGGTATTGCTAAAGCGTACGCCACCAAGGCTTATATCTTCTACTTCTAAGGGGTAGTCTTTCACTACTTCGATGAGGAAAGCTTTCAGACTTGCCTTTGCCGACACGTAATTGACGGGCAACTGTCGTAGCTTCCACATTGCATCGCTAAGGCTAATAGTGATAGGAAAGTCTGCTGATACTTGGGTAATGAAGCCCTCAAACTCCTGCAAGAGTTCTCCATTGTAGCCCATTTGTATTACTACCTTGTCACCTACGGCAAAGAGCTCTCTTACTTTTTGTTTATCAAAATCACCTACATTGCGGGGTAGTACCACGCTTGCCGTATCGGTGAGCATCTTCCACGAGCTTTCAATCTCAATGGCAGAAACTTTCTGCACCTTAAAAGGTGTGCCCCGCTTAGGGTAAAAGGTAACAGCTACTTCAATGGCTAAGGTCATAGGCGGTAAATGAGTTCAAAAGGTTCGTCACTAATGCAATTTAGCTCTATGGGGATAATGTTAGGAGCCCCCTCCAAGCTGCGTATATCAATACTTTCAATCACGAGGTTGTGAATGTTTTTCCACCCAAAAAGGTCTCCTTCTACCGAGATAGATTGTATCACCTCCGACCATTCTATAAGGCGTTTTTCGTACTCTCGTGCCGTTAGCTCATCGTTGTGGCACACAGTGCGAATACGTATCTGCCAATCGTCAAAACCATAAATTTCCTTTACAGTGCCGTTGCCGCCTATCACATCAGTACGACTGATATTCTTTACTCTCGAAAAATCTACCATAGTAGCAGGAGGCAACCAAAAGTCGGCTAACTGCTTCTCTACTATCTTACTTTGGTAGTCGTAGAACTTGTAACTGCCTGCAGTAAATTTCACAGGAAAAACAATGGGCGTACCGAGTTTGGATAGTCGCATAGCCTCCTCCCTTTCCACCGTGCGGATACTGCCATACTCAGCTGTGCGGGCAGGCTCTTTGCCTATAGGTACGGTGAGGTACACGGGCAGGTTCACCCCAAAAGCCAATTTAAAGAGTTGTGATATGTTATAGCGGTTATCCATTGTCTACATTTAGCTTTAATAGTTTCTTTATAGCATCATAGTCTTTGCCGTCTCTCTCTAACTGTATTTTAATGCGCTTCTCTACAGCTGTACGATTTTGCTTTCCTTTTATCAGCTCTACCATATTCGCTCCCACAAGTGGATCGGACTTCCAATTGCCCTGCTGACTTTGGAGGATAAAGCCTACCTCTTGCAACAAACTATCGCCAGTACTAAAGTCCCCTGCTATGATTTCTAAGTCGTTATTTTCAGTTACAAGTATATCCATCATTCTTATAAGGTTACTAAGGCATCACGCATACGGTCATTGATTTTGCTAATCACTCCATTAGCGGCATTTTCTTTGCTTCCAATGGTTTTGTCGATAGGGAAGGTACAATTCATTGTAATGTTCACAGTAATATTCTTATTACCTCCACCTCCTCCTACGCTCATAGTGCCGTCCTTACCTCCTTCTTTGCTGCCTTTTGTAGGGGTGATAGGGATAGGGTTTGTACCTCCTCCAATAGCCGAACTGGCAGAAAGATTGCCCGCTTTAGGGGCTTCGGTAGCCTCTTTTTTTGCTTCCTCTTTATTCCACGTAAGCGATTGTCCTGCTTTGATAAACTCCTCTTTGGCAGCTATGCCCGTTTCATACACTTTCTTAGCACTATCAGCAATCGCTTGTTTGCGTTTTTCGGTATCTTCATTGATTTGGGCGAGCATTTTGTTGTTCTCACCCTCATCACCTAAGCCTACCGCATTTTTAAAGCTGTACCAACCCTCTTTTATCTTATTAAGCCCTATCATCAGCCCATTGATAAGGGTAGTCCAGCCTATTTCTATATAAGCAATAAAACCCTGAAAGAGGAGTTTTGCGCCCTCCCACGTGTGTTTCCACGCTTCGCCCCAACCGCTTACTTTGTTTGCCAACCACACAATACCAGCCACCAAAGCACCAATAGCTACAATCACAATACCGATAGGATTAGCCGATAGAGCCGCGTTCCACAGCCATTGTACAGCAGTGGCAACTTTTGTCCATACTACCATTAGTTTTTGGGCTACAACTGTCTGTCTAAGCCAAGCCCCTACACCTTTGAGTACAGGCGCAAGTCCTGAATAAGCAGAGCCCATATCGCCCAGTACGCTCACTACGCCTCCTAAGCTATCGCCTACTACACCAAGCACTTTGGTAAAAGAGAACGAACCTATTTTCAAGTCGTCTAACCACGCCTTGCAACGCCCCAACCACTCACTCCAACCGCTCATTACGATAGAAGCCTGCTCAGTAGCTACATTAGTACCGCTGATTTGCTGGGTAAGTTCGGCTTGTGCATCGGCAGTATTGATAAGCCCTTGTGCAGCTTGTATATTTTCAGCACCAAAGACAGCAGCCAAAACATCAGTATTCTGTCCTATCTTCTGCAACTCTTTGAGTCGCTCGGCAAAAGGTACCGTAGTATCCGACACTTTTTGCATATTCACCCCATAAGCTGCCAGCATATTAGTAGCCTCTTTAGAGAGGGCAGAGGGTGCATTCATTTTAATAAGCACGTTCCTAAGTCCCACCCCTGCTTCGGCTCCATATTTGCCCGACTGGGCGAGGGCTTGCAGTGCAGCGTTGGTTTCCTCAAAGCTCACGTTAGATAGTTTTGCTGCACCTCCTGCTTGTACGAGGGCTTGGGCTATTTGAGGTACTTCGGCAGCACCTTCTTTGGCTCCTGCTGCCATTACGTTCATCATTCGCTCCATTTCGCCAGCGGCAGCTATAGGGTCGTCCAGCTTCACTTTGAACTGAAGCATTGAGGTAGTAAGCGCATCGGTGGCTCCTACCACATCACCCCCCATAGTCTTAGCAAGCGTATTGGCATAGCTACCCATTTTGGCGAGTGCCTCATCGCTTTCTCCTATCTGAGGGCCTAAGCGTGAAAGTATGGTTTGAAAGGTAGCGAGGTTATCAGTAGCCGTACCCCCGAACTCTTTAGCAAGGTTACGAGCCTTTCCCCCAAGTTTATCCAAATCGTCTCCCGTAATACCGGTAATAGCAGCTACATCCAGTAATGATTTCTCATAATCTGCGCCTACTTGTGCAGCTTCTGAAAACTTTTGAGTAATATTCAAAAATCCTTGTGAAGCTGCTTGCCAATCGATAGGGCGCATACTGGTTGCCAACTTATCCCACCCTTCTTTCATACTACTTACCAGATTTCTCCAAGTATTTCGCATACCCTCAGCCGCACGCCTCACATTATCTTGTGCAGTGTGCAAAGGTTGCGATACATTATCTTTGGCTTCAAAAGTCCACGTTGTAGTGTGATTCACGGTTGCGGAGTATTAGGGGTTAGATTGTTTGCTAATTTCGTTCAGTACTTCTACCAAGGCGCGCTTTACGGCTCGGTATAGAAGTTGTTCTTGGCATTTCATACTAAAATCAAGGGCTTTAAAATGCTCCTGCCACTGGGGATCATTCATTGTTTCGGGCTGCTGCCCATTGGCGCGGAGTAATGCATCTATGCCCTCTATAAAGTCGTACGCTTCTAAGGATAGTAGCGACGACTCTACACTTTTTTTAAGGCTACCTTTGAGCTTTTTAATAAACTACTAAGTTCGGTGATAAGCCCCATATAGATAGAGGCGTCGCTTTCCAGCCACTCCATATCACCCTCCAATACACAATTCTTTACCAAAGCCTCATTAGCTTTGTCGGGGTTTTCTTGGTACTCTTTAGAGGTCACTAAAGAAAGTAAGTGCTTGTTAGGTTTTTTCACTAAAAAGTAAGCGGGTTCCTCACTGGCTTCCCCCTCCTTAGTAAAGGTAGTACCTGAGGGATAAACGGCTATTTCTCTTACCACATTAGGGTATTTAGCTTTGTAATTTTCAATATCAGCTTCAGTGTATTTTTTCATTTTAAACAGCTTTTAAAAGGTTTTTAAATATTCCAGTCAATATGACTTACAATAAGCTCAAACTTAATAGCTATAGAGCCGTCTCCTTGCTTGATAGCCATTTCAGTTCCTAAGAACTCAGCATTGCGTATTATATCCTTAATGATAAGTCCACTGGGGGCTTCATAGATAACAGGAATGTCGAAAGGCTCAATATCCTGCAGGCGGGTACCTTTGGGGAGCGAGCGGTGTATGCCGTCTACCTCTTCTTTAAGAATGGTAATAGAAGCCTTTGCCTCGTAGTTCTCCTCCGAGCGTCCCACGGGGAAGCCTCCTGCACCCATAATATTTGATTTTTTGGTACTATCTGAATAATTGATTTCAATAATACCTACCACATCGCGCCCTAATAGGTTGAAGGTTACACAGTTCCAACCTTGTAGTTTGCCGAAGTGATTGATAACGTTTGTATTTTTTGCCATAGCATTATAGATTAGAGGTTAGACCAATTTCGCCCTCAATAGCGTGTAGTATATCATCAGGCACCAGGCGTATTTTCACCTTTAAAGGCGTTTGCTCTGTTACCGTTTGCTTAGCGTCAATGCTTACTGCATAACCGCTAATCTCACCAGTTACTACCATTTGTCTTTCGATAGCTTTTCCCGCTAATTCTTGCAAAGAGGTAACAATACTATCTTTGAGGTAGCCTGTTTGTGGGTTTTTAGGCAGCTTACTTTTGATACGTGGTGAGAGGGTTTGTCTTACTAAGCGTGCCGCCTTATTCCATACTCTATTGTTTTCAATATAAGTATAATCAGACGCCTTGCTCACACAGGTAGGAGAGTTTGAAAGGAAAAAGCCTGCCATATCGGCATATTGTCCTGCCAAAATGTACCCTTTATCATTGAGTAGTTTCAGCTGTTCATTGCTAAGTTCCTCCGCACTTTGCCCTGTAGATATACCCCCGCTGATGTAACGTTTTTTACCCTCATCAGTAAGGGGATAGGTATTGCCTCCTTTAGCATTTTCAGGTTTGTTTTCAATATCAACAGAACCTAAATTTTCACTAACGTTGCGCACCGACAACATACCCAAAGCACTACCTACACTGGCGTGGTAATTGTAAGCCTCATCTATAGTAGCAATACCTTTGTCTTGGGCAATTATTACCGATACCTGTGGGGCATTCTTTTCTTTGAGGTCAGCAAAGTTATTTACCTCCAAGCCCTCTTTCCCTTTGCCCTCTATAAGCACAAAATCAATGAGAATACCATCTGGTTTTACGGCTTCCACGATTTGTGTTTGCAGCTCTTCTACATCGCTGGCAATAGAGGAAAGGTCATTGGTAAATCCAAAGAGCCCTACCCCTTTTACCTGTTTGTTAGCACGGATAGCTTTTACTATCTGCGCTGTACTATCCTGCATTTTACCTACTGCTACTGGTAGGAAAATGATATGGCTTTCGGGGGCTAAGCGGAAGACTTCAGATAGGTGATAGTGAGTTAATGCCTTTTGATTGGCATCCAAACTTTCAGTAATACCTACCGCTTCTGCATCCTTTAGCTGAATAAAAGATTTAGTTTCTCCGTGTGTGAGTTGGGTGCCTGCCACAGCCATTGCGGCAACTATTAAAAACAAATTGTCTTTAGTAGAAGCAGTACGCCCTAACCCTCCTTCAGCTTTTTTAAATGTAAATCCTTTGAGTTGTCCCATTTGTTATTCAGTTTTTTGTTCGTCGTCTTCTGTAGGCTCTTCAGTTTCTGTTTTTCCTTGTACAGTAGCTCCTTCTACTTTAGAATTTTCTGTTTTACCCTCTTTATCTTTTTTGATTTGCGGTACCTTGTTTGCTAACTTCACACTTTTGCTATTGTCAAAGGTATATACCTTACTATCAATAGAAGATGCGTGGAGCTGAGCGCGATTTTTTTCGTAGAAGACTTGTCCGTCTTCGGTGGCAAATACTTCGTCGAGGTTATTAGCTTGCATTACTTGTACAGCAATGGCTAAGAGTTGGGTGTATGTTTTTGGGTTTTCCATTGTTTTTTTTATTAGGTTTAAAAGGTTAAAAAAAGGGGTGGGCTTACGGGCGCACCCCGTCTATTAACTACCACTGATGATAGCAGCTGTACCTTCGTCTTTGATAGCTACACATACGAAGTGCATTTCAAAGCCTATAGTGTGCTTACGACCCTCTGGGTTTTCACTCTTCTCGCGCGCATAGCGTACGGCACTACCTACTGCCTTGACGGTGTAGTTTTTGTGGAACACAATAGAGGCTTCTTTCCCTTGAGGTACTGCACCAAAGGCTTCTTTTTCGCCGTTGTGGTAAGTAGGGGCGTAGGTGCTCTCATAGATTTCAAAGCCGTAGTAGTTATCGGCTATTTTACCGCTGTTGGCATCTTGGTATCGGGTTTTAAAGGTCAAGTCCTCAATAAGCAAGTCGGCAACGTGTTCAGAGCAAAGCACTAACACACGCCCTTTTTTAGGCACTTTGAGTTTGTCTTCCAATTTTTTCAACCTAATAATGTCTTTAGCGGTAAGTCGTTTGCGTCCTGTGCCATCGTCTTCACCTGTAGTGGTTATTACGGGTGTTTTATCGGTGTTTTTCTGAGGAGCTATAGACACTAAGGCGTGCTCGGCGGTTCTATCTTCGAGGGTTTCTCGGTGTTGTACTTGTACATCGCTTACCTTCTCATAAGGTAATGCGTAAAGCTCATCAGTAGTTACCTCTGTGTTTTCGGTCTCGTACTTATTAAGGGATATTATCACCTTGCCGTCTTCACGTTGGTGAGAGGCGATGGGATACACCGTGTTATTAATAAGCACCTTAGGGGCAAGCCCTCGCACAGGTATTTTAATAACATCGTTATTTAACCATTCGGGTTTTGATTTTACAGCACCGAGCCATTCGTTCTCGTGTCTGAATTGGGTAATGAGCTCTGTTACAGCAAGCTCATTTTTTAGGGGTAGGTTTTCGCTTCTTATTGGCATTTTCTATTTGTTTTTTTGTTGTTGATAGATTGCGTTAAGCTCTCTCACTTTTTTGGGGTCAGAAGCCATTAGCTCTTCTAAGGCTTGTGGATCCTTGGTGAGATAGTCGTTCAATGACCAATTGCTTTTGTCGGTAGCATTTTGGGCAGTGTGTTGGATAGACTGTGAAGCGGGTTTTGGAGCTTCTATATCGTCTAACAAAGCGGCGGTTTTGTCGTAATCGGCATTGGCAAGGCTTATGTATAAGTCCTTTTTGTCGGCTGCTATTTTTTTGTCGAGGATAGCTTTATTTACTAACTTTTCGGCGCGTGCGCTGGCTTGGGCTTTAGTTTGCGCCTCGTGTTGTTTGAGGGCGGCAATACGTTCTTTTATTTGCTCATCGGTGGCATTAGCAGCCATACCGAGTGCTGAGATAAGCTCGTTTTTATCCATTGGTGTTATAATTTTAGGGTTTGTTACTACATTGGGTTGTGGCAGGTGTTTGCAGCCACAGGCTTGCATCATTGCTACTGTTTCGGTAGTGATTTCGGGGTCGCCATCTGTAATTTCGGTGATGAGTCCTAATTCTTTCGCTTCGGAGGCGTTAAGCCAATAGTCCTGCCCCCATAGCTGGTCTATCTCTTCAGTGGTTTTACTAAAACGGTTGGCGTAGACTTCTCTGTATTGAGTGGTGAGGTTTTCGAGGTGTTTTTCTTCGGCTTTGAGCTGGTCGATATTGCCATAGAAGTCAGTAATGGGTTTGTGTATCATAAATTGCGAGCTCTTATAGGCTTTGGCAGGAAAATGTGCCATTATATAAGTGCCTGCAGAAGCTACCAAGGCACCTGCGGTAACGGTTACGCTACTCATTCGCTTGAGCTGATTCACTATTTCGGTAGCTTCATATACTGAACCGCCCTGTGTGTTGAGATATACAGTAGCAGTAGTGATGCCTTGTTTAATGGCCCTATCAACCTCATAACTGAAGTCGGAGGCTGTCCAGCCATAGTATATCACCCCTGTAATACTGAGCTCTAACACTCCTGCTTGGGCGTTGATTTTTGCAATAATATTTGATGGTTTGTTGTTCATAGGCTTGAGCCTTTTGGGTTGCTGTTTGTTGGTGCAAAATTCCAAAGAAGGGGGCAGGCTTGCAAATTGGTGTCCCAAAATAGGCAGTAAATCCGACCTAAAATAGGCAGTAAATTCGACCTATTTTGGGACGACAATTTTTATACATTAGGGGCTTTGTGGAACTTTGCACTGCTAAAAAGTAGAAGTATGGCAAAAGAAATAGAGAAAAAATCGGCACGTATCTTATTCATTGAGCAAGGCAAATCGGCTGAAGAGATTGCGGGACAGCTCGGTGTTAATAAGCGTACTGTAGACCGCTGGGCTACGGAGGGTGAATGGCGCAAAATACGCGATGCTAAAGCTAATTCTGGCAAGGAACGCATTGAGCGTACCCAGTTGGTAGTAGACTCACTTACTGACCGCCGTTTGCAGGTGATTGAGCAGATAAAGGAGAAAGAAGCTGAGATAAAATACGCCGATAAAGAAGAGGAGAGTTCTCTACAGAAAGAACTATTGGAGCTGCGCAAAGAATGCGCCTCAATTGACGATGCTATTGCCAAATGGAACAAGCGTATTGAAAACCTTATAAAGGGCACTAAGATTACCCTTTCAATATATATAGAAGTAATGGAGAGTATCTTCGAAGCCTTGCGCCTCAAAGATGAGAAGCTCTATATGCTTACTTTAGATTTCCAAGAGGAACACCTACACGAGGTAGCCGATAAAAAGTTTTAAGCAATGAAAGTAGAAGACAAAATAGCCAAAGAGCGGTACTTACAAAAAATAGCCTTTGCAAAGAGTGCAGGGTCACGTTTCGCCAATGAAACCGCAGAAGAGCGCAAGGCAAATATAGAGGCGTGCCGTAAGAACCCACGACTAATGGTGGAACGCTACTTCCCTCATTATGCCGATGCTCCTTGTGCTGACTTCCAAATAGAATGGGCTAAAATGGTACAAAAGAACCCTACTTTTAAGGGTTTTTGCCAATGGGGGCGTGCGCTTGCTAAATCGGTATGGAATGATATTTTTCTGCCTTTTTGGCTGTGGTTGCAAGGCGAACCTATATACTTGGTGATTATTGGTAATAGTTATGAACGTGCCGAGCAGCTGTTGGAGGATATTAAAGCAGAGTTTGAAGCTAACCCGCGTATCCTTGCCGACTTTGGCGAGCAAAAACAGCTGGGAACTTGGGAAGACGGCTTTTTTATTACCAAGGGTGGCTTTATAGGGCAGGCTCTTGGTATGGGACAAAATACGCGTGGGTTACGTGTGAAAAACAAACGCCCTACCTTTATCGTAGCTGACGACTTGGAGGATAAGGAAATTAATAAGAACCCACGCCGACAAGAGGAAGTAGTAAAGTGGATAGATACCGCTCTTATTCCTACTATGGACGGCAAATATCGCCGCTTTGTACAGGCAAACAACCGCTTTGCCCCCGTGATGATACAAACAATACTACAGGACAAGCATCCTAAGTGGAAGGTACACCAAGTAAACGCTTATGACCCTGTAACCTACGCCCCTACGTGGGTGGGTAAATATGATGATACCTACTTCTATGAATTGGTGTATGGTGCAGACGGCATAGGTGAATTAGCCGCTAATGCCGAGTATAACAATAGTCCCTACATTGAGGGGGTGATTTTTAAAGAGGAACAATTCCAATGGGTAAAACTCCCCCAACTTCGTACTATGGAGTTCATCATCGGGCATTGGGATATTGCCTACGCAGGCAATGCCACCAGTGACTACAATGCCGTAGTGGTAGAGGGTATTAAAGAGCGTAAGTTCTATGTGATTGATACCTTTTGTAGACAGACGAAAATGCGGGCAGCTGTAGAATGGATGTGTCAGTTTCAAAAGCACCTACCCGCAGGGGTAGTGGTACACTGGCAGTACGAAGCCCAGTTTTGGAATGATGAGGTACAGCGTACTATTCGAGAGGTGGAAAAGGAAACTGGCATTACCCTCAACCTTACCAAGCGTACCTTGGATAAGACTCGTAAGATAGACCGTATAATGAGTATGCAGCCTTACTATCAGAATGGGCGTGTCTTCTACAATGAAGCCCTTAAAGGCTCAGTAGATATGCAAACAGGTACGGGGCAACTCAAGAGTATAGAACCTCAGTATAAAACCCACGACGACTGGCCTGATGCCCACCAAATATGCACTACCGACTTGGAAGCCTATATGCCTAATAATAGCTTTAAAGTACTAATGGGCAAAATGAAAACCTTTAATCGCTGGTAGCAAGTAGCACTTGCAAGCAGTTTTTTAAGACTAACCTTAATCCCCGCTACCCCGTGCGGTTTGACCCCTCGCCTTTGGAGAGGGGAACGGGGTGAGGAATGATATACCTAAGAAAAGAAAACCTTATTTCCAAAGCCTTTGAGCGCGCTATTGATGAGAGTAGCAAGGACTTTGAACAAGCCCTCACTGATAGCGAAGCCGAGCATATCGCTATTTTTAAAACGCTTTTAAAACGCTTTTACGATGTAGAGAAAATATTTAGCCCTAATGCTCCTATCTATAACGATTTATTAGGGCGTATGCTTACCTTCTTGGTGTTGCACGATGTGTTCTCACGCAACGCCTACCGCAAGTATAACCCTAATAGCAATACCGAAAAACAAAAGGAATGGGCTGAAGCACTCTTGGACAAGTTATCTAAGGGTATTTATATATTGGAGGACTTACCCAAACCTCCTGCCAATGAGCAAAAGGGAAGCAGCGCACGCTTCCTCTATGGTAATCTTACTAACAACGACTTTTATATCTAATAACCAATGAATATCTTACAAAAAGCCTATAACCGTGTACAAGCCTATTTTGTAGCTAAAGCTCCCTTCACAATGCTTAAAGTAGCCTTGGCGGGGCGTAGCAATAGTGCACCCTCACAAAATATCAGTTACCAAGCCAAAATGTTGCGGGTGGAAACCCTTAACGATTGGAAAATGGGAGTAATGCTCGCTACTAACCCCGACAGCCCCGAAAAGCTAAAGCTACGCCAACTATATGACAACTTAGAGCAAGACAACCACCTTGGCTCAGTGATTGAAAGCCGTATTGCCAAAACACAGCAGTCGCCTTTTCGCTTGGTGAACGCTAAGAAAGAACGTAACGAGGAGGCTAAGGAACTTTTGGAAACGATGTGGTTTCAAGACTTTATCAAACTCGTACTGATGAGTAAGTTTCAAGGTACTACCCTTATTGAGCTATTCAATACCGATGAGAACGGCGAGCTTACCGAAGTAACCGAGATAGGGCAAGCCTACTTTAACCCCCTCAAAGGTATTGTACTCAAGGAAGCAGGCGACACTACAGGTACACCCTACAAAGAAGGTAACCTTGCTAACTTCTATATCCAAGTGGGCAGGGACTACAACGATTTAGGACAATATGCTTTGGCTGCCCCTATTATCTTAGCTAAAAAACTTGGCTTAGGCTCGTGGCTCGACTTCATTGAAAAGTACGGCGTACCTCCACTCTTTATCACCACAGAAAGGGAAGATGATACACGTCTTAACGAACTTTTTGAAATGGCTACCAATTTCAAACGC